>ERZ1673737.3856-NODE-3856-length-10990-cov-9.054595_pt1 | contig 10990 bp, 7 predicted proteins | sample MGYA00580211_ERZ1673737 | MGnify/ENA primary metagenome ERZ1673737 (study PRJEB41218, sample SAMN15661789) | gut metagenome | host: Homo sapiens | place: Canada: London | collected 2015-08-20/2019-03-30 | study: EMG produced TPA metagenomics assembly of... | reverse complement strand
AGATCAAAGCACACGGATATGAGAAAACATGTATTCTCGTTGTTACAAACGGAGATGATTATCCGGATATGAAGCTGCACACAGGTATGGACGCAGTACAGGGCGAGACAGTGATCGCTGAATTTTAATATTGACTTTATGAAGATTGACCGCTGAGAATGGGGCAGAGTTTTGAAACCGTTCTCGGTGGTCTTTCTTTTTTTTGTAAAGACGAAACGTTTCGCTTTTGGAAAAGTAGAAAACTTATAAATATAACTCAGAATGGTAGTGGTGATAGCTAAATAGAAATAAAGGATAAGGCATATAAAAGAAAAAATAATACAAAATACATAATGCGTTTTTAGACAAATCATAATAATGTGTCTAAAATGCAAAAAAATGATAAAAAAATACGAGAAAACAGGTAAAAATTAATAAAATATAATTGACAAGAGAATATCTGTGTACTATAATCTGCTTGACATAAGAAAGAAGACTAAAGTCTTAGATTTGAACGAACCGTTTCACTAAGGAGAAACAGGAAATCAGGACAAAGGAGTCGAGGATGTAATATGAAGAACGATTTGAAGCATCTAAGAAGAAGCGAATTGATCGATCTGATCTATGAGATGAAGAAGCGGGAGATAGAGCTTCAGACCAGGCTGGATGAGGCAGAGGCAAAGCTTCAGGCTAGAGAAATCACGATGAAGAAGGCAGGAACGATCGCAGATGCGGCAGTGGAGCTAAGTGGCGTATTCCAGGCGGCACAGGAAGCTGCGGATACCTATCTTAAATCGATAAAAGCAAAGGAAAAAGAATTGGCACGCCTGACAAAGCAGGCCAAGAAGATTATGCGAGATTAGAGTAGTGAAGAAGAAAGAACATTCAGTTAATATCCCTACAATAGAAGAAGTTGAGAACGAACAGAAGAGGCTGAGACACCGGGCGGTGTATCAAAGAACACTCCGTGGTACGATCGCAGTGCTGCTTGTAGTTGCGGCAATTTCTGTTCTTGTGGCAACCCTGTGGATGCCGGTTCTGCAGATTTACGGTTCTTCCATGTCACCGACATTGGAAGCCGGGCAGATTGTAGTATCGGTGAAGACCAATCAGTTAAAAACCGGAGAGGTGGTTGCATTCTGGCAAGGAAATAAACTTCTTGTGAAGCGTGTGATCGCAGGTCCGGGACAGTGGGTTGATATTGATATGGACGGAAATGTGACGGTTGACGGAAAAGAACTGACAGAAGACTATTTAGATGTGAAAGCACTGGGAAATTGTGATGTAGATCTTCCACATCAGGTAGAGGAATCACGTTGGTTTCTTATGGGAGATAACCGAGACGTATCCGTAGATTCAAGAAGCGTTGCGATCGGTGATGTTTCAAAAGATCAGATTGAAGGAAAGATCGTATTTCGAATCTGGCCATTGAAAGAATTTGGAAGTATGCAATAAAAAACTGGGAAACAAAAATAAAAGATGGTATCGAAGGGAAGGACGGAAAAGGAATAAGACAGCAGATACGAAACCGGAAGAAGGCTGAGTAATGCAGAGAAATTGGGGGACAGAGTATTTCAAAAACTTAATAAAAGATAAGACCAGAACGAAAAGATGGAGAAAGGTATTGCTCTGTCTTTCTTGTGTTGTAGTTTTTTGGACAGTTTATGCACTGATTCTGCCGGCTATCACACTGGAAAGTAAAAAATGTAATATCGAAGAGCATACGCATAATGCCGAGTGCTACTCAGAGGGTCAAGAACTGATCTGTGGTAAGGAAGAGCATGTCCATACAAGTGATTGTACGTCGATAAATAATGATTTGTCTGACTCGGGGGAAGATGCAGGAACTGTGCCAGACGCTTCTGAGAATGATGCAAATGGAAACGAAGAGGGAAAAAATACTCCAGAAGCGCCAGAAGAACCTGTAATACCAGAGGAATCCGTAGTACCAGCAGAACCAGAGCCGTCAGGTGAAACAGGAACAACAGAAACGCCTGGGGAAACAGGGGAGTATGTGCTGAATGACCATATTGATCAAATCACATCAGTTACATTCACTTATAAAAAGGACAGCAAAGAAGTAGAAGTTAACAAAGGACAAACAATCGATATTCCAGATGATTTGAGCATGAATATTAAAGTTGCATTTACATCGATTCCGGTAGAAACTTTAAAAACTCATAATCGAGAATTTGTTTATAATCTTCCTGAAGAATTTCAGATTAAAGAGACAACTACAAAAAATATGACACAAGGTAGTAACGTGATTGGAACAATCACTGTGGATACAAATGGAAAAGTAGTTGTTGCATATAATGCTGAATATTTAAACAAATTGGATGCAAATTCAACAATTAGTGGAAATTTCTTTGTGACTGCGGAACTCAAACTAAATTCCGTAACAGCGGGAAATGGACAGACAACCATCAAGACACCAAACGGTGATATCGAAATCAATTTAGGCACGGATTATAATGAACACTATGGAACGGTTACAGTAACCAAGCAGTGCAGTAAAGAAGACGGTGATTATATTAAATATACAGTTACTGTTACTGCTGGTGAAGACGGAATCAAGAATCTATATGTAGTTGATCAGTTTACAGAGAACAAAAATCTGGTAAATTATGTTGGTATTGAAAAGACTAAAAAAAATCTTGATTCCACAGCGAACCAACAAAATCCGTATGAAACGATTACAAATAGTACAAATAGTACAAGTAGTCCGGCACCAGGAACGATTTATTTAACAAATGAAGCGGATGTAAATTCAGAACAAGAGATTCCAGAATCGATCACAGATACTACAGCTGTTACAGAACCGGGAAGCTTTGTATGGAATATTGCAGAGATGAAGGCAGGAGAGAGCCGGACACTGACTTATTTTGTCAAGTTAAAAGATGATTCTGGAATCATAAAGATAGAAAATAATCAAAATATTAAAAATAAAGCACAATTATATACAAAAGGTGCAAATGATAAAATCTATACAAAAGGTTATTCAGAAAGAAGCTTTCAACCGCAGATTGATTATACAATGCAAAAAGATGCTGCAACACCGAAAAAAGATGCGGATGGAAATTATATCATTGATTATACATTAAGATTCAGTTTAAATGAGGCAAGTAATTATCCACTTAAGAACTTTGTCTTTTGGGATTATCTGAATTATTCAGGGTATACAACGGATGGTAATATGCATCCATATATTTCTTATATTCCAGGATCTTTTCAAGTAATTAATTCTAAAAATGAAAATATTACTGGGAATATGGATATATATTGGGCCAAAGGAGAGGATAAAGATTACAAAAAAGGATGGAATTTTAAGACAGATGGAAATCCGGTGCGCTTTAAAATAATGGGGAAAGAGGGAAGCCCTATTAATATTAATCCCGGAGAAACATATTCAGTGACTTATCAATTAAAAGTACAGCCTGAAGTATATGCAGTAATGAAAGCAAACAGTGTAGAGATAAAAAATAAATATCTCGCATCTTGCAGCAATGCATGTAAATCAGATGGTTACATAGGAAATACGGGGCGTACAGTCACTTTAAACGATTATCAATGGGTGCAGAAGACGAAGGAGAACGAACCTACAAGCGAAAACATGGATATTCCGATACCTTCTGATCAAGAAAAGTATCAATATACAGGTACAGGTATTTCTAAAATGACACAGGATTCTTCTGGAACTATAGATTCTGTTACTGTTCCAGCAGGAAGCTGGAAATATACAGTTAATGTCAATAAGACACTTGGGCAATGGGATCTGACGGATACCACTATGACAGATACATTAAGTCCGGATTACATGCAATATGTTGGTTATGTGAAGATTACGGCATATGATGAAAAAGATAGATTGATTGGAACAAAATGGCTTAAAATTGATGGAAAATCAACTTTTAGTTTAAAACCATCTGATATTGGCTGGAAGTCACAAAATTATTCATATCAATTCGAGTATTATGCAAAGCCAAACGATTTGTCTACAATCACTAAAGAGAATGTAACAAATACATTTAAATTAGATAAAGCAAGAAGAAAAGGACAAGACTTTGCTTTTGGAGATGCTGTAAAATCTTCACAGACAGTGACACTTACAGGTAGCTACAATTTAAATGCACAAAAGAAGGCATGGTATTATGAAAAGCCAGAAGAGGATGCAACAACATGGCAGAACGGTCAGCTATATTGGATTATTGAAGTGAAAGGATCTGTGATAAAAAAAGGTACTCAAATAAAGGATGCAGTATCTTGGGATAAAGTGTCTTTTATACATAATAATGGAAAATCAATAGTCGGAGTCTATCAAGGTAATTTAGATGGAATAGAAACAAAATATAAAAACTTTGCGGAATTTCAACAAGCCAATACAGATAGTAAGAAAGAAATAAATGAGTTATTTGAACTATCTTATAACGGCAACAAACCGGGATTTGATAATGGTGAGCATAATGGCAGATTTAATGATATGTTCATTAAGGCAAAGAAGGATATTGAACTTGGAGAAAATCAAAATCTGTATATTATTGTCAGAACAGAACCGTTGGATTTACCAGAGGCATACCGTGAACCGAAAAGATATGAGAATAGATTATATATCATTGATTCGGGGAAAAGTGAAAATGATCAAAGAGGAATGGGCTCTGCGGAACAAAGTCTTTACAACGGTGGGGATATCCTAAAAGAGCTGGGGCAGACTTTTGAATATGATCGTACTGATCGTACTGATGGTACGGATGGCAGTGTTAAAGTTATTGAGCCTGGAAAAGATAAAGGTGATACAAGCAGAATTTGCAAAGATCTGCTGACAAGCGGTGTATATGCAGCATGGGCATTTAAAGTGAACTATACAGGTGAACTGCAAGGCACTTATCGTGTGCTGGAAGAAATTCCGGATGGTATGGAGCTTGCATATATTCGTATAAAATGGCATGGAGATGCAGCACGGAATATTGTATCAAAAGACATTACAGAACTTGGTGAAGGGTGGAAAAGAGAAAGAAATCTTACAACTACGGATCGCCAGGAATCAAACCAGGAAACCATTTATTATGTGAATAAAAACGGAAAACAGGCATTAATTGAGCTTGGTGAATTCACCGCCGGAAAAATTGTAGATGATTACTCCGTCGATGTACAGGTTGTCTGCAGAGTAACGGATAAAAATGTTTTACTTGGTGGCGAACAAAAAACATTTACCAATAAAGTTACGTTACAAAATGCAGACGGAACAAAGAATATATCCACAGCTACAGCGACTGCAACGATTAGTGACAAAAACCTGACGAAGAAAAACAACCTGACGAACGAAAGTAATTATACAATGTCAGCACCAAATACAAGCCAACGTCTGACTTACACTATTACTGCAAATGCACGTGGTCAGCAATTATTAACAGGTGATGGAGAAAAATTAACTATAGTTGATAAGCTTGGGGACAATTTAAGTTTGGTTGGCGATTCTTTTAGTGCAAAAAATCTGAAAGATAATAGTGCGGTTAGAATAACTCCAAAATATAATCCAGAGACTAAGATCATTGAAATTGAAATCCCGGATAAAACACCAGTGGAAATTACTTATTCAGCAACAGTAAATGTTGTACCAGATACAGATAAGACAGTAAATGTTACGAATGAAGTTTATTGGAAATCATATTCTTCTGACGGAGGAGCAACCAATACAATTAAAAATTATTCCTATACGTTGAATGCAGGTGGCAGCACCGAAAGTACAGCACATCCTGTCTTAACAATTAAAAAGACAGATCCGGATGATGTGAGTAATAAACTGACGGGAGTTAAATTCAACATTTATGAATGTGAATTAGTTGATGAGTCGATTCTACATAAAGATGGCGTTGATCCTTTGATTGGAGAATCAATAGATGGAGTCTATACCGTACCGAATACGGCATTGAATTACAATACAATCTATGAAGTTCAAGAGACAGAAACGGTTGAAGGCTATATTCGTGATACGACACCACATTATATTATGTGTGTTAAAAAAGAAAAGAATGGAAAGTATTCAGATACTGTACAAGCGTATATAGATTATTGTACAAATCAGAATATGTTGTCGAAATATAAAGTGGCATATGATTTGCAGTCATTTAATCTCGAGATTTATAATGCACAGAAAGGAATTATAGTTAAAAAAGCATTTAAAAACAATGCAGCCGGAACAGATTCAAAACCGGTGAGTGGAATCTATTGGTTCGGTCTTTATAATAATGAAGGCGGAACAGGTGCTCCACTGGAGACGGTTTCTATCGAGTACAGTCCGGGTGATACAGCAGAGAAGACAGCGAAGTTTAAGAATCAAAATATAAATCAAATATATTATGTATTCGAGTTGGATGACAATAAACAACCGATTAAAGCTTCACATGAAGCAACAATAAACAACTTGCAGTATACCGTAGAGTATTCTACAGAAGGAAATTCAAATGGAGAGAATACGATTGGAAATGCTGCTCAATGTGGTGGTACGGTGATTGTAACAAATCAGAGTCAAACCAAAATACTACCTTCGACAGGTAGTTGTGGAACCCTTCTTTACAGAGTGGCAGGAACGCTAATGATATTCTGTGCGGGACTGTTCATGCTGATAAGATATACAAAAAAATAACAAAAGAGAGAGTATACTTCCCTGCCCTGAAAAAATCGGGGGGGGGGTGGTAACGGAAAAACAAGGAGGAAGAATAATGAAGGTTATTAAGAAGATTACTGCCATAATGCTCTCAATTATGATGGTGTTAGGAATGTGTAGCGTGGTAGGAGCTGATACTAGTGAGCCTAATTCAGGTAGAATTGATGAGGTACCAGGAAGCATTAGTATTAGTAATGCTAAAGCAGGTGAAACATATAAAATTTACAAATTGTTGAATTTGGATAGTTATAAATACACACAGGATCAACAAAAGCAAGAGGGTAATTATTCATATACATTCAGAGAAGATAACAAATGGAAGGAATTTTTTACAGAGAATACAACAGTAAAAAACTATTTTGAAATAGTTGATAAAAAATATGTTACTGTCACAAATGAAGGAAAAGACAAAGGTGAAGAGATTGCTCGAGAGGCATTAAAGTATGCAGAAGAAAAGCAGATTTCTGCTGATGGAACAAGTGAAGCAGAGAATGATGGAACTCTTACATTTTCAAATTTGAGATTAGGATACTATTTGGTTGAATCAACTGTAGGCTCACTTTGCAGTCTTGATACAACGAATCCAACACAGATAATGGCGGTTAAGCATACTGAACCAACTGTAACAAAAAAAGTAATTACTAATGAAGGACCGAGCGATTTCAATACAGTAAATATTGGAGATACTTTTACATTTCAAACAGAAATAACAGTAGAACAAGGTGCGAAAAACTATGTTCTGTATGATGAAATGGATGCGGGGTTAGAATTAGTAGAATTATTTGGAAAGATAGTGACAATTAATAATGAAGATAACGACGTCCCTGAAGCTGAAGAGTATACAGTTGTGCGTAACAACTCCAATGGAAAAGATGGATTTACGTTAACTTTTACAGACTCGTATATACAAAAACAGAGAGTTGGTAGCAAAATAACAATAATGTATCATGCAAAGGTAAAAGAAGATGCTCCTATGGATACAGCAATGATAAATGATACTTACTTAAAATATGGTGCTAAACAGGAGACGGCACATTCTGAAACTAAAACATACACATTTAAAATTCCAGTATTTAAATATACAGGAACAAATACACCGCTTTCAGGAGCAAAATTCAAGTTATATACTAATGAAAACTGTGCGGATAATACAGAGGTTAAGCTAAAGAAAGTTGATGATAATAATTATAGATATTCGGAAAGCGAGGGAGTCTTGTTAGAATCCCCAACAAGTGGAATCTTTAATATTAATGGTTTGCAGGCTGGAACATATTATCTCAAAGAAGTTGAAGCACCAGTAGGATATAACAAATTGAATGAACCAATTAAAATTACAGTTCAGTTAGACGGGGCAAAAAATAAGCATATGTTCGTGGATAACAATACAAAAAATATTGATCAAGTTAACGTAGAAAACAAATCCGGCTCCCTCCTTCCATCCACAGGTGGTATGGGTACAACTGTATTCTACATCGCAGGAGCTTTCTTAGTACTTATTTCTGGTGTTGTACTGATCGCAAAGAAGAGAACAGACTCTAAATAAAGAAGGAACAGTTGCTAATCGCACGTAGTGTGAACAGTAACAGGATTAAATTTGTTGTAAGGGGAATGGGAAGCATTCCCTTTACAACAGTAAGGAGAGGGTTGTAAGAGCAAGATGAAAAAACAGATATCAACGATTATTACCGTGATTGTTTTTGTTACAGGACTGTCCTTACTGTTGTATCCAACAGTGAGTAATTATTGGAATTCATTGCATCAGACGAAAGCGGTTGCGAATTATTCGGATGCGATGGAGAAGATGGATAAGCAGAAGAAGCAGGATGCGATTGATGCGGCGAAGGCATATAATGAAGCTCTTTTATCGAATGCCGGGCGTTTTACACCGACGGAAGAGGAACTGAATACCTACAAAAGCTTATTGAACGCAGATAGTACGGGAATGATGGGGTACATTGAGATTCCGGAGATTCGATGTGAGCTTGCGATTTACCATACAGTGGATGAATCTGTTTTGCAGGTCGGGATAGGACATCTGGAAGGCTCAAGTTTACCGGTGGGCGGAAGTGGAACACATTGTGTTTTATCCGGGCATAGAGGACTTCCGAGTGCACAGCTTTTTACGAAGCTGGACCAATTGAAGAAGGGAGACATTTTCACGCTTCATGTATATGATCAGGTACTGACATATGAAGTAGATCAGATTGCGATTGTAGAGCCGGAGGATTATGGACTTCTTCAGATTGAGGAAGGACAGGATTTGTGTACTTTATTTACTTGTACGCCTTATGGTATTAATACGCATCGTTTGTTGGTACGTGGACACAGGATCGAGAATCGTGCAGGAAGTGATGTGAGAGTTACATCAGATGCGGCGAAGGTGAGTAGTGTACTGGTTGCAGTATGTATTGCCATTCCTCTTTTAATCATCAGTTTCCTTGTAGCGGATTGGTCCGCTAGTCGTTCGAAGAAAAAGAATAAGAAATAAATCAATCAGTGGGAGGAAGAATATGCGAAGTCAAAAGAAAAGAATCCGCCACAGAGATAGGAATTATATGATATATGTGCTGACATTTCTCATTGCGCTGACCGGAATACTCGGAATCTCAAAAGGGAGTCCGGTTCTGGCAGCGGAAGAAGAGAGTACACAGAAGGGAAGCATCTCGATTGTCTGCCCGGTTGAGGGGATGGAGTTGTCTCTGTACCGTGTGGCAAAGTATGAGGAGTCAGGCAGTTTTTCATTGACGGAACGATTCCGGAAGTATCCGGTCTCACTGGAGCAGAAGGACCAAGAGGGCTGGCAGGGGGCAGCGGATGCACTGGCGGACTATATCAGACGTGACGGAATTACAGCAGATGCAGTGCTGGCATCAGGTTCGGACAGGACAGTATGTTTTACAGATTTTAACCGGGGACTTTATCTTGTGCTGGGACAGACAACAGAGCTGCAGGAAGATGGTAAGACACAGATCTATGAGCCACAGACAGCATTGATCTCATTGTCGGAGGATTTACAGGGAACTTCCGAGGAAACGAAACCGTATCAGGTGACAGCGGTTCTGAAGTTCGAGAAGAACGAAAAACCGGGAAAGCCGGAGGAGCCGGGAAATCCAGAAGAGGAAGAAGAGACGAAGATTCATGTATTGAAAGTGTGGAAGCAGGATCAGGAGAAAGAACGCCCGGATTCTATCGTGGTAGAGCTGCTGCAGACGGATGTGGAGGGGAATACAACAGTCGTTGACCGGCAGACGCTTACAAAAGAAAACCAATGGTCCTATACATGGAAGAATCTTTCCACGCTGATGCATTGGAGTGTGTCAGAGGCAGAGGTGCCGAAGGGGTATACCGTTGCTGTCACGCGTGAAGGGGATACAGTTGTCTTGACGAATACAGCAAAGAAGTCAGGAAATCCTGACGGAGAAGTGAATCCACCATCGAAGAAGCCGACGGATAAAACAACAGATAAAATAGTAAATAAAACAACAGACAAAACATCAGACAAAACATCAGACAAGCTTCCACAGACAGGACAGCTTTGGTGGCCGGTAATTGTGCTTTTGTTTGCAGGTGCGATCTGTCTGCTGGTGGGAAGAGTTTTACGGGATAGAAAAGAAGAGAAGAATCGATGAGCAAGAAGAAAAAGAATTGGATAGGAAAGATATTTACAATCACAGGGTTGCTGCTTTTCGCAGCAGCCCTTGCTCTTTCTGTATACAATCTCTGGGATGGTTATCGGGCAGAGCAAAGCAGAGAGAAGTTGTTGGAAGAATATAGAGACAAGAACCAGAACATTTCTGATGAGGGAGAGCAGGCAGAAGAATCTGACGGACAGATACCGGATTATCAGCTGAATCCGGAGATGGAGATGCCGGAGATCGCATTAGATCTGGACGGCGTGGCATGCATCGGAGTGCTTGAGATACCGGCGATCGACTTGAAGCTTCCGGTATTGAGCGAATGGAGCTATCCGCTTCTGAAGAAAGCACCTTGCCGCTATTCGGGCAGTGCTTATCTGGATAACCTCGTGATCGCGGCACATAATTATAGAACACATTTCGGAAAGTTGAAAGAACTGGAGATGGGTGATGAGGTGATCTTCACAGATGCAGCCGGGAATCGGTTCGAATACAAAGTGGCGGCGGTAGAGGCACTGACTCCACAAAGCGTGGAAGATATGACAAGCGGAGAGTGGGCGTTGAGCTTGTTCACTTGTACGCTGGATGGAAAGAACAGAGTGACGGTGCGGTGCGAGAAGTATTGGCAGACTATAAAATAAATTCATTTTTCAAAGCGATATCAGTTGTTTCTTATTTACTCTGCGCTCCTGGAGTGTTATAATAACTGTTA
>ERZ1673737.3853-NODE-3853-length-10996-cov-4.038662_pt1 | contig 10996 bp, 10 predicted proteins | sample MGYA00580211_ERZ1673737 | MGnify/ENA primary metagenome ERZ1673737 (study PRJEB41218, sample SAMN15661789) | gut metagenome | host: Homo sapiens | place: Canada: London | collected 2015-08-20/2019-03-30 | study: EMG produced TPA metagenomics assembly of... | reverse complement strand
TGTAACAAAAACATAGATGTTTTTGTTATCTAGATTTGCCGCATCTAAAAATGATGTTACAGCTTTAGGGTATGTTGCCCACCAAATAGGAAAACCTAAATAAATATCATTATATGAACTAACATCAGGGATACTTTCAAGTTCAACTTTTGTATCATTGGCAAATTCTTCTTGTACTACCTTAAGAGTTTCATCATAAGATGCTGGATACTTTTTTACAGTTTTAAGTTCTAAAATATCTGCATTAGTTTGACGTGCAATTTCCAATGCAACTCTTTGAGTATTTCCCACTGCTTGTTCAGGATTTTCTACACCTAATCTATTATGAATAGATGTAAAATAAACTACGGCGTTATCTGCTGCATATGTACTTGAAGTTGCACCTAAAAATAAACAAGCTAAAACTAATAATTTTCTTTTCATAATAAAAATCCTTTATGCTTTCTTAACTAAATCTAAGGCAGTTAATGTTCTTGGGAAACCTAAATAAGGTGTCATAACTTTTAATGTATCTATAAGAATATCTTTAGAATTACCGACCTTTAAATTAGCTTGGATATGTACTTGTAATTGACTTTGATGTGCACCTAAAGCTGTAATGTAAACAAATGTTAAAAGCTCTCTTTCTTTTAAAGAAAGATCTGATCTTGTGTAGAAATCACCAAAACAATAAGCTGTGAGCATATCAACAGTTATAAGCTTTTCGTTATTTTGGGCATTTTGATGCATGGTTGTGATTGCATCACCAAATAAAAACTTTTGAATATCAAGGCCTGAATTAAATCTAGTGTCTTGATTTACTGTAGATGAACTTGGAGTCTCTTCTCGTAACTTAAGCTCTGTAATAACTTTACTTAATCTTTCTAAGGCTGTTTGTGTAGAAGATATACCAACATATGGAGCTCCTTGCATTAAAGATTCTCGCAACATAAGAACTGGAACTTTATTGGCGATCGCTTCAGTTATGCAATCATCAAAATAGGTGGAATTGTAAAGTACACTTAAAGTAGCTGTTTTTACTAAATATTGAGTATTGATATCTAAAGATACGTTATCTCTAATTTGACTTTGTACGGAACTATTGATTCTTGATAAATCTCCAGTTATAGCATCAGCATTAGCTCCATTACATAAAAGAGCACAAAATACAGTAGTAGCCAATATTTTTAATTTCATAATAATCTCCGTTTTTATTGTTCTTTTGCCAAAAGATCTTTTAGTTTCATGATGTCTTCATCAGTGCGGTTACCGTATATAACTAATGATGAAAGCTCTGCTTCGAATTTAGTTAACAGCTCTTCACTAATAGAGATATTGCAGGAATCAAAATTTTTTTGAATTCTTTCAATCTTTCTCATACCAGGAATTGGTATAGCGTTTTGATGCTTAGATATGATGTAAGATAAAGAAAATTGCGCTTTTGTTGCCCCAACCAATGCCGCATATTTTTCTATCAATAAAAGAAGCTTCTGGTTTTTTCTTATATTCTCTTTGGAGAATCTAGTTATAGCTCTTCTTACATCATCTCCAAAGTAAGTAGAGTTCTCATCATATTTACCAGATAAAAAGCCTGCTCCCATCGGAGAAAAAGGTACGAAAACAATATTTAGAGAATCACATAAACTAGCTTCTTTTTCGTACATGCGTTCCATAATTGAATACTCATTTTGTACGGCAAATAACTCTCTTGTATCATTCAATAGTTTTATTTGCTCGCATGAAGCTTGGGATACTCCATAATGACGTATAAGACCCTCATCAATTAGTTTTCCTAGAGCTAATGCCACGTCATTAAGGCGAATATTTGGATTTATGCGATGATAATAATAAAGGTCGATATATGATGTATTTAACCTTTTAAGTGAGGAGATTAGATGTTCTTTAATAGTAAAATAAACATTATCTTTAGCTTCATTAGGCAGATGAAATTTAGTCGCTAAAATAATGTCTTTTCTGAAATTATGGATTGCTTTACCAACTAATATTTCATTTTGTCCATCTGCATAACATTCAGCTGTATCGAAAAAATTACATCCAAGATCATATGCTTTATTGACTAAAGCAATAGAATCTTTTTCAGATGGTATGGCTCCATAACCATGACTTAAGCCCATGCATCCATATGAAATTTTTGAAATTTCAAGATCTTTAATGCTTGTATACTTCATTATTAAGCCCAACTTACGGTTTATTTTATAGAGAAGTTAATTGATACATTGGATGGCAAGTTAATAAAATCACTTGAATCATCTAACATTTTGCCAATGGGATAAACTTCCATGTTTAAATTAGGTCCAGCCGCCTTGTTATAAAAAATGGCAATAGTTCTATTTGCAGGACAATAAGTTATATCCCCATTTTCAAAAACTTTCTGCCCTCTAAAATTTGGTTGTTCAACACCATCTATGGGGCCATATAATTCTCTAGAACCGTAGTTATACATATTTACGGTAACTGGAAATTGAGCTATTACATTTTGAGCTAATTCTGATGAATTAAAACTAGCGCTCAATTCTTTACCATTTACAGTTATTTTTCCAAGGATAGGACTGTCAGCACTCCCTTTTTGTGTTGAATTAGGGTCTGTACTGATTAGATTGTTGTCTTCTAGATACTGTTTAACAATTTGCTGACTTTGAGTTACATTTCCGGCATCTAATGAAAGAATATCTAAAACTTTTGCCTCTTTTGCTATTGTAGATATCTGCTCATAGCTTAAGCCTTGACCAAAGCCATTGTGGGTACAAAACGGAACAACTGTTTTACCCTCTAAATCAAGATTATTTAAAAAAGAAATAACTGCTCTAGGCACTGAATTTGCCCAAACAGGAAAACCTATATAAATAGTGTCGTATTTACTTATATCGATAGAGTTAACTTCAATAAAAGCATTATTATTTTGTTCATCATGATTTAGATCTACTAACTCATCACTATTTCCAGGTAGCGTTTCTTGGGTTTTTATAGGAAAGAGAGGTGCATTTGTATACTCAGAAATAATTGAAGCCACAAATTTTGTTGTACCAACTTGAGTTCCTTTATAATCAAGAACACTGGCCATAGTACGAGCATCTGTAACCGTATCTCCTGAATTGTTTTCTGCACGGGTGAAATAAGCAATTACACTTTCTTGAGAAAAAGCTGGAGCAGTGGTTAATAAAGCACTACATAGCAAAACAATATTTTTTATTGTCTTCATTTGAGACCTCCATATTTTTTATTATTTTTAATATAGAGGTATACTTATATGTTGTTAAATGCTAAATAAACATATACTGGTATAACTATTTTTTTATTATTATGGATATTAAAGCTCTTAAATATTTTTTAGTCATTGCTCAAGAGCAATCAATTAATAAAGCCTCAAACATCGTATATATTTCGCAACCAGCTTTAACAAGACAAATCCAAAAACTTGAAGAAGAGCTTGATACACAACTGTTTTTTCGAACTAAAGATGGACTTAAACTAACTTCACAAGGTATTAAATTACAACTTTGGGCTAAAGAAATAGTCTCTTTAGCAAATAGAGCAAAAAATGAAATTAAAAATAACAATTTAGATATTGAAGGCAGAATTGCCATTGGCTGTGGCGAGCAACAAGCTTTCGATAAATTAGCGCAACATATTACCGATTATCAAAAATTACACACAAAAGTAAATTTTGAAATTTTTACAGGTAATGCTGATTTAATAAAATACAAATTAGAACGTGGAAGTTTAGATCTTGCTTTAGTTATCAATCCTATAGATACAGATTTTTATGACAAAATTGATCTTCAAGAACAAGAAGATTTTGTGGTTTTGATGCGCAATGATGATCCATTATCTAAATTTGATACTATCAGTTTAGATATGCTCTCTGATTCAAATGTAATTTTTCCACGGCGCCTACAGATTTTTCATCATTTGACCGAAAAAGCCTCAATTCAAAATATAAATATTTCTACCTCGTCTTTATCTTCAAATGCTTCGATTCTTGTACAAAAAGGTTTTGGTTATGCCATAACAATCAATTCCTTTAAACAAAGACCTTTGCCTCAAGGAGTTATTTATAAACCTTTATCTTTTGCCTCATGCACAACAAGCTCAATTATTTTTAAAAAACAAATACATGTATCTAATGTATTAGATGATTTTATTAATTATTTAAGACTTTGTTATAAAAAATAATTTACGTTTTTTCTATAGCGTTATTAAAAATAGTGCAATCCTAAATATTAAAAAAATGTCAGAGTTTTTCTCTCTGACAAATTTTGTAAATATCCTAATTAGATAAAAGTAAGATTTACATATTAGTTTTTATAAAATTAGCTATTTCATCAAAGGGAATTATATTTTCTTTGTAATATAAATCTGTATGATTTGCATCTTTAACAATTAGTAACTGCTTATTTGACGTTAATTGCTTAAAAATATCTTCACTAAAATATCTAGAGTGAGCTTTTTCCCCATGAACCATAAGTACAGGGGTTTTGATTTCATTAATATTATTAAGAATTGGCATGCCAATTAAATCGATTGATGATGTGGTAGTAAAACCATCATTAGAACCAACAGATCTTTCATGATATCCTTGTTTTTCTTTATAAAAATTATGGTAATCAACTACAAATTGAGGAGTTGACTCATCAATTTGTTCAGGGACACCACCTATTTTTTTATATGAGTTATTTTTATAGTCTTCAGTTCTTTGAGCGTTTAATGATTTAAGTAAATTAAAGCGTTCATCAGCCGTTTGTTTATCAAAATATCCGTATTTTGTAACTCTTGTCATGTCATACATAGTAACAGTTACAACAGATTTTAATCTTGTATCCATGGTTGCAGCATTTAATGCAAAACCACCAAATCCACAAATACCAACAATAGAGACTTTATCTCCATCTATATCTTCTCTATTTAATAGATAATCAACAGCAGCCATAAAGTCTTCTGTATTTATATCAGAAGATGAAATATCTCTTGGTAATCCACCACTCTCTCCTGTATAAGAAGGGTCAAAAGCTAATGTTATAAAACCATACGAAGCGAGTTTTTGAGCATAAAATCCAGAAACTTGCTCTTTAACTGCTCCATAAGGACCTGAGATAGCAACGGCCGGTAATTTTCCGGAAACATTTTTAGGTATATATAGATCTCCAACCAGATTTATTCCATATCTGTTATGAAAAACTACTTTTTTATGTGTCACAGATAAATCTTCAGCAAAAACTTTATCCCATGCTGTTGTAACACTAATTTTTTGATCGTTAACCCCAGTAAGAACCTCGATATTATCTGTTGAAGTACATGCGCTTAGCAGAAAAGTTGTCATAATTGCTGTTGGTATGATCTTTTTCATTTATACCTACCTATTTTGTTACAAATGCTTTGTTATTTATTAACCCGATTTATAAGGTAACTTTATGTTTGTATTTAATGTTTAACAAATATTTTAAATTTATAAGCATCTATAAAATTTATGCATCGCTGGTATATGAAAAATTATATGGTGTTATCAAATAACCAGATTTGATCGTGTAAAATCAAATAGTTAATTAACATTTAAAAAAAATGAATAGGAAATAGGGGTTTAGGAGTGGACTTAAATGGTTTTCTCGGTTTTCGTTCACTCTCTCAAAACCCAGCAAAAAAGCTTTATATACTGTTCATATGCATTTACTATCTAATAAATTTCTTTATTATAAAGATAGATTTTGCGAATTGTCTATTCTGATAGTTAAATGCTTATAAGGATTTTTTATGCGTTATTTTTTTTCTTTTTTTGTATTTATATTTTTTTTGATTTCTGGATGTAGTAGTAATTCAACTATATCCAAACATGCAGATTTAAATAAATACAATTATGTAGTATTACCATATGTGATGTCGTATTCAGGTAATGCTGAGCTTATGGCTCTTGAAGTTAAAATTTATGATTCATTAGCTTCTACGAGATTAAATGTAATTGGCGATAAAGAAATCTCTGCTTTAACCGAAACAGAAAAAAAGCAGTTGTTAGAAGCTAGATTTTCAGCAAGTCAAGATAGCGATTATACAAAGATAAGTGTTAATTTCGTTGATTACAGTACAGGACTCCCTATAGCCTCTTGTTATGGAGCTTATGGTCTAGGTATTGATAAAGCTAGCGATCTCGAAGGAGCTGTAAACAAAGTAACAAAAGAAATTTCTCAGCTATTTTAATCAATTAAATCATACTGCTTAGCTTTTCAGTAGCTTCCTTTAAGAAGATCACCTGTTCCTCAATAGGTTTTTTGGCGTATTGTTGCAATACTCCAGAGATACTAACAGCTGCAACAATATTGTTGTTTCTATCTAAAACTGGTGCCGCTAAACAAATTACACCTTCACAGTCTTCTTCATTGTCTATGGCAAAACCATGCTCTTTAACCTTATCCAAGCTTTTACGTAAAACATCTATATCAGTGATAGTTTTCTCTGTATATTTTTGAAAAGGTCCTAAGGTTTCTAAAAGATGCTCTCGTGTTTTTTCATCAATATAAGATAAGAATACCTTGCCTAGAGCCGTACTATTTAGAGGTAGTTGCTTTCCAACATAACTATTTACAATGATTGCAAATGGGCTTTCAACTTTTACTAAATATGATGGATAGTTGTCTGTGAGAACACCCAAATGACTTGTAAGCCCTGTTTTATTAGTAAGATCGCGTAAGATCGGGTAAGCAATTTCTTTGATATTAAAACAATCTATCGCTTTTTTTCCCCATTTACTTAAACGTAAAGATAGGAAATATAACTCTCCTTGTTGGCGAATTAAACCATGGGCTAAAAGACTTTTAATTAACAAAAAAGTAGAACTTTTGGGTAAATTTAAATTTGTGTATAACTCTGTAAAAGTTACACCTGCGATATTATCAGATAAGTAATCTAGTATAGCTACGCTTTTATCTATAGCTGGAGTCGATGTTTTAATCATAAAGAGGCTGACTAAAAGTTAGTATTGTTTTAATTTAAAATCCAAGCAATTCTAATAAAAGTTGCTTAATTAAGGCTATTTTACCTTTTCTAAGTACGACTCTAAAAGAGTCGTACTTTATTTTCCCCTCTGTACTTAAGCTTTAGTGATTATAACGAGGAGGTTCTTTTGCAATTTGCTTAAATTTTAAAGCACTTTCGATTACCGCTCCAGAATTTAATTGAGTAACTGTATTACGATAAATTTCCTGCCAAGGAGTTTTAGCTTCTACGACTTCAATTTTCATTTCTTTACGGCGTTGCGTAAGCTCTTCATCAGATAAAAGCACATTGCAACTATTCTTATTAAGATTTACCTCAATAATGTCTCCATTACGTAATAAAGCTAATCCTCCGCCTACAGCACTTTCAGGGGATGCATGCAAAATAGAAGGACTGTCAGAGGTTCCTGATTGTCTACCATCACCTAAAGTCGGTAAACTCTCAATACCCTTTTTGATTAAATATGCCGGAGGTTGCATATTTACTACTTCAGCAGCTCCAGGCCAACCTACAGGACCTGTACCTCGCATTACTAAGATACAATTTTCATCAATGTTTAATGTTGGATCTTCAATACGTTCATGATAATCCTCAGAGCCATCAAAAACTATAGCTTTGGCTCTAAAAATCCCCTCCTCACCAGGATTTTGCAAATAACGCTTAGAGAAATCTTCTGAAATAACAGAAGTTTTCATAATTGCAAAGTCAAATAAGTTACCTGAAAGAACTACAAAGCCTGCGTCTTCCTTAATAGGTTTATCATAAGCATAGATAACATCTCTGTCAGTTGTAACACAATCTTTGATGTTTTCTTCAACAGTCTTACCTGTAACAGTAATCTCATCTTTAAAGAGTTTATCGTTAACCAAAAGTTCATGCATAACCGCAGGGACACCTCCTGCTCTATAGAAAGATTCGCAGAGATATTTTCCTGATGGCTGAACATTAGTCAAAAGTGGAATATGGTAAGAGTTATCAATCCAGTCTTGAGATGTAAGTTCGATACCAGCATGACGAGCCATTGCATCTAAATGTGATTGCGCATTAGTAGAGCCGCCAAGAGCTGAATTTACTCTAATAGCATTTAAGAATGATTTTTTAGTTAAGATTTTTGATGGACAGAGATCTTCTTTTACCATGTCCACAATTCTAAGACCTGTATAATAAGCCATCTGTGAACGTTCTCTGTAGGCTGCAGGAATAATAGCGCTACCAGGTAATGCTAGACCTAAAACTTCAGCCATACAATTCATAGTTGAAGCGGTTCCCATAGTATTACAGTGACCTACAGATGGAGCAGAACTCATAGCTCTATCAAAGAATTGATCTTTAGTAATCTCTCCTGCAGCATATTTACGGCGAGATTGCCAAATAACAGTACCAGAGCCTACAAGTTGATTTTCCCAATGACCATCAAGCATTGGTCCACCATTGATAGCAATTGCTGGAATATCCATAGTAATGGCTGCCATAATTGCTGAAGGAGTGGTTTTATCACAGCCTGTGGTTAAAACCACACCATCGATAGGATAACCATATAAAATCTCAACTAAAGATAAATAGGCAAGATTTCTATCTAAAGCAGCTGTTGGTCTTTTACAGTTTTCAAACAGAGGATGGGTTGGAAACTCCAAAGGAATTCCACCTGCATCTCTAATACCATCACGGATCCTCTTGGCTAATTCAAGATGAACGCGATTACAAGGATTTAAATCACTACCGCTTTGGGCAATACCAATAATTGGACGACCACTTCTAAGCTCTTTAGCAGTAATGCCATAATTCATAAATCTCTCAAGATAAAGAGCAGTCAAATCAATGCGCTCATTATTATCGAACCATTCTTGAGATCTTAACTTTTTCATAATGACTATTGCTCCAATACTTTTTAAGCAAGATAAAAAAATATATGTGGCTAAAAAACATCCCCTGTTGCACAAAAATTTGAATCAGGATGAAAGCCACATAAAAAGGATCATTAATTATTTTTATATAATTTTTTTAATTCTTATAATTTCTCAATAAGCTCTTTAATCTTAATTTCGGTCTCTTGGCTTAAAGTTGAACATGGCCATAATGCCTCAGGAGAAATATCTCTACCTAAGCATTTCATTGCATATTTAATTGCTGGGAAGAATGGTTGATGCATTGCGTATAAGGCACATAAAGCACCAATCTTCTTTTGATAATTACTCTGTCCTTGAGTATCATTATTCAAAAATGCCTTATATAAACCAACAGTGTATTGAGGTTTAAAGTTTGAGCTTCCTGGAATTGCTCCTTCACCACCTAAATGTAAAGTGTTAAGTAAATATTCATCAAAACCACAGAAAACCTTAAAAGAAGGAACTTGTGATTTTACAGTATTGATGTATTCACGAGTTGATGAGGCACTATCAGTAGTATCCTTAATACCAATGATATTCTTAAAATCTTGAGCTAATTTTAAGACCACACAAGGAGGGATACGTTGACCGGTTAAAGACGGGAAATTATAAATAATTGTTGGCATCTCAATAGCTTTTACAATATCTGCATAAAAGTTATAAAGACCTTCATCAGAGTATTTGATATAGCTTGGATTAACCAAAATTACGGCATCAGCACCACATTCTTTGGCATAATTGCCATAATATACGCACTCATCTTTAGATCTAGCGCTAATACCAATAATAACAGGGACACGTTTATTTACTCTTTCAATACTAAACTTAGTTACCTGCTCACGCATGCTCTTAGTCATGTGAGTAACTTCACCGGCCGTACCTAAAATCAGTAAACCATTTACGCCATTATCAATTAGAAAATCGATATGCTCTCCCATAGCCTTTTCATCAAATTTTTGATCTTTAAAAAGGGTTACAACAGGGGTTACTACACCTTTGAGTTTATCTAAATTAGACATATGTGAGCTCCATTTTGTTTGCATTAAGTTTTATATATTGAACTATAATCTAAAATACAGAACCATTAAAATAATAATTTAAAAAAATTGTGCTTTGTCTCAAAATTTTTATTGAATTAAAACTTAATATTTTATACAAGGTGTTTTTTATTGATGCGTAGCGAATTGATTTATATAACTATATAATTTTAAATAAGTTTTTTTGTAAAATTGAAGAGTGAACATTACCCAGTATAAAGCATTTTTTTCACTCTTAATCTCATTTGAGGCTCCGTTCATAGCCTTACAATCTGCGTAAAATATATGGTTAAAAAGAGACGTTAGTGAAGAGTTAAATGACAAAGAGTCTTTACTTTAATATTTTCAAAATAATAAAGATCTCTCCTCTAGAGACTACAGAAACAACTATAAGCTTAAGTAAAAATTTTCTTTAAGTACAAATATCATTGCTTAAATTTGACGCATATTTTTGATTCAAATTTTTTACTAAAAAAGCTCATTTTTATGCGCTTTCCTTTAAATTTTCTCTGCTAAAGTCTCAAGAAAATTTGTCGTAGAATTGGTTTTAGATATTTAAGTTAGAATAACAGAAAATCCAATCATATGATCCCTATGATTGGTGATAAGTTAAGGATAGAGAAAAGTACTCAGCATATAATTTTTTATCTCAACTTTAGCAAAGATTTTACGACTCAATTCTTCGCTGTTTTTATTAATTGCTGATTAATACCTTATTCTTATTTTGGAATGAACTTAATTTTACGTACATATCAATAAGGATCACGAGTTCCTTCTTTTCCGGTATATGGATTAGTATTTCCCTTAGTAGTCCAATTGTTGTAAACATTACCATCACGAGCTGAGCGATGATGACCTTGCACATAGGTCCCATTACTTCTGTAATAGCCTTTTACATAGCTATTATGATGTCCACCATGCCCACGAGCAAAGCTTGGTGTTGAAAAAATAAATAATGTAGCTAAAAAAAACAACTACAAAAGCTTTAATTTTCATAATAGTTTCCTATTTTTATTGCTCTTCTTTAATAATTTTTGCCTGACCTGATGTCATTTCAATTACTTTTGCTTTAAAGATCTCGTATTCTGATTG
>ERZ1673737.3851-NODE-3851-length-11015-cov-4.165328_pt1 | contig 11015 bp, 6 predicted proteins | sample MGYA00580211_ERZ1673737 | MGnify/ENA primary metagenome ERZ1673737 (study PRJEB41218, sample SAMN15661789) | gut metagenome | host: Homo sapiens | place: Canada: London | collected 2015-08-20/2019-03-30 | study: EMG produced TPA metagenomics assembly of... | reverse complement strand
CTGATCACTTTTGTGGTTGGGATACATTTCCTCCCTGTGTCTTTGCTCCTGCTTTTCCTTTGGCTTGGTTTTTAATGCGCTATGGTGCGACGGTTTCTTTCTTTCTTTGATCGCTATGAGTCGGTTATGGGGTTTATGGGTTGGATTCGGTCGTCTATTCCATGGGTGGGACCCGGGGTTTATTTGGACGGTTGAGTCCTTAGTTGATGTGCTTCTTTCGTATCTCCTACGTGTGTTCAAATGAACAATAGCCGTCAGTCTTGTGATTTCTTTGTAGATGAAGTACTGTACGCCGTAAATATGAAGCGGTGAGTATGGCCTGATAGCACAGACCACATGATCTGCATGATGTAATCGATCTCTCCGCAATTCAACCTCGGCCTTCACATTCGTATAAAGAGTTGTTCTTCCATGCTTATTGTGTCAATACGGACTTACTACATCCTTGTTCATCTCATGTATACCACTTAATACAAGGCTCCGAAATTGACTGGCCCCAATCCACCCCTATCAGCATCAATCCCATTGAACCCCGGACTCACCACAGGTGAAGTCCTTTGTTCTCATCACCTCATCTAGTCATCCAGCCATGGCAGAATACAAACTCTCATACGAGTCCCAACTGGTACATTTACATCCCCACATGCTCACACTACACTCCCATATCAACCCAACCCCTACTCCGCATCCTTATCAGCTAACATTAACACGCAAACAAACAGGACGTCTACCATCCATCCTACCGCTTCGAAACCCACGATCCACGCGACTGGAAATCAGCCGCCGGCCGCGGTCCGGCACTCCCAGCTCTAGGAAATGCAACAGCCGGCGCTGTCGGCGCAGCCATTTCCAACGTCGTCGTCTACCCACTCAATGTGATAGTAGCGCGGCTTCAAACTCAGAAACAAAATGATGTTGACTCGACCGAGAAATCGGACAATGATAATGACGAAGAAGAGGAAGAATATACTAGTGTCCTCGATGCCGCTCGCAAAATATACCAGCAGCAGGGTATCGGCGGCTTCTATCCCGGTCTCGTGCAAGATACGTGGAAGACAGTCTCCGACTCGTTTCTTTTCTTCCTTGCCTATAGCGCTATTCGACAGAAAAGGATTGTTGCGCGTGTAGGTGCTGAGCGAGCGGCGAGGGGTAAGAATATTGTCCTTCCTGTATTTGATGAGCTCGCTGTTGGCATTCTGGCTGGCTCGTTTGCTAAGTTGTTCACTACGCCGTTGTCGAATATTGTTGCCCGGAAGCAGACTTCTGCTGCGCGGACAAAGGGCAATAAGAAGAGTCTATCGACGGGTGATATCGCTTCGCAGATTCTGAAGGAGAAGGGTCTTGCGGGTTTCTGGTCTGGGTATTCGGCTACCCTGATCCTGACGCTGAACCCTTCTCTCACTTTCTTCCTGAATGAGTTCCTGAAGCGGGCTCTGCTACCACGCGCAAAGCGTGATAAACCCTCGCCAGCTGTGACTTTTCTTCTCGCGGCGCTGAGCAAAGTCGCCGCTTCTTCTATCACATATCCCTTCTCCCTTGCCAAGACCAGAGCTCAAGTCCTCAAGTCCACATCCAAATCTGGATCTCCACAATCCGCATCGCAATCATCCCTCCTCAAAACCCTCACTCCCCAGATAATCTCAACAGTTATAACAATCGCTCGCAAAGACGGCTTCAAGGCCCTCTACGCCGGTCTCCAGGGTGAAGTCCTCAAGGGCTTCTTCTCGCATGGCTTCACAATGCTAGCCAAAGACGCCATCTACGCCTCCATTATCAAGAGCTACTATCTCCTCCTAATGCTAATGCGCCGCTATCCCTCTCCAGAGGAACTCATCGAGCGTGCGCGCGAGCAGGCAGAGGAGTATACCGAAATTGCGCGAGAGGGAGCGCGAGATCTAGCCGAACGCACAAAAGAAGGTGCAGAGGGGGTCCTGGCTGGGACGTCTGGGGGCGTGGCTGTTGATATGACTTCTAATTCGGCGAGTGCTGCTGAGACTGCCGATGCGGGTAAGGAGGCTTCTGGTATTGATGCTTCTTCTGGGCTGAAGGTTCCTGTCTCGCATCTGTCTGATGACGTTAATGAGACTGCGGAGCTGGTGGGTGATTATGTTGAGGATGAGGCTGCTGAGTGGAAGAGCTTTTATCATTGGTTTTGGGAGAAGGACCGAGGATCGCATAAAGTCTGACTTGTGGAGAGCAATCATTGTTTTGAGGAGTTGATCCCGGAGTTTCATATTTCTTTTGTCTTTCTTCTCTTGTATTTATCTGGATGGAATTTTCAAGTTAACCCTCCCTCAATTTGCAGTCTCCCAGCTTACAATGGATGTGGCGTCGGCGTAAGATGGGACGCACAGACAGCCAAGCTGGACAAGCCATTGGAGGTCAGTAGAGGAGAGATAAAAGAGAACGAGAACGGTCCGGAGGTTCCGGGTCCAGAATTTTAATGCAAGGCGCATAGTTAAGAGGCATTGTTTCCAGTACGTAGGAGAGTGTATCCCCACGATGGCTTGACCGATCTTGTCTTGGGAAATGCTCGCTTTGTAAAGTCAATTGCTTGGGTTAGGTCATGCTCGCGAAGATAAAAACCCTTAACTTGTGCTATTCATTTCACTCTTGTCCTCGCCTGGTCCTCTGACCTGACATTATGTCCTTCACGAAAAGCCTCAAGACCAACTTCACGTAGATGGCTAATATATGCGTATTTGGGTCGGAAACACGGAGGACGGTCTCCATATTAGGAAATGGCTAGCAATTGAGGACCGAGTATAAGCGTGTTTAACTTCACCGGCTTAGTTTTGCAATTCCTAGGCTCTATCTCAGAAGCCACAAATATGGATCAATTACGTCGAGCTTTTCTAACATTGACTATCCCCGAGTAATCTAAAATAAGGCTCAGATAGGTCATGTCAATACCAAGATAGATGCATCAATCATTAAATTCATCCCAGTGAGAGTATTCCAATTCAGTTTTCTGGCAAACCTCAGCCATCTCACTGACTCTTGCTCTCGACGTGAATTTCTGCTGAGACAAAGGCAGCGCGGAGCTCCTTAGCCGCCTCCCACAGCACCCACAGAGGGATGAAGACCCACAGTGTGTTGAAGAAGAAGAGGTACAGCCAGAGGTAGACGGGGTCCTCAGTAGCCAGCTGGGAGCTACCGGTCAACCACTCCGGCGCAAAAGTCATGAAACCACCGTACAACTCTGCAGTGGCAAGTGCAGTCGAAACGAGCCATAATGTGGCTTTGACACCACCACGGGACTTAGCACTGATCTTCTCGTTGGATGAGTGATACAGCAGGTAACAGATGTAAATTGCAGCTGGGCCACCAAGGAAGACGGTCAACAGTTCCAATGACACCACGGTCAGATCAGCGCCAGCCCAGCGGCGATCCGCCTTCGCATACTCTTGCCACAGGCGTGAGCTGGGACCTGTGCCGTAGGCCGGGCCATAGATGCGATCTGGGCGGTTTAGGAAGAATGGTTCGACATGGTTGATTCCGACAACGGTTGTGTAGCTGAAGAAGCACTCGTAGAGGAAGGAGCCTTCAATAAAAATATGGGTGAGGGCATCGTAGGCGTGCCAGAAGAACAGGACGCGGTCGCGCGTCTTGTTGGCTGGGACAAGTGTCGAGCTCAGAAGGTAGGCCACTGGCATCAATGACAGAGAAAAGGCAATACAGAGGACTGTTGGCACATCCAGGGTGAACGAAGCCGTGGATGACATGGTGGTAGTGGAGGTTGTTATTTCGAGATATCGCGCCGGGGTGGAGAAGGCTTGTTTCGGAGGGCCAGGGTATGGATGTGGCAGCCTGATGGAGGTTGACAGTTTCAGGTGCGTATCATGCTTCGAAGAAGTGGTCGACAACAGAACGGGGAGTCTTTGAAAGGAAACAAAGAATTAGGGGCTGAAGAGATCAACATTTTGTTCTGCCTCAGGCAGCAGGTGGGTCATTGTCTCTCTGCAACTTCATGTAAACCTCTCCGTTGCAACTGTTGGTCATTTGAACAAGTTCCTATAGCATAGAATAAAACATGCATTAATGGACCAGCGTTTTGGACTCAACTCATGTAAATTGGCCAGAAGTAAAAAGGAAATCTGGGTTCTACATACTCCCTGGTATTTACACTATAATCCGAAAGGCTAAGGTTCGTGATTCATGAGGCAATGAGGCGACCACACCGTTTATGACCGAGCGATAGTAGGTGTAAATTTCTACCACTGGCATACTACATTGATGGGTATTTACATGGTCTCTGAGATGTGTTGGCAGCAGTGGCTTCTTATATCCCTGGAGGTCCTATTCCATACCAGCATTCCGGGCCAAGGAAGCCACCTGGAACTTAGCGACTTTCCCAAAATTGTGCATCAATGGCAACGAGTCTGTTGAAAAGCTGGTTACGCGACCTCATACCAGTAAGATGGTAAGACTGACCAAGCTCGTCGCCCGCAATGACTAGCCCATCTGCAGCCTCCTTGCTGCCAGCCGTCAGTTCAACAATCAACTTGCCCTTCCACCCCAGTCCTTCTGTCTTCTTTAATTCCTTAATTTCGGTGACAGGAATTTGGAACAGGACAGATCCCTTCTTTCGACTCTCGATGCGTAGGTCGTCCAATCCGGAGGACTGATATGTCGTGAAATACAGGATAGGCGGTTCCTTTGACGAGTCTATGACCGCAGCGCCTCTCTTACGCTCATACTTGGCATCGAATTTCAACGGCCCGTAGGGTGTGGCGGCAAAATGTCGCTTTTGCAGCATGTCGATCAGGTTTTTGGTATGTGCGGACCCTGCAATTGCCATTGCGCGGTCAAATGCGATATGGCCCTTGATTGCTGTTGCGATGGTGAGGCGGAAAAACTTGAGAATTCTGAAGACCATTCTTTTCTTTGGTTTGGTTTCCGGGAGTGACATATCAGAGTTAGTTGATTGCAGGCTAGTAGACGAACCCTGTGCGGTGAGTTCTGACGAGGTTGGTTGCGACTTCTTCCGTCGGATAGGCCATGCACGATCATTGTCTTCGGGAGTTGGAGGGGGTGGCAGTGGGGTGGAGTTAATCTCGCCGATGCGAAGAAGTGTCAGGGTGAGTTGTGCATTCGTTGGAACGCCGGCCAAAAGTGTCCTGCATGTGTTGTGAGTAAACCAATCGCAGGCCGGCAAAGACGGGCAATCCTACTTTTGCAAATCCAATTGGTCTTTCCAGTTTGGAACCTTTCTATTCAGTAGATCCACGGTATAGGTAAATACCGGGTCACCAAAGAAGCCCAGTCCAACAGTAAAACCAACGAGCTTGATGATCCAATAACTAGATGTGAAGGGTACAACCGCAGATATTAAAACAAAGATACTTGCGAGGCGCAATCTAGATGAAACTAAAAAGAAAGGAGGTGTTGGAGAAAGGAGGCTATAACACTGTTAGCTGAGTCATTTACTCTATCCCCGTTTAGAAAGTACTCACTTGGCGAACTTCTCATAGACATCGGTGATATCGCTCAACACTCGCATTGCCTGATCCGTCGCGTGCGAAACCTTCTTTTTCATGGGTTTCTTAGTTTTGTCTTCAGGAGCGTCACCATTCGGAGATTCTGCGGCAGCTTCCGCGGCCTCTATACCATCAGTTATCAAGGGCCTCTCGGACGCTTCCTCCGTAACTGTTTGGCCGTATTTAGCCGCCGCACTCTCCATTGCAACAGTAGCAAAGCTGTCAACAAGGTTTCTTGCCTCTTGTTCGGCAGCTTCACCCTTGTGGTTCTCTGGAGCTCCCGTCAGGCTATCTTGAGATTGAGGCTGGCCCGTTGGAGAGCCCCTCCCGTTCAATTTATCGGCTCCCTCCTTCTTGGCAGGGCCCGGGAATAGTAGTAGGCGGACGGGCGGGACCATTATCAAAGCGACGATAAGACCCAGTATGGTCGGAATGAGGAGGTCGACAGCCCATGCGATGAAATAACCCTGGATCTCATGAGTTCTTGGTTCATTGTCCTGCAAAGAATTGACCTACCCCGCAGAAAAGCGACGTTCGCACAGGTTCTTTCCATGATCGCAGTCGAGTGATATGCCGGATAAATTCGGTCACACCCACAATAACAGACGTATAGAATCGCTCCAAGGTCATCCGCAGTTTCTCGGGCGGGAATTGTTCGTTCTCCGTGCGGTTGAGGTCCAAGTTCAACGCAGCGACATCGTGTACGGCTTTGACATGGTAGATTTGCTGCTCACGCGTCAGCTTTGCATCCCGGCAAGGGTACCACAGTCTCCACCTTGTCAAATCGCCGAAGCAACATCCACAAATCCTCATTTGATAGTCCTTGAGCAAGTGTTTCATCCGCGGTCCGTGACGACGGCTTCCATTGGGTGCGTGGTGGCAGTGCCGGTGTTAGGCTCAACGATTGAAGGCCATCGTCAGGGGTTTGGGGATCGTGGCTCTCGTCATTAAACACCCCCGGAATATCTTGACTGTCGCTCATCTTCAACAATTCTGGTGGGGTGTGGAGGAGAGAGAGGCTTGGTGTTGCTTATCGAGCGACGTCTGCTTAGCGTGAAAGTGTGGGGATTGACGTCATTTTCATTTTCAGATATGCGGAGAAGTAAACAGACAACTCAGGTACTTACTGTATATCCGGGATAAATCCTCTAAGACATGAGATTATAGAAAGTAGACAAGGACAGTTTAGCGAGTGTCTATCTCAACTTTGGGGTTTCCATATAGCATGACCGTCCAGTGGTTGCGCCTTCGCTCTTCTCATAGTGTTAACCAGGGTACGGCCCGAGTGAGCCCTAGATATTCATTCACCTACGGCTAATTCCAATCAAATCTACTTTTCAATCCTAGTCAATAATATTGAACGAATATTGGTATTTGGTATCTAACAATCGATATACCGTTACTCCGCGCCAACCCCACCCTGCCCAAGGACTTCCTTGGCCCATTCCCTCCCCTGCTCCTCGGCAATCATCCGAGGCGTCTTTCCCTCCACATTAGTCTGGCTCACAAGCTCCGGAGCCTTCTCCACAAACAAAGCCAATGTCCGCCTGATTTCGGCCTCGCAGGTCGTATCGTTTGTTTTAAGCCCTGCCAGACCATGAAGAACATTATTTCCCTTGTAATCGACGGCAGTTAAATTTGCACCACATTCATACAACGCCATTGCACGTGTGCGATCACCCTCTATCCACCCTGACGATATGATTTTACCGCCACGCAACGGGAAAATGGGCGCTATACTGACATACGAGTCGACGCCGAAGGGAGCATTTGCAGCGGCTAGCAGTAGCGTCCGTCCCCTGGGATCACGACGCTCGAGATCGAGGTCAGGCATTTCAAGCCACGGCTGGATGATTCCTCCGTTTTCAAATAGTTCGTGTAGAATTATCTTGTTGTCGTCACAGGGTAAGCAGGGATTGGCGCCATGCTCAATCAGGGTTTTGATCATGCGGATGGCGTTGTCGCGCGTGTTGGCCTCGTTGTATGCTAGCATGGAGATGTAGAGGAGTGGGCTCATAATCCATGTCGGTCTTGCGGGGACTTTTCTGAAGCGGGGGGTATGCCAGTGAGGCTGGGCGTCGGATAGTACCGTTGTGTTGCAGTCCAGGTCCATGTTTAGGAGAGCTTCGAGGACATCGGTGTTGAAGCTTGCCAAGGCGGCGAATAGTTCCATGGGGTGATCCTGGGAAGGATAGGCGCCGTTATCGATCAGTAATTGGAACAGTTGGGTATCGTGTGCTGACATGGCTAATGGCGTGTAACCACATGAAGCAGGGATGTTAGGATCAGCGCCGCCCTCTAGAAGGATTTGAGTGATTTCGCGCTGCCGGTGGCCGGCTAGCTCTCCCCGTGCAACTGCATTGCACAGCGGTGTCTTGCCCTGGCTATTGCGGATGTTGGGGTCGGCCCCATGCTCTAGAAGGTACTTGATTGCACCTACATGCCACCAATGCTCGCCTTGGGCGATGTGATGGAGGATTGTATCACCCTCCTTGTACTGCCGCCGCTGGGCCATTGATGACTGGTAATAGACCTTGGGTTTGAGCTGCATGTTACTTGTGAACTGAACGTTGACGTCCACATTGAACTTCTCAACCATGATTTTGATAACTTCCAAGTTGGGAAGATGGCGCATCCCCGCTGCCAGAAGATGCCTAATGGGCTCCTCGCCCAAAACATTGGCCTTTCCACTGTTGATCCAATCATTTCCTGGTATGAGAGATCCAATGCGCTCAAAAAGTTCCGCGTATCCCCATCTCGCGAGAGTGACCAGGATCTCCGGCAGACTGGTCTGATCCTTGGCCCAGTTCACATCGCTGGAAGCATTCTTCTCCAAGGCCTGTGCCAACTCTTGTTCATGGCCACGTAGCACCATGGACAAGAGGCCACCTTCAAAATAATGGCCCTTGAATCCCTCCTCCAGAATGCCTGGGAGATTCCTAGAGCGCGCCAGGATAGTCTCGGTTTCAAGGGGGCTGTGATTTTCGAGCGGGATGTTCATCTCTCGTGATACTCTATCAAGCTCAACAACCATCTGCTCATCGTCGCAACCAACGGCATGGAACATCGGGCCAATGGCAAATCCCTCCTTTTTAACGATGCCACCGTTAGACGCCAAAAGTCGAACGATAGGTCCGATCCTAATGGTTGAATTTTCAGAGGTGAGCTCTCCTTTCCACCCGACACGTTTGGCGTTGTGGCGCAATTTCTTGTTGCGGGATGATGAGGGCTGCCTTGGCCGTGTATCGTCTTCTGACAGGACCCCAGCTGCAGTGAGCGTGTGGAACATGTTTTCTTGATCGTCGGCACTTTGCCACAGCCTGTCCTCGTCAGGGAACTCGCTGCATACATCCATCGGAGTCCGTTTTCGCTCGTCTTGGGTGCTGACATCTGCTCCGTGAGCGAGCAATAGAGCCGCCGTCTCCAACCTTCCGGAGCGGCAGGCTGCATGGAGAGGCGTCCGTCCGTCCTTTGACTTCGCATTGATCAGAGCAGTCTGAGTGATTGAAGCATAGTGTTCCAGCAGCAGTCCTACTACGTTGCTTTGCCGCGCAGTGGAGGCGATGTGAAGTAAATTTCTCCCATCATTCGTGGTAGCTGTGGGATCGGCTCCACGCGTAATTAGCTTGCCGACTAGTATCTCCGAGGTCGTAGCTGCCAGGTGAATGGGCCGAATGCCCTGGTGATCAGCCGTGTTTATAGCACCATCAAGACCAAGATCCAACAGCAAATCGATCGCAGACTTCCCGCCCTCCGCGGCCGCCGCAAAGAAATGATCCGAGACCTGACTGCACAGTGCATGTAAAGGTGTCCAGCCCTTGAAGTTAGGAACAGTGGGGGAAACACCCAGGTCAACCATCTTTTTCATGGCTGGGATAAGCCCCTCCTGATCAATAACGCCATCAGCGTAGTTTGCTGCAAGATGATGCAGAAATGTGTCGCCTTTATAGTTTGTCATTTTGGGGTTCACCCCGAGGGAGAGTAGAAAGTCCAGGTACTCGGAATGGAATTTGCCATCAATGAGATTCCATAGGATACCATTGCCTTTGTAGTCTTGTGCGTTGATATTGGCGCCGCGATGAAGAAATGTCTGGATAAGCTCGCGAGAGTTGTATCGAGGATAGCCACACATGGTCCTGGTGAGTGGCGTGTGTCCTCGAGAGTCTCTAGCCTCGACATCCGCACCGGCTGCGCAGAGAATATCCAATGCATCGGTCAGGTTTTCTCCATTGCCATCTACCATATGTATAGGCTGTTGTCCGTCATGGTTCCTCTGGTTCGGATCAAGGTCAGCCTTTAACAATTCTGATAGAGTAACACTTCCTTTGCGATGTTGCTTGGTCGCAACATGAAGAAGTGTGTTTCCCCTGGCATCGATAATATTCCAGTCAGGTACAAAGGGTCTGAACAACGAAAGATCGCCCAGCTGGTTCCTAGACGCGAATTTATGCAGAGGGGTGTAACCCTTTCCTTCTTCCTCGGGAATGTCTAGACGCGCGCCATGTGCCATGAGAGCTGCGAGCCATTCCGGGTGCTCAAGAGGGCTATGAAGAAAGTGCATTGGTGTGTCGCCCTTCCCGCCTCGGATGTTGGGGTCCGCTCCGCGTTGTAAGAGAAGCTCAATTACCGGGATTTCGTCGCCCAGGCAGCGCAGAAGTACAGTCGAGCCGTGTACATCTTGTGCATTGATGTCGCATCCCGCCTCGAGCAGTAACTTTATCACCTCTTCCAGCCGGGGTAGGTTTTCCGGGTTCCTGCGGTAACGCACATCTTCGACCGCGCCGTGGAGGGGCGTTCTTGTTGGAGCGCCCCTTTGACGGCCTCGATCCATAGATTTGACGGATATGTCGGCATTATGTTCGAGGAGGAACTTGACAATACTCGGGTCAACTTTTCGCGCGGCTAGAAAGAGAGGGGTCTCTCCATCTGCGGCTGCATCGATGTCACATCGTCCAGTGTCAACCAGAGCCTCGACGAGGGCTTTGTTACCGAGTTGGCACGATCGGCACAGGGCAGCAGTCAGATCTGCAGGGTCCGCAGTGGATGCCAATTGGCGCACAGTGTCCACTTCACCCGTGTCGACTGCGGCTTGGAGCGCCGGAAGAGGCTCTTCGGACTCTTCCGACTCTTCCGTATCACTTCCGAAGAGATCGATGTATTCTTGAGATGGCATTTTCAGGGAATAGATAAATGAACGGACTTTGAACCAAACACACAGATGGCGGGCTAAAGGGGAACCTGGGCATGTTTTAAATAGTGCAAGCCATGTTACTCCGACTAGTCCGCGCCAAAGGACCCTAGCACCCTAAGGAGCATCATCACTGGTGTTCTCCAAGCGAGTGCTTGGCGATGCCTCTGCTGCCTGTGCTGCCTGCTCTAGTGGAAATAGGGGGGCTCAAATGTAAGAGCTTTTCTTATGAAACTGGAACTAGGTCCATTAGTGCTGGATTTAGGGCTTTACCAGCAGGGCAGCCTGGGGCAATTGTTGGAACAACAATTCGGTCAGAGAACTAATACAAAAAAAAAAAAGAAGAA
>ERZ1673737.3850-NODE-3850-length-11016-cov-4.626859_pt1 | contig 11016 bp, 10 predicted proteins | sample MGYA00580211_ERZ1673737 | MGnify/ENA primary metagenome ERZ1673737 (study PRJEB41218, sample SAMN15661789) | gut metagenome | host: Homo sapiens | place: Canada: London | collected 2015-08-20/2019-03-30 | study: EMG produced TPA metagenomics assembly of... | reverse complement strand
GAGGATTCGCCGATGCTATTTCCTCAGGTCTGTAATGTAGAGATGACAGATATGCTTATGTCGGGATCTTGGAACTCAATGATGCATATCTTTTCCCTAAGGGACCGGGATCGGCTAACTTTGGTCAATCCATGGATCATAACAATTATGAAGTTACGAGAGAAACGGCATTCAGGGACCGTTCCACGTGGGATGACTCAGCTCGGCGTCGGTTTGCCCGCTTAATCAGCAGACCCCGTTCCAAGGGTTATCTTTTAGTTTCTCTCGGCGGGGCTTGGATGTGCACTTTTCTTACTGTTACAATTTACATACATGTATCTCCAATATCTAATGTTATGTCCAAAGAAGCAGAACTCCCGAATTTTAAAATAGATCAATAGTGCGAAAGTCAGACATGAGCCACAGGGTCTTAGTGAGATGGGGCCCAAGAGATCTGTATTCCGTATTGGGCGAAGCGAGGGCCCCACGGCTTTGGGGGAAGATAATAAATTGTCGGAAGGATATCTGCCGGATCGTCTCTATGGACTTGCATAAGTGCCGAAGCCGTGTATGTATAAGAGCATTGACAGCTTCGATTTCTGGAAATCAGGCAGCAGTTTGGCGCAAACTGGGGCTGTGGCTGTGTGTTTACAGTCGAAGAGCGAGATGATGGTGGTGTGCGGGGACTGGGTGGGGATTAAAGTGTGGTTTTCTTCCTTGTTATCGGATGATCCGGAAATAACATCATCCCATTAGGATTAAGATTAGTGGTTATACGTGACCTGTAATATGTGGAGCTGTCAAGAGAGATACTCCATACATGGACTGCTGGACCGAGACTATTGAATGGCTATTTTTGATTAGAGAACACGAATTCCAAAAGATAAATCGCCGAAACAGATGCGCCGAGAGTTCGGGTTTAAGCCACGATAAAAGGCCGCGTGGGCAAGAAGTGGCGGGTGCAGTAGTAAATTAGGGTCTCCATGACGCTAGGCGGGAACGGTGATTAGGGCAAAGCTATACAGGTAACTGACGCCCAGCTAGTCCCATCCGAGTAAGCGTAGGGGAGTGGCCACGAGTCCCTGCGTCTAGAGTGTAAGCAATACGGCACCGAAAAAAGGCAAAAAGGACAAAAAGGACAAAAAGGGTCAAGGGTCCTTGCAGGAACGTAAGCCGGGTACAGGGCCCTGACGAGTCAAGCTTCTGGCGTAAGCTGGGAGGTAGAACGAGAAGGGTTAATTCGAGCGCTAAAACACTAGCCCACCTCAAGCACGGAAGTGTATTTGCTGGAGAAGGACTAGACAGCCAAACTACCGTGGATATACGTAGGCTGCATACGTATGCCCCGTCTAAGATTGAGCTTAGGCAAATCATCGCTCGGCTCAAGAAGCCCCAAATCGGTCCGCGTTCTGCCACGAACCACAATCCCCTCGGGCATGTTCCAGATCGGAGGGTTGAAGCTTGGCCTGATCTACCAAAAATTTCTTAAAAAATAAGATAAATACGCAGAACACGTATACGCAAAAGGCAATGGTTGAATTTAATCTCCTAATGGAGTTTACCCGGTTCACAATCTAAGTAGCCCTGGATGTTTACGAATCACTTATTTGAAGCTATACAGTAAGACCATACTATGCGTCGCCATCTTACGTACGTTCAGCGGAGAGTCCCCGCGCGAATGGTTTTCGGGGCGGGGCGGGCGCTGGACGCGTACGAGTACGAAGTGTAGCACGAGCCAATGTCTTGCTATAGTTAAATGACGGTCTTTAGAAGACTGGATTATCTTATTGGCGTGGAGGTTAGATGCCATTATGTTTAACTTAATTGTTCAATCTACAACATGTATGTAGGCCTAACATGATCGGACTCCGCAGAACGGAGAAAATTTCAACTACTCGGCTGAGAGTACCCTTTCCAGAGAGAAAAGGGCAGAGCTCTAGGGATTTTTTCCCGTCACCGAGCTGTAGGGCGAGATCGCCATAGGGCGCTAAATACAGCTAAAAGTGTTACCATACATTACGCCCCCGCCCTGGAATGTCCGAGCCGGAGGTGGATTCCCAAACAGGTGTCAACATCATCACTTACGTAGATTCTTTCTTACCGTATTTTAGTTTACTTTATTCTATTTTATTCAACATGGTACTATTTACTTTTGCAGAGAAGAACAACTGATATGGGGCTAAATGCGTGTCCGTCCCAAGATAAAAGGCCCGTAGTTCTGCCGATGGTGGAGCTTTTGTTTCGCATCGACCAACCGAAGCCCTAGTGCGAGTCGGAGTTAACGCTCTCTTCCGGAACAACTTAAAAACTCACAAAAAAGAAAAAAGATCGACTCCGCCAGGGTCGCGGGCCGGAAGAAACGGAGTAAGAAAACGGGTCTGCACAGGGTCCTGTATTATATTTGTCTGCCTATAATATTGGTTTTCTCCGCTATGGAGCCTCGCCAGACCCTGGAGCTTGGCTTCTTTCGCGTTATTTTAGTATAATTAGTTCAGATAACCATATGCTTGGTCTCTTTTTTTTTTCTCTCATTTCTTACTTTTGTATTCTCATTTCGTTCCCACCTTTAACCTACTTTTTTGTTATCTTCCCCTCCTTATCTCACTTACCTCTCCTTCTCTTACGCGCAGAGCGCCTGGATATTCCTGAGCATTTTGGTATTTCAGCATTTCTCGGGAAGAACTATTGCGGTTTGACAACCGGACATCTTCTGCAACATTCCCAGCCCAGTTTGCAACTGCCGTTGAGGATTGTGTTCCGCACACCAATTGCAGTATTAGAAGGAAAGCAAGACCGCCTCAAGGGAATAAACTTAGGCGCCGAAGAAATCCAGATCGTTGCGAGGGCATTTGCCAGATCATTCCGACTACTCCATCAACCACCTATACTTCGCCCTCAACACAGAACACGGCACGGGTTGGAGTCATCGGGCTTCTGTTTTGGTCTGCAGGCGAGTGCCGATTTAGGGTCTAATGTTGTCGACGTGTTACACGACGGAGAGGACAAACATCTTTCGAGAGCCGCTGGTGCGTTTGCTGTCGGGAAAGAGATATACTCTCTCTCTCCTCCCTCTCTTTGTCTCCGATCTGTGATCTCTCGAGTTCTGTCGAGCATCCAGAGCCCGGCTGAGCCGGTTGCCAAACATCCAAACTAACGGATTGCGCCCTTTAGTATAGCTTTCCAGCCCCGGTGACCGCATATCGGGGCCCAGAGGAGATGTCAAGCTGCCGGACGAGTATTGTGTCCATCCTCAACAATGATGATAACCCATCTTTTGCGGTCCGCTCTGCGCCCCAACTCAGTCGGACTCAGATCTCGCCATCCTATTATCCAGAGCAGCAACCCCCACCCGTCAGCGAACCGCAGCACACCCGTCCGCATGCTGCATCCGAATCTCCAGCGGCCTCACCCAGAGGCACCAGGCACCCTTTCGCCCCGGTGACCGAAGCCGTCCAGCCCGTCTCGCCCGGCTCATCCGACGGCTCCGCCTACGACTACATCACCAGTCAACCTTCAGCTTACCACCCGTATGCCCGGCAGGATCCGCGACGGGAACCGTACCGCTTCCCAGCGCGCGGACCAGCAGCTCCCCGGACCACCCCCGAAACGCGGTCCAGCGCTTCAGAAACAACATCGTCTCAGCCCGGAGCGGGTCGCGCCACAGGCCGAAAGAACAAGTATCCCTGCCCCTACGCAGCTAGCCACGGCTGCGCAGCGACATTCACGACGTCCGGCCACGCTGCTCGCCATGGCAAGAAGCACACCGGCGAAAAGAGCGTCCACTGCCCGATCTGTAACAAGGCCTTCACTCGAAAAGATAATATGAAGCAGCACATTCGCACCCACCGCACGCACTCGGATGAAATGCGATCCACATCTGAACCGGAGAATGATGCTCGCTGGGGCATGCCCCATCCTGATTCTACATTTGCTTCGGCTGCTTCACACCAGCGGAATCTTAGCCAACCCATGGAGGCTACTACAAGGCCTCCTCCAGATTCTTCTTCACATTAACCTTCATAAGTGAGACTATCTCTGCCTCCGACTTTCCCACTCCTCACTCTACTATACGACCGTTTTTCTCAGAGACTTCCTATGTACCTGACTGCAGTGCAGTGTACATCGCAATCTGTCTCACTACCCAGGGTAGTAATTGTTTTCGATTCAGGGCTCTCGAACATGCATTTTCGGCTTCAGCGACCATCTGCATGACCCATCACCGGACGTTTCAGAATATCCGACGAAACGTCTTGGGTTACAACACATGTTTTGAAATTTTATTTTTCTTCTATCTTTCTATTTTTGTGTTCCTTTTACCATTTACCATTTACTACTATTTTGGTTCATTTTGCCTATCTGTTTTATATCCCTCCTGTACCATGTTCCGATTGCTTCCTCGTGTTATGCGTGATGGTTGAAATTGCCTCCCTAGGCTATGTGTTCCAGTCTCATTTGTACTATCCTTTCCAGGATCCCCATGAAATCGAATGATACGTGTGTAACCTGTTCCGGCTGCACTATATGACATCCTTGGTCTTGTGTTGGTGAGCTTGTTAAGCCACTGGGGTCCTGGGGAATGATGTATCACTCTGGGAGGGAAACTTTGACGTAGATAAGCGTGGAGAAAGAATGGTTTGCTTTGTTTATTCTACATAGCCATTCTACGTAGCTTTGATCTAGGTTCAGAGTATTTTTAGTATAAGCTTAACTCTGAATTAATAGTGGAGATGGTTCTTTTGTCTATGATGAAAGTTGATGCCTGACTGCCTGAGAACGGTAAAAGACCCGTGGAACCAGTGTTTACATTCAAGTATAACATTGAAATCTTAAATCGAACATCTCATACTTCTCTCAAAACTCATTCCCAGACCAGCGGTCAGTTGGAGTCTACGTGTAGGGCTGTCATATTCCCTGATCCTTACCCAATGCGAGATGACGTCGAGCGATATTTGAAACACAATCGATATGCTCATTCGATGGAACAAGTATTTCCTTCGAACATTCCACCACTCCTGACAATAACCCACAGACGTCATATAGGAACAGTCAAAATATATAATCTAAGAGTAATACGTTACCTTCACTATTGCACTTCGTACTTTCACCCACATTTGTACGAAAACTACAGCTCTCAGCCACTGCCAAGTCCCCCAGCCCCAAAATCGTTCATCTGAATCGACGTCACGCCACCTGCCCCGCCAATATCTCTTAGCCCTACGCCCTACTCCCGTCTCTCTCTTCACCATATCTCGTCCTAGTGAACAGTAGCAGCTCACACCATCGACACCCTTTTCATTCCATTTTGTCGTCCTTTCCTTTCATCCCCGCCGCAATCATGGCGTACTACGAGGATCGCCGATACGCACCGCGCGACCGCTACAGCCGCCCAGCCACCTATGTTGATCCATACGATGATCCGAGGGGCCATTATGCAAGGCACGATCGTGACCCCTACAGCCGCCGAGTCAGCGATGATTCTATCGCGCAAGTGCAGCGCGATTACCCCCCAGACTCAGATTATGTCTATGAGCGTGGTTACACTTCCCGTCGGCCCAGGGCTTCACGACCCGTCTACGAAAATGTGCGACGTGCTTCCTCCGTCAGCGGTTACGATCCTCACTACGATGCTGCTTACTCTCGCTCGTCCCGTCCTCGACGGTCAAGACATTATGAGGACAAACGTATGTGACATCCCATAGCTGATTTTCATCTGAGGATACATTCTAACTCTTCGCTCAGGCTCTCGTCGGTCCAAGTATGATTCTGATTCTTCTCCAAGTCGCTCCCCGCCCCGCCATGGCCGTCGCAAGTCTTTCAGCGAACAGGCTCTGGGCGCACTAGGTCTCGGCGGTGCTGCTGCATCGGCCAGTCGGGGACGTTCCAAGTCTCGCCATCGCAACCGGTCCTATTCTCGGTCGCCGTCTGATTCACGCAGTCGCAGTCGCCATCGTGGCAGTGGTCGCAGTGGCCGTGAGCGCAGCGAGCAGCGCATTGCTCAGGCTGCTCGTGCCGCGCTGACTGCTGGTGCCATCGAAGCCTTCAAGCAGCGCAAAGAGCCAGGTGATTGGGCTGGTGCAAAGGGAAAACGAATCCTTACGGCTGCCGTCGCCGCTGGTGGCACTGATGGTCTTGTCGATAAGGATCCCAACAAGCACAGCACACGCCATGTTGTGGAGTCTACCCTTGCTGGTCTCGCTGCTAGTCATTTCGTTGGCGGCGGATCACGCTCACGCTCCCGCGGTCGAAACAGTCGCGGCGGCTCGGGCGGTGGTCTCAAGGACCTCGCTGCGAGTGGAGCCCTTGCTGCTGCTGGGAAGGAAGTCTTTGATCGATTTTCGCGATCTCGGTCTCGGCCTCGCGGTCGTTCTGATTCCCGCAGTGATGATGAGCGTGGCTCTAAGAAACGCAGTAAGAGCGTGTCGGAGTACATCAGCAAGGGCATGGCCGCCCTTGGACTTGGAGAAGAAGAAAGGAGCAGAGACAGCAGAGACAGAAGAGACAGAGACCACCATCGGGGCCACAGAGATAGCAGGGACCGGCGTCATCGCCGCGATACCCGGCACGACGATTACTCGGATTCAGATGAAGACAGCGATTATTACAGCCGGGACTCGAGACGGGGCAGAGGCTCGAGAGATGTAGGTCGGCACCGTTCTTTGGACGAAAGAAATCCCCCTTATGCACCCCTCAGCGCACCGCGCGGCGAGAACGGAGCCCAATCTAAGGATTGCGGCCACCACTCAAACTCTGAGAGTGATTCTGACCTAGGCGACAGTTCTGATGAGAAGAAGCAACGCAAGAAGCTGAAGCGGGATATGCTACTGACATCGGGCTTGGCTAGTGTGGCTACCATTCACGCTGCCCACGGTCTGTACGGTAGTATGGAGAAGAGGAAGAAACGCATGCACCAGTTGAAGGAGGGAGAGATCACACCCGAGGAGGCCCGCAAACGCCGCATCAAAGCTAACTCGCTGGACGCTGTGAGCATTGGTCTTGCTGCCCTTGGTATCAAGGGCGCCTATAGTGAGTGGAAGGAAGTCAACGAGAAGCGCAAGGAGAATCATCATTACCAGGAAGAGTGTGCCCAACGTGCTATCAAGCGTGAGCGGCGCCGTGCTCGCAGTCAAGGCAATGGCCCTTCCCGAAAGACCCGCTGGCCTGATGAGATTGAATATGCACCATCGACAAACGACTCCTTCGACCGAACACCAGTTTATCATGATGGCAATCCTTATGGGGTTTCGGAAGTTCCGCAGATTTCTTACTAGTTTTGTTTTTCTGTCTTCACCTTTCGTTTTCCTGTCTTCTTATGATTTCCTCTTTCATGATTTATGAGACCATGCCTTTATTTGATTTTAATCATTTTCATCGTGTTTCCAAGGCTAGATCAGTCTGATGGGTCGATTCTTCAGCGTTTGTGACGACCATGGCCGGCTGCTCCACATGATTGCTTCTACCTACAACTGGATTCAACGCTTCCCGTCTCGGGATCTGCTTGCAACTATCGAATATCCCGCATATACATATCTGCATGTAGATGTAGAGAGGCAATACTGTACATAAGCCGGTAGGTGATTGGATTCAGCAGCTGCCGATAACAGGCTGACTCAGCAGGGACCCCGCTATCAGTCAGCCCACCACGGATTCTGTGAGGTACCGATACTTGCACGTGCTAGTTTTATTGTACCACGAACTCTGTACCAGTACTTCCTTGGCGATCCTTGACTAACGGAGAGTTTTCCCCTCCCTCCTTTTTCTTTCCTCTTCCTCTTTCCTCCACCAATTCTCTCCATACCCTTTTTCTTGGTTCGTACTTCTCTATATAAATCTGGCTGTTTCTCACTAACGTTCACCAGTTCTTTACATACCTTCATAATGGCTGCCCCCGCACAGAAGTTCAAGGTCGCTGACCTCGTACGTCCTCTCGATCCCGTCTCAACATGCTCAATCATTGACCTCCTTTACAGTCCCTGGCCGCTTTCGGTCGCCGCGAGATCGAGCTCTCCGAGGTTGAGATGCCCGGTCTCATGGCCATCCGTGAGAAGTACGGTGCCGACCAACCCCTCAAGGGTGCCCGTATTGCTGGTTGTCTTCACATGAGTATGTGATCAGTCTTACAAACAACATTGGCCTTTTTACTAACGATAATACAGCCATCCAGACCGCTGTCCTCATCGAGACCCTCACTCACCTCGGTGCTGAGGTCACCTGGACTTCCTGCAACATCTTCTCCACCCAGGACCACGCCGCCGCTGCCATTGCTGCTGCCGGTGTCCCTGTGTAAGTTTCAATCGTGCCAGTTTTGCTTTTGTGGACCCTGCTGACCGCTCTTTGTTTACAGCTTCGCCTGGAAGGGTGAGACCGAAGAGGAGTACCAGTGGTGTCTCGACCAGCAGCTCCAGGCCTTCAAGGATGGCAAGAAGCTGAACCTCATCCTCGATGACGGTGGTGACCTCACCTCCCTCGTCCACACCAAGTACCCCGAGATGCTCGATGACTGCTTCGGTGTCTCCGAGGAGACCACCACCGGTGTCCACCACCTCTACAAGATGCTCAAGGAGAACAAGCTCAAGGTTCCCGCCATCAACGTTAACGACTGTGTCACCAAGTCCAAGTTCGACAACCTCTACGGTTGCCGTGAGTCTCTCATCGACGGTATCAAGCGTGCCACCGATGTCATGATCGCTGGTAAGATCGCTGTCGTTGCCGGATACGGTGATGTCGGTAAGGGTTGTGCCCAGGCTCTCCACTCCATGGGTGCCCGTGTCATTGTCACCGAGGTCGACCCCATCAACGCCCTGCAAGCTGCTGTCCAGGGCTTCGAGGTCAACACCATGGAGGCTGCTGCCCCCATTGGTCAGATCTTCGTCACCACCACTGGCTGCCGTGACATCCTTGTCGGCTCTCACTTCGAGGCCATGCGCAACGACGCCATTGTCTGCAACATTGGTCATTTCGACATTGAGATCGACGTTGCCTGGCTCAAGGCCAACGCTCAGTCCGTCCAGAACATCAAGCCCCAGGTTGACCGCTACCAGCTGAACGGCAAGAACATCATCCTCCTCGCTGAGGGTCGTCTTGTCAACCTCGGCTGTGCCACCGGCCACTCTTCCTTCGTCATGTCCTGCTCCTTCTCCAACCAGGTCCTGGCCCAGATTGCTCTGTTCAAGGCTGAGGATGCTCAGTTCGGCAACAAGTACATCGAGTTCGGTGCCGCTGGCCGCAAGCCCATTGGCGTCTACGTTCTGCCCAAGCAGCTCGACGAGCAGGTCGCTCGCTGCCACTTGGACCACGTCAACGCCAAGCTGACCCAGCTCACCCCCGTCCAGGCTGAGTACCTCAGCCTCGACGTCGAGGGTCCCTTCAAGAGCGAGATCTACCGCTACTAAGCTACTAATTGCGCTCTCTTTTCCAATTGCGTTCGATATTCAATGAGTTTCTTGGGATATAGACTTTCAACATGATTCGACGATGTTATGATTGGCATTCGGGTTCTCTATCAACTTAGAACTCAAAAGTGGTTGTCCTTCAACGGCATAAAAAGTGGCCTGCACCGGTGGTGTGTTTTCTAATGTTTTGTTTTGGCGTGGGATGACCTGGGATGGTCTTGCATTCAACACTGCGTACGGATGGGATTTGACTCTTGATACCTTATTCTGTGTGGGCCTCCATGGGCCGATTGTGACTGTGTAGACCTTCAACAATCGAAGCTATGCGTCAGTACTTCGCAATGTGTAGGCACCTTGTAGATCTTTGTGTAATCTTTCCTACCGACTAAGTGCCAACTATCCATTGGCTATCAATGTAACTCACTCCCCCCCGGATCAATTTGACCAGCTCATCAGCTACAGCAACTGCAAACTCGGGATCATTGATTGCATGAGAGTCTCGCACCACGGAGATCCCACTCCCCTTCAACTCCTCCTCCAACGTCGAAAACAACACCTCATCAACCTCAGGATCCCAAAACGGTCCCCCAGGAACATCAAGCATACTAACCCCCCCAACAGGCAAAACAACTCGCGTCCTCCCCGTTTGGGAAGCACCATTCCGACCCCCCTTCAAATTCCTCGCAATAACCCTCCCAATATCAGCACACTCCTGCCCCGTAGTCCGCATAAGCGTAACAGTCTCATTATGCTCATGAAACAACCTCCCCTTCCCACCATCCATCTTCATCTCCCGGAAAGAGCGAGGAACACTCTCCACACCCCCAAAATTGACCATATCACAAGCACCCACACTGACAACCCTCGGAATCCCCCGCTCAGTAGCGGCACACAATCTCTCCGGTCCGGCACTCAAGACCCCGCCAACGACCTCATCTGCTATCTCCGTAGTCGTCAAATCGAGAACTGCATCGATCCTCCCTTCCCGAATTAACCGCTCCATGGCTCGACCTCCAGAGCCTGTAGCGTGGAACACGTAAACTTCACAATTCGGAAGAATTGTTTCGAGATATTGGCGCGCATGCGTAACAGCCGGTGTCGTCACGCCGAACATTGATATTGCGATTTGAATGGAACGGGCTTTTCCAGTATGGCCCTCACTTCCAGTCCCCGTATCCTCCTCCTTCTTCTCCCGTTCCCGTTCCAACAAGGCCCTCTCTAAAAACCCTACCCCCATCCCAGCAATCGCACATGCCGCATTCCCCAAAACAGTCTCAAGCACTCGATTCGTGCCGGCAATATCAACAACACTGTACATCATAGTAATATCCGTTTCACCAATGTAAGGCGCCACATCGCCCGATGCCATTGTTGACACCATCAATTTCGGGAATCCTACTGGTAGCGCGTCGCGCATGACGGCTGTTGAGAGTGCTGTACCGCAGGACCCTCCTATGGATAGGATGCCGTGGATGGTGTTTGATTCGTAGAGGGCTTTTGTGGTGGATGTGGCGTGTGGTGTTAGGGTTTTTATGTATTCTGCCCTGGGGAGGGATGAGAGGTCTGTGTTAGTGTTGGTGTTGGAGAGGAGTTCTTTTTGCGTTGTTGTTATTGATTCGTGGGTTGTTTGGGTGCGGCCGATGTCCAT
>ERZ1673737.3849-NODE-3849-length-11017-cov-4.021894_pt1 | contig 11017 bp, 6 predicted proteins | sample MGYA00580211_ERZ1673737 | MGnify/ENA primary metagenome ERZ1673737 (study PRJEB41218, sample SAMN15661789) | gut metagenome | host: Homo sapiens | place: Canada: London | collected 2015-08-20/2019-03-30 | study: EMG produced TPA metagenomics assembly of... | reverse complement strand
TCCACTCAACTCACAATGATTCCCATTCAAACTCGCCTTCGCGACATGTCGCTCCCAAAGGCCGCGGCACCTGTTGCCAGCACGGATCCCGCACAGGTCACCTTCAACTGGAGTGGCAGCTCCTTCGAATCATCTCCCATGTCAAATCCATTCGCTCCTCCACCAACACCATGCGACTCTCTCCTCGACATTCACCCTCGCAAATCGTCGTTCTCCAGTGAAATGGGAGCCGCCTATGCCTTCCCATCCTGGCCCAACAGACCCTCTCTCTCCAGCAACGACTCCACAGACTCTAATGCAAGCGCCTATCTCACCGACGATGACCTGCTCTGGATGCCCGAGAACGCCGCCGTCGAGCAAGCTGTGGAAGAGGCAACCAATATCGATACCGAGCTCGCCCACTCTATCACCTTGGAGCAACAGCTCCAGCGTATCCGCGCTGTGGCTGCTGAGGAGGAGGCTCGCGCTAACTTCCTTGCTCGCGTCGATGCCCATGCCCGCGCAACACATGCTTTGCGCATGGCTAAGATGAATGCGACTGTAAATGTCAACGAGCGCGACAACTCAAAGCGCAAGAAGCGTCGAGCTGTTCCTAGCCCTAAGCGACGCGCTCACTCGGCTTCCAAGGTGTTGTCTCAGTGAGAAACGCTGGGCCGGTGCAGCGCTGGCGCTGCTTGACGTCTTCTCTTCACTATCTTGTCATTATCACCAATATTTTAATGTCTCCACATCAACCTCGGCCACCCATCACCCACCACCAAAGCGCCATTCCCTCACGATCAGCACATTGCATATCTCCCCGTAACCCGCTGAGCGCAGATCTGCGCCATTGACGCAGGCCTTGGGCCTGCGTTATCGGACCCGAAGCCCCCGCGCTTACCTAATAAGTCGCTGTACGCGCTTCTTCACATTGGCCTCTTCACCACCTCACACCGCTGCTTCACTCTGACTCACTTCTCATGCTTTCCTTCTGTCACTTGATCATACCCTGTCCTTGCATCTCCCGGTGTTTCCCTTAGCCTTTTGCTTTCCTCCTGTTATTCCGAGCGCCTCGTTCAGATACCCCCGTCTTGTAACTTTCCTATCCATTTTCGTCCCGACTTTCGCCATATTATGGCTACGTTTCCTTTTGCTTTATCTCATGGTTGTTTTTCCACTATTCCCGCTGAAAGCGCCTCTATCGGAAGATCGAGTCCGCCACCATCATATCTTCATCTTGCGGTGCTGCCTGTTGGGCAGTCAAGCTTGTTCTTTTGGTACTTTAGTAGCCTCCAAACTAAGCCACTATTATTGATCCCATAAACTTGATTATCCAGATCCTGAACTTGTAAATCTGTAATCTTAGTAAAAAAAGTAACCACTGCGACAAAGGGAATATTATAATTCCAAATCCTACTCCTCTGTACAACCACACGTCCAATAACCCCAGTCCAGAAACCCGCGTGGCCTCCTCAGCCCCTACATAGCCCTCTATTGTAACGTTATCTATTGTACCAAGTACATAGACATACCCCGGTCCAACATCAGTCCCCGCCACGTTGCCAAAAACCAAAGATGAAAAATAGATCTAACTTGAAACCCGTACCAGACTATTGAAAATAGCAAAATCAAATGCCGTAGCCGGCCGATCATCGTCAGCCTTGTCTGTCGCGTGTTGAAATCCCTCTCCCACCCCCGCCCCGACACCCGTAACCGCGCCTCGCGTCATGTACCATTCACCCTTTCAGCCTAGAAGGCTGAAGGGCCAGTAGAAGTGGAATACGGAAATGAGGCTGTTATTCTATCCTATTTTATTGGATCTTCTGCTCCTTTGTGCTTTGGATTACTTTGATCTTCGTCCTACGACGGGTCGCCTTGCAGCCGGGGCTTGTAGTGTTGGATGTAACAGTGAGATCGGGTCGGGGTCTGGGTTGTGGGTGGATAATCGGTGAGCATTTTGAATTTGGATTATCATTTTAAATCTGCGGTGGGACTTTGTGTGTTGTGTTAGTGGCGAACTGATATTAATCGGCATCCGCGGGTGTTGGATATAGTTGGTTGGTTGGTTTGTAGTGTAGATATCCATCTCCGTCTCCATCTCTAGTATTTCCTCGGAGCCGGAGCCTCGGATAATATAAAGGAGTTAAGTTAGATGATTCGCGCCGTTGGAATTCTACTTTGGGTTTGCGTTTGTGGTTGCTTTGTTCTATCACGTTTTTGCTTTTTCGTATACTCCGTACAAACTATGCTGTCGATCAAATTAACCGAAGGTGGTTAAATTGCCCTAATCAAGTAACAAACCTTGGAACCAGAACCCCCGCGGGGGCGCGGAGGCAACAGACGGCGAAATAGCCCCCCATTTCCACACCGCACTCTACTAAAATGGGTAAATACGATTGCCGGAGATACCGATCAAAGAAGAAGGTTTGCCGTCGGACTCTACATTCCTACTCTAGATTTGTGGCTTCTAGAATATTATCATATGCACATCCGATGCAGGATGGAAATGCAGGGTTTGACTAGCCGTTATTGCTACCCGCTTTTTCTAGGGTTGTTCCGGCCGCTCTTTCCGGTTTTGTGTGATGGTTTGTGGCACCACATGGGATGGTTGGTAATTACGGTTGAATGGTTGTATTTCCTTGCACGTGTTGAATTGGCACGTTGCCTCGGGTGAGATACTCCGGAGACCGGGTACTGCCTCGCCTTAAGGGATGGGGAGAATCTCTTTATGTCCTGAAGCGGAAGCCGAGGTAATAGCAACAGTTCTGGGATCGGGCCAATGTTTACCGAGGAAGGCTAACACACCTCCTGAACTGACTTTCTAGAACACTTTATTTATCCTTATTTGCGGTTTGGTCCGGACCAAACACTATGGGGATTATCCCCACATTCGACCGAGAATTTATCGGTTTAATTTATGTGTACCCACTTCGGTAACCTCGGGGAAACTTTTGAGGTTGTGGGTCTGCTTCATGTGTTCGCGGCTGCTAGTAGATGTGCTATGTGCTCTTTTTTACGCTCCCATTCGCTAAAGAAAGCTCTTGCTACCGCCAGTCTCACTAGGTAAATCCGGGGAATTGAGCACTGAGGTAATTTATCGGCGCCAATTCGGGCCTTTAAAAAGGTGTCAAGGTTTCAAGTTCCTCATTGTAAGCTATGCTGTTCATGTCCTGATTGTATCAGGTCTCAAAAACACGGGAGTCTGCCAGAAGAACCTCAATGATAGGATTGAACAAAGGAGAAGGTAAAGCAAGAGCATGCAGCTCGCTAATCTGCATAAGCTTGGGCTTGGAGCTTTCGACAATTCTTCTGATACGATCCTTCAAATCCATATTCATCTGAGCATTGCGCAAAAACTTGACAATTTGAGGTGCGGTCTCTTGCACATCAAGTACAGGATCCTTCTCCAATCGAACCGTAATCTTGACATTGCTGGCAAACGATCCTAGTTCGACCGCGAGAGAGCGTCCATTTCCCTCAGATTCAACTGTTTTACTTTCGTTAAGGCTCGTGACGATGGATACCTGTGCTTTCTCATGTCGCTGATATCCGATAAACTGCACATTCCACTCGCGTGTATGGGAAGGTTGATCTTCACCACTTGTGGGACCGATGGTCAGTTCATTGCTTTCTTGGTGGAAGGAAATCGGAGTGCGGCGGAACTTGATTTGATCCACTGATTGTCCTTTGCCGTCATCTTCAAGGAGCTCGAATTTGCCGTCGGCACCAACAACCACCATGAGTTCCAACACAGTAGGGTTCTCGCAGCCATTTCGAAGGACCGGGGATGAGTCAAATGGAACGATGGCGCCCTCCCGTGCGAAGATTGGATATTTTTTGACGGCACGACTAAGTCGAAGTCGACGGTCTCCATCATACACCATGCCAGTGGAGAGGTCCACATATCGACCAGGAGGAAGCCAGGCGAAAACCTCCGATCTGTGGGAATTCGGGTCACTCGGTGTAGTAATGGGAGCAATAATAAGCTCGGAGCCAAACATATACTGATTGGGGACGTTGTAGGCTTCTTCACTGTCGGGATAACCCCAATACATTGGCCGGACTAGAGGGATTCCCTCAATGGCTGCCCGTGCATTCATTGTGTACAGATATGGAACCAGTCGATGGCGAAGTTGGAGATACTTTGTCATCACCTGTCGATATGGCATTGCAAGGTTCCACGGTTCCTTGATACTGAAAATGTTGTTGGATGAATGCAGTCGCAAGATAGGCGAGAAAGTGCCAAGTTGGACCCAACGAATTAGCATTTCCTCGCTTCTTTCCCCGTGAAAGTGACCACCAATATCATGACTCCACCAGCCATAGCCAATGTTCGAGGCAGTGGCCGTGAACTCGGGCTGGAAGTTGAGAGAGTCCCAAGTCATGCAAGTGTCGCCACTGAATCCGATGGGTAAGCGATGGCTACCAGGCCCAGCGTATCGTGAAAATGTCAGCGGCCGCTTGTTGTCAAGTGCACTATCCAGGAAGTGGTAGTGGTTCAAAACCCAAAGAGGGTCGATACCTGGGATACGAGAGTGTGTCCCTTGTTGCCAATCGACCCACCATAAGTCAAGACCTTCTTTCTCAAACCTTCGGTGCAACACATCGAAGAAAGCATCTAGGAAGGATTGGTTGGTAATGTCGAAGGGAATGGGGTCTCCCATGGATGTATCATGGTCCAGCGCGAGCGCCATCTCTTCGTAGGGGTCTTCATAGCTTTGGACTCCATCTGCAGGATGATCGTTCAAAGCAACGCGTAGACCCTTATCATGGAGCGCTGCCAAGAAGGCTTTGGGATCGGGGAAAAGTTTCTTGTTCCAGGTGTATCCAGTCCAACCTGTCACTCCGGCCTCTTTGACTCGAGCATCATCAACAATATGCCAATCCATGTCCAGGACTGCAACAGAAAGTGGGATTCCGTTCTCTTCGAACTTGCCCATCAGCTCAAGATAATCCTCCGAGGTGTACGCATAGTATCGACTCCACCAGTTTCCCAGTGCCCATCGAGGGAGAAGGGGCTGAGATCCAGAGAGAAGGTAGAATGCCTGAATGGCCTGTTGGTAATCATGTCCATAGGCAAAGAGGTATCCATCTACCCGGTCCCCTGGCAACCGTGTAGTCACCCATTGGTTTTCATCAAAGAGCATGGATTTGGAGTCATCTAAAGTCGCGTAGCCCTGTCTGGAGATGACACCGTGCTCAAGGGCTGTGCGTCCATCGATTTCATCCAGGGTGCGAGCTGTGCCTCCAAGATTTGAAGATGAAGCTCCATAGCGCCAGACGCTAGAATGAGCTCCGTAGTGGCCTTTGATCACTGCACTGAGACTACTCGGAGAGAAGCTTTGTCTGTTGTAGGTGAGGTGGAATCGAGAGGTGATGATCTGGAGGGTTTTCTCGTTGTCCTTCACTCGAAACTCTGGAACAGGCAAGCATCGGTTGATTGCCAACACTGATGCCCGATCCTCGAACTGACTATCTTCAGCCCACTCGTAACGTAGGAGGCCGTCGGCCAGCAGTGTAAATCGGTATTTGCCAGTGCCGCCGACGACCGCGTCGGGATTAGCGACGGGCTCATGGGGAAATGAGTAGCGATGCATAACTGAAATGAAGATGAAAATAGAGAAAAGGTGAGAAGGCAGGATGGAGAGACTATATTTTGGTTTCTCATATACGCATCTTCAAACTTGACAGTTGCGGTCTCATCCCGTCGTGTCACTTCTACAACCATCTCGCCGCATTTTTCGCTGAAACCTGTCCTACATCGAGACACAAGCCACACAGCTATCTCGTGGCGCCTCCGCATGCCACCCTCTCGCCTTTTCCTCCTTTCGCACTTAGCCTTTGGAGGCGTCACCCCGCGTCGACGCCAAAAGCATACAGCAAACGCGGGGAACAGGCGTTAAACGAGGTCGACGATTAAATTCTCGCTGCAATTCCTGGCATCGGAAAATACTCCTGAGCTATGGATAGTCCCTGTGATAGTTGTTTTGTCCGGCGGGTGAAATGCGATCGATGTCAACCATGTCTAGCCTGCCTCACCAGAAGTCAAAAATGTACTTATGTGAGGGTCCGCAAGAAGCCAGGTCCAAAAGGAACTCGGTCGGCCACAAATCGCAAGATCGAGGAGATCCAGCGAGTCTCTGAGACAGCTGTCAAGATGGCAGCGGCGCTCCAAAGCCCCAGGGCACTCTGCTCCCCGGATTCTCGCATTTCTATAACCAACTATTGCACTGTCCTTGATATTTTCCAAGTCCATCTATATGATATATGGCCGATCGTTGACGCAGAAGATCTCAAATCACAACTGCGCGGTGACAGAAACATCGATCCCAGTTTTCACGCACTGGCAGCAGCCTTGTGTGCTGCAACGTTGGCACAGACGCGGCTCCAGCTTACACAAGATCCATGTCCCGAAGGTCTTGCGGTGACAGTCCACGAATTTGCAAAGGAATGTCTCCGAGTTCGATTAGAACACAGCTACAACCAAGCACCATCACTCCAAGCTCTTGTGACATCAATTTTTCTTCACATGTACTATGCCAACCAGGACCAGGTCACACCAGCTACCATATCGCTTCGTGAGGCAATCACCTATGCGGATCTGATGCACCTGTGTCGCCATGTACCGCCCGATGCAACACAATCGAAGCAATGGCAATTGGAACTACGGTGTTACTGGGTCTTATTCATCACGGAGAGGTTAGTACTGAGCTTTGGAAGGAACATTGTTCTAATTGACCTGGCTAGAACCTTCTGCATCCAGCATGATCTGCCGATTACCCTCTATAGGACACCCAACCTTCCCGAAGTTGAGCATAACAGTCCCAAGGGAGATCTGTATGCTGGCTTTTGCACACTCGTCCAGCTGTTTCATCACATCCAGCACCCTCTAGCTCTTCCAGCGACTACTAGCAAAGCTATCGAAGCACCGGAAATATACACCAAGAACAAAATATCAGATATTCAACGTCGCATTGGGGTCAAATTGCCTGGACTTGAGCTTAAATCCGAGATTCAATATGTGGACATTCTAACTACATCAGCATGGATCCGCTCTCTACTATGGCAATACTCTGCCTCGCACTTCATGCTCTCGTCAGCGACATCGATTGAGCCCTTGTCGTTTGACTATCCACTCTCGATTGCTAGGGACTATTTGGCATCTATCTCCCATGTGTCAATTGAGTCAGTGCGTAGCCATGGATATGGAATGGTCAGTGCTCCCTGAAAATTATTTGACAAGGGAATAACAAGTACTGATTGCAAACGCCTTTATAGGAGATCAAGCTTCTTCAGGTCGCAAATCCTATTTTGGACTTGTTGCTTTGTATGCCAAGCCTCCTTACTTACAAGGCATGTCCCTTCGGTCCACTAGATGCTGTTATTGCCATCGAGCAACTGCTTTTGAAGGTTGGCGGATCAAAATCGGAAAGGTTAGGTCAGTTACATCAGCGGTTGAGACAAGTACCCTCCTCAATGGTTAATATGCCATTGATGTTAGAGCCCCCTAAACAAGAGGATGAGCTGGATGACACCCTTGCAGTATCAAACTAAGGATGTATCGTCTATCAGAGTACAATATGCTCCCTGGCACGATAATCTCAGTCAATATGACCTATAAGTTTCAATACAATTCATAATCGCTTCAAAGAACCAAGTCAATCTATCATTATACCCTCAGTCTCTTAGTGTCCTGTTTGAATCTTTTTCGCCTCCTTTTGCTCTTTTTCTATCCTATCCAAAAGCCATTCAAACTCTCGTTTAGGATTAACGTCCGAGTAACAAAAGATGAGTCGCTTCAAAAACCGTGGTTTGCAATACTTAAACTACGGCAGAGCGTATAGAATTCAGAAGTTATTATTTCATTAATTTCCTCTGATCTGATTGTTATTAACTTTGCTTTCGCTCAGAATCCCTTCATCCCAAGCGTGTCCTCAGCCTGGTGAGAACTGCAAATTCCGATCATGGCTCAGCACGATCCACCAAGTCCCACGCATTGGCAGCTAACCACATTCCGGTAGCTAGTACTTCTCAGAAAAAGCAGTGGCATCGGAAACAACCTCAAAGTTAGCAGACCGGAACGGCGTAACCTCGAACTTGGTGAACTTCCGAGCAGGAACCCTCTTCTCGAACAAAATATCAAGCTCAGCTGGAGTCCGCCCCTTAGGCTCAGGAAGACGGAAGAAAGACCAGACAAAGCAGATAAGACAAAGAGGAGCCCAGATAAAGCCACCCTTGCCCTTCAAATTCCAAGCCAACGGGTTGAGAATAGGAGGGTTCAGGAAATTAGCGACAATACTGGCTACATTGTAGCAGTCACGAGCAAGCACAGTACTCTTGATTCGAAGGCGAGTAGACGGGATCTCAGAAATGAGACAATAGGTCACAGGGCCAACGGTCAGGTCATAAGTGAAGACAAAAACCATTAACAGAGCAGCCGAGGCGTAGCTGATTCCCGCGTTCTTGCCACTCGGGATACCGAGGAATCCAACCAGCATCAAGATAGAGAATAGGATACCGAGACCGGTAACAAACAACTTGCGGCGGCCGACTCGCTGCATCACAAACCACGAGCAAACAGTACCACACCAGCCGACGGCGTTCAATCCGAGTCCAAAGTTGAAGGCTTGTTCGTTGCTGAAGTTGATTTGCTGGAGGAAGTAGACGATGTTGCCTCCATACCAGATGCCGCAGAAAACTTGACACATCCAGACGCAGCATACGATCTCAGTGCGGCGAAGGTCGACTCCCTTGAAGCAATCCCAGTATGAGACACCTTCCCGAGAGAGTTTTTCGTTGGCATTTGTAAGGATCATCAGTGCAACGGCATCATCAGCATCGTATTCCGAGATACCAGGTCTAGACAGTCGATTGAGAGACCTTTTCGCATCCTCGGTTCTTCCATTTCGAACAAGCCACCAGGGAGACTCGGGAGCAAAGAGGACGCCAATGATGATAGGAACAGGCCACACCCATTGAATTGCATATGGAATGCGCCAGCCCCATTGATCAGTACGGCCCAACAACCCGCGCAGGATCCCCGCGGAGATGAACTGGCCGGTGACCCAGCAGAGGTTGACGTAGGTTGTCAGGTATGGTCGAAGGACGATGGGACTAACTTCGGCGGCATAGGTGGTTGTTAAAGTTTGAAAGGCTCCCCATGGGATACCGCAGAGGACTTCACCAACTAGCAACATGATGATATTCTGGGCAAAGAACATGAGGAAGATAAAGCAAGTCAGGGCAACCAAGGCTCCGAGCATAGTCTTCTTGTAGCCCCAGCGGTCTGCAATGAGACCAGCAAGAATCAGGCCCAGGATCTGACCCACTTTGGATCCATTCTGCAAACCAGTTTGCCAGTTGGAGGTCACTTGGTAACCGTTTGCTTCGGTGTGGACTCCGAATTTCTCGCGGAAGGTTGGGTAGGCGTAGAAGGAGCCGAGGAGGGAAGTGTCGTATCCCTCCATAATGATGGCAAGGGACAGGATAAACGAGAATCCGATGGCCTTAGGAAAGATCTTGAAGGCATCGCGGTTGGTCAGGTTATGCTCAAAGTTGGATGCGCGATGAGCCTTTTCGACGACGTTGACGAAATTGGGGATCTGCTCGGACATTTGCAGGAGAGCTTCATCGTCGATTCCGATTGTATTCTCGCCCAGCGACTGAGTTGGTACCGCGAGCTTGTGCTCGACATGAGCTGCCGCCTTGGAATCCATGGCTAAGGATAGACTTGGTTACCAGGATGGAGCGGACAAGGTAGAGCAGTTGGGATCTGAGATGAGGTCTCCAAGATGGAGAAGAAATGGGGGAAGGAAGCTCAGCTCGTTTATATCAATTTTTGCCCTATGTGATCTGACATTACTTGCGCTACTATTGTGGAACAAAGGCTTGCATATTCACCACATGGTCGCTCCAACTTTTGCTCTTTGACTTTCGCGGGGTTTTCTGGGGAAATACAGTTAAACGCCTCTTGAAAACACCTCTTGAAAGCTTTCCGGGATGGTTAGTTGATTAGTAGTTTGAAAAAAAAAGTTGGTACGTTTTGAGCAGCCCAAGCCCTCGCTGTGATTCTCGGTACGACTCAGCAACCGCGAGGGGCTTATGTTCGGCAGATCTGGTGAAACCTGGAGGTGGCGCAAACGTGACTTGAGGGCGCCATTAGCAAATTAAGGAGGATCTGCAAGTATCAAGCCTTCGAAGGGTCCGGACGATACATGCAAAAGTGAATGGTTGATCCCGTGGTCGAACGCGCTTGAGTAAGTTCAGCCACGAAGCACCTTTGGCCGAGGTTGGGGATTTCAGCGAGGACAGTCTGTGGCGTACATCTTGCAAGTATTGGTGTCAAGAAATCTCGTAAAGCAATATTCTACACGCATCAAAGCGCCGTTATAAATGTCGCTATGTTTTTCGGTGTTCGAAGTCCTGTATTGGCCTATATCTATAGCCAAAGGTCACACTGGCAGACAGAAAGAGGTCATAGCATATGTCCCGTGTTCGCTAATTTAATGTAACCTCCCATCTCCTAATTTCCTTGCCCTGGCATCTGACTCTTTTGATTAACTTTGATGCTCGAATCACTACCTTGGGATCTCCACACTCTGCTGCGATGGTTTGTTTGGGGGGGAGGAGGGTGTGTCTTCGTGCTCTAAACGTCATGCTCTAAACGTCACTACTATCAGTATGCAAGGAATAGCATATATATATGTCTTATAGGATACTGCAAATTGAATGGGTTATCAAAACTTCTACAGAAGTCAATCATTGTATTGGAATCCTCTGATCATGCCTTATTCTACTCTACTGCTTCTGGGGCTTTATCACCCTCTCGTCAGCTCTGCAGCAGTGATATCCCAGCGCTCCATTGCTCAAGGCTGGTCTCTTCAGGCTAGCACATGCCCTAGCGGATCCCAGTCCTGTGGCGCTGGAGCCTGCTGCCCAAGCAGCCTTCACTGCTTCAGTGCGAAGACCGCTGAAGTCGCTTCGTGCTGTACTTCAAGTAAGGACCTATCCTCGGATTTAATTAACCTCCTTGAATTAC
>ERZ1673737.3846-NODE-3846-length-11021-cov-5.316980_pt1 | contig 11021 bp, 9 predicted proteins | sample MGYA00580211_ERZ1673737 | MGnify/ENA primary metagenome ERZ1673737 (study PRJEB41218, sample SAMN15661789) | gut metagenome | host: Homo sapiens | place: Canada: London | collected 2015-08-20/2019-03-30 | study: EMG produced TPA metagenomics assembly of... | reverse complement strand
TGCAATTCATCTCCCACCTGTAGAGGAAGGAGAATTCTTGCTAACTTTTATTAAAAACATCGAGTATTTCAAAAACAGTAGACATTCCTACTTTCAAATGCTATAATAGCATCGATTACAGATACATTAAGAACAATAATAAATACATTTTTTAAGGAGTGAGACTATGTTTATTACAGATGATATCCGTTATGTTGGTGTTAACGACCACAACATTGATTTATTTGAAGGACAGTATGTTGTAGAAAACGGCATGGCCTACAATTCATATGTGATCATGGACGAGCAGATTGCAGTCATGGATACTGTAGACGGCAATTTTACAGATGAATGGCTGAAGAATATTTCAGACGTCATCGGTGACAGAAAGCCATCTTATCTGATTGTTCAGCATATGGAACCTGACCACTCTGCCAACATTGCCAACTTTCTGGATCTTTACAAGGATGCCAAAGTTGTCGCTACAGCCAAGGCTTTTGTGATGATGAAGCAATTCTTTGGCACAGACTACCCGGAGAGACAGATTGTTGTCAAGGAAGGCGATACGCTTTCTCTTGGTACACACACACTGACATTTGTTCTTGCACCAATGGTTCACTGGCCGGAAGTTATGGTGACCTACGACAGCAAGGATAAGGTTCTTTTCTCAGCAGATGCCTTCGGCAAGTTCGGTGCCCTTGATGTCGAAGAAGACTGGACATGCGAAGCCCGCCGTTACTATTTTGGTATCGTCGGCAAATACGGTGTTCAGGCTCAGGCGCTCCTGAAGAAGGCAGCCGGTCTTGATATCCAGACCATCTGTGCACTCCATGGCCCGATCCTCAAAGAGAATCTTGGCTATTATCTTGATCTCTACAATACATGGTCCAGCTACGGTGTTGAGAGCGAAGGCGTTGTCATCGCTTACACATCTGTTTACGGCAATACTAAGAAAGCCGTTGAGCTCCTTGCAGATAAACTGACTGACCTTGGATGCCCGAAAGTCACAGTTACTGACCTTGCCCGTGATGACATGGCCGAAGCTGTCGAAGATGCTTTCCGCTATGGCAAGCTCGTTCTGGCTACAACCACTTACAATGGTGATATCTTCCCATTCATGAAGACATTCATCGAACACCTGACAGAACGCGGCTACAGAAACAGAACGATCGGTCTCATTGAGAACGGCTCATGGGCACCTACCGCAGCCAAAACCATGCTGAAAATGTTTGAAGGCAGCAAGAATCTGACATTTACAGACACAACAGTCACCATCAAATCCGCTGTCAACACTGAGAATGAAGCACAGATTGCGGCACTGGCTGAAGAACTCTGCAAATAAAACTCATAGATGCCATAGATATCCTGCATAGCAATTCCGGGATATCTATGGCATCCTCTATCTACCCATTATTTTTACTACAAAGGTGTAACTTTATGATTCAACTTAATCCACGCGTCAACAATCCGGCAGTTGGCACATTTTATGTGTTGCTTTCTGCCATTTTTTTCAGCCTTGGAGGCTTTATGATCAAAATCGTTCCATGGCAGTCTCTGTCTGTCAGCGGCGTACGAAGCATCTTCGCCCTGATCACACTGCTGCTCTACATGAAGCTGATCCATCATCCTTTTCGGCTGAACCCATCCGTTATTTTCGGCGGCATCTGCTCAGCTTCCATGAGCATCACATTTGTCTGTGCCACCAAAATGACATCCGCCGCCAATGCCATCATCCTGCAATTCACACATCCGGTTTTTCTGATTCTTATCCTCTGGATCTTCTATCATAAACGGCCGGATAAAAGGGCTATCCTTACATGCATCATTGCATTAATCGGTATTGTATGCTTTTTCTTTGATAAGATCACCTCCGGCGGCATGCTCGGCAATCTTCTTGCCATTATCTCCGGCCTGTCTTATGCCATTATGTTTCAGATGAAGAAAATGAAGGGCGGCGATTTCGAATCTTCCCTTGTCATCAGCTATATTCTGGCCTTCATCATCGGCCTTCCGACTGCTGTGCACGAAACCATCCATACACCATCCATATGGCTGGTGATCGTACTTCTTGGCACTGTACAGACCGGTCTGGCCACCATCTGTCTGTCCCGGGGACTGGATGCCGTTTCTCCGGTAACAGCTGCATTGACCTCAGGCATTGAACCGATTCTCAACCCGGTATTGGCGGCCATTATCTGCGGCGAAACCATCGGACCTATGTCCATTGCAGGCGGCGTTCTTGTCATCGGTTCCGTGCTGGCCTACAGCCTCAGCCAGATCAAACGTCCTGTCTCTGCCGGTTAACATTCAAAAACCAGGCACCGATTTGGAGCAATTTTGAATTCGCAGCTGATATATGTCGCATCGTGTACAATCAAACACAGTAAAAAAGAGTGAGCCTCAGCACACTCTTTTTTTGTAAATGTAAACAAAATAAATGATTTCTGCAATGGCTGTGATCCCCCATGAAAATATATAAAGGGAATACAGGGATAATATGGTATGAAAATACGCAAAAACTGTATAAATCCAGACAACTCTGAATACGCAGGAACCTATGATAACGATCACCATCGGTATCATACTCTTTCCCAAAGCTCTGGAAGCCATGATGGTACAGTCCATAAAAGCAGAAAATCCATAGCAGACACCCATAATGGACAATCGGATCATCCCCGCCTCAATGACATCTGCATCTGTCGAGAACAATGAGAGGAATTGATGGCCAAATAAAACAAGTCCCAATCCCATGATCATACCGATACCAAAGGAATATGCCAGGCTGATGAGATAGCTGTTCCTGACACGCTTCCTGTTGCCGGCACCGAAATTCTGTCCCATAAAACTACCGCAGGCCGTATAGAAGGCCGTCATCACATCATACACCAACGCATCGGCATTGGCCGCAGCCGCATTGCCGGCCACCATGGTGGCATCAAAGGAATTCACGCCCGCCTGTACAAACAGATTCGCGATCTGGAAGATCGCATTCTGAAGTCCTGCCGGAATACCGATTCTGATAATATTCACAGTCTTGTTTCTGTTCAGACGCAGCTCCGATCGGTGCAGTCCATAAATATCCCCGCTTCTGAAAAGTGCAACGCTGATCATCGCAGCCGACAAATACTGTGAAATAATACTGGACACAGCCACACCGGCCACATCCATCTTACAGACGATCACAAAAAAGAGATTCAAAATAATATTCACAACGCCCGCCATGGAAAGATACTTCAGCGGTCGTTTCGTATCCCCCGCCGCACTGAAAACGGCATTACCAAAATTATATACAGCCAGCGCCGGCATCCCCAGAAAATAAATCCGTATATACAGCACCGCCCCATCGATCAATTCCGGCTTCGTGTTCAAGAGTTCCAGAATACCTTTTGAAAATATTGCTCCAATAAGCAGCAGGGTCAATCCTGTCAGAATACTGAACAGGAAAGCCGAATGTACAGTTTCCCGAACTCCTTTCCTGTCTCCGGAGCCAAGATACAATGCAGTCAAAACATTAATGCCTCCCGAAACCCCGATCAGAAAACTCGTAAACATCGTCACAAGAATCGTTGTCGATCCAACTGATCCCAGGGCTGATGCCCCCGCAAAACGCCCGACAACGGCAATATCCGCCACATTAAAAAGCACCTGCAAAAGATTCGATACAATAAGTGGTGCACTGAAAAATAAAATCTTCCTGGCTAAAGGTCCTTTTGTCAGATCCTGATTATCTCGTGCCATTTTCTACCTCCCCCATAAACTTCAATCATTATACAGCCTTTTCGGACAAAAATCCACCAGATTTTCCCATAATTTTTTATGACTATTCATTTTGATAGTTTATCGTTTTTGTGCTAAAAGACTTGTGAAAAAATAACATAAATGTTATATTTATATTTGATGTTGTTATCAATACTATATAAGGAAGTGACAAAATGTTACAAATAGAACATTTATCCTTTGATGTCCGGGATGATGGCCGTCAGGCAGAGATCCTCTCCGACATCAGTTTTAATGTTGCCGATGGCGAAATGCTTGTCATCACAGGCCCAAACGGCGGCGGCAAATCCACACTTGCCAAGCTGCTCATGGGTATCAATGAAGCCACTTCAGGCAGAATTATTTTAAACGGAGAAGACATTACAGACCTCTCCATCAATGAACGTGCCCAGGCTGGCATCGGATTCGCTTTCCAGCAGCCGCCGCGTTTTAAAGGCATGACCGTCCGCCGCCTTCTGAATCTTGCAGCAGGAAGAACCCTCAGCGAGAGCGAATGCTGCGGTTTTCTCAGCAGTGTCGGTCTCTGTGCACAGGAATATATTGACAGAGAAGCCGACGCTACCCTTTCCGGCGGTGAAATGAAACGTATCGAAATTGCAACGGTTCTTGCCAAACAGCATGCGCTTTGCATTTTTGATGAACCGGAAGCCGGCATTGACCTCTGGAGCTTTTCTATGCTGATCAAGAAGTTTGAACAGATTCACAAGGAGAAGAAAGAGAGTCTGATCCTTATCTCCCATCAGGAACGTATTATCCGTATGGCGGACAGGATCATGGTCATCTCCGACGGCAAGATTGACCGAATCGGGCCTGCCGAAGAGATTCTTCCGACACTCTTAGACACATCCTCCCAGGAGGCCTGCTGTTATGGTCAGCAGAAAGGAGGCGATTACTGTGAAGCTTAATCAGGTAACAGAAGATGTATTAAAGGTGATTGATTCCTATGGCTTCAAACAGGAAGGTGCCTACAATCTCCGATTAAACGGTATGGCTGTCTGTCATGGTGACAGCCGCCATATTGCTATTGTGAAGAAAACCGACCTTCCGGGCATCGATATCCGAATCAGCAGTGAAGCACAGAATGAACAGGTGCATATTCCTGTTGTTATGTCCGAACCCGGTCTTGATGTTGTTTACAACGATTTCTATGTAGAAGACGGCGCGGATGTCACCATTGTTGCCGGCTGCGGTATCCATGGCGAAGGATGCAGCGAAACCCGTCACGATGGTATTCATACTTTCCATGTCGGCAAAAATGCCAATGTGAAGTATGTCGAGAACCACTACGCTGAAGGAAACGGCACCGGCGGCAAGATTCTCAACCCGGTAACAAAGATTTATGTGGGTGAGAATTCTGTTTTCACCCTGGAGACCACCCAGATCAAAGGTGTGGACTCTACCAAGCGTGAAACCTTCGTTGAACTCGGACCAAATGCCAAACTTTATGTCACAGAGAAACTGATGACCCATGACGCTCAGCATGCTATTTCCAACATGGAGGTGAAGTTGAACGGTGAAGGCAGCTCTGCCCGTATTATTTCCCGTTCTGTTGCCAAAGGCACATCCAACCAGATCTTCCATCCGAAGGCCATCGGCAACAATGCCTGTCATGCACATGTCCAGTGTGACTCCATCATTATGGACAAGGCATCCATCAGCTCTATTCCTGAGATCAATGCCAACCATATCGATGCACAGATCATCCATGAAGCGGCTATTGGTCGTATTAACGATGAACAGCTGATCAAACTCCGTACATTCGGTATGACAGAAGAAGAAGCTGAAGCGGTGATCATTGAGAACTTCCTCAATTAATGACCTGCTGTTCAGGCTACATCTTTATATTTCAGTTTTTAGAATTGTAGCTAACAAAGCTTTTAAATAACAAAACCGGTATTCAGTAGATGGCTGAATACCGGTTTTGTTATTTTTAGTTATTTGCTAAATCACCGCGCTTTGCGCTGTATTATTTGATTGTCTTCTTCTCCGTTTTGACAGCCTTGTCAACAACCTGCTTGGCCGAATCCGCAATCTCTGCTGTCTCAACCGCTGTCTCTTTCTGCTGCTTCTGACTGTCTGTTTCCGCAATGGATTCTGCCGCTTCTGTTTCTTCAACAGCTGCGTTCTGTGCATCCTCCCCTGAAGTCTCTATATCCTTCTTCTCCAGAACAACCTTTGTACCGCTGACAATATCCTTCATCGGGTCCATACGCTGCAGTTCACTGCTTGTTCCGTTGCCCTCAAGATATAACAATGGATTGACAGCCACACCATTCTCCTCGACCTGGAAATGCAGATGATTACCTGTGGAACGGCCTGTTGTACCGCTCAGACCAATCTGCTGTCCCTTCTCAACATGATCGCCGACTTTGACATAAATCTCAGAATGATGCATGTATTTCGTCACCAGGCCATTACCATGGTCGATGGTGATCAGATTACCTGCAGACCCTGAATAACCTGCAAAGATAACGGTTCCGCTTTCTGCTGCATACGTCGGGATATTCTCGCTGCCTGTACCAAGATCAAGCCCCTTATGGAATTTATTGTCAAACTCTCTGAATCCGAAGTTGCTTGTCACAACCGCACCCGGACAAGGATCTGCAAATCTGCCGATCATCGCTGAAAAATCCTTCAGTGTCATATCATCCAGACGATACAGATCATACAGTTCCATCAGCTTGATCAAGCTCTTGCCATAATTCAGATCTGTTGCCCAGCGCTGTCCAATACGCATCGCAAAGGTATTGGCATCATTGACACCGCTAATCAGATCACCGTAACCATTCTGAAGAACCTTGCATCTGTCCTCAATGGCTTCACTGTATGTATTGTACGCACGGAATGCAGATGTTGTAGAATAAATCTTGCCATCCTTCGTCATCTCAGATGTACGCATTGAGACACTCCCTGCAGTACCCGAACCTTTAATGCCGAATAAGTTACAGTAACCGTAGGCCAGTCCTGAAAGTCCCTGTCCTTTATTGCCGCCCGGTCCGTATGTACCATAACCGGATTCCTGTATGATCTGGGCAATTGTAACAGAAGCCGGATAACCGTATTCATCCTGGCTCTTTAATGCTCCGACAATCATCTCCTGAGTAATAAATGACGGCAGACCCTTAATTGGAACATCTACATTATACTGTACTCTATCACCGATCTTCTTGAAAACACCGGATGCCTTGTAGGAAACATCCTGCTGAGTACTGCTGCCTGTCTCTGCAGTTGTCTGAGACTCCGTTGCTTTTGAATCTGTCGATGCCGAAGCATTATCTGATGAAGGCCCAGGTGTCGTTGTCTCCGACTGAGATTCTGATTCTGATTCTGTTTCGGATCCTGTCTCTGTTGTTCCTGTCTCTGTTGTACCGGTTTCAGTATCTGTTGCCTCTGTCTGGGATTCTGTCTCTGATTCCCCTGTTCCTGTCTGGGACTCTGTCTCAGTCTCAGAAGCTGATGTCTCTGAAGCCTTTGTCTCAGTCTCTGTTGTATCCGGTGCCTTTGTCTCGGTCTCCGGTGCCTTTGTCTCAGTCTCCGGTGCCTTTGTCTCAGTCTCTGTCGTATCAGGGATCTCAGCACCTGTCTCCGGGTCTACCTTGCTGCCGCTGGCATTATATAAATAACCGGATGTCTCACTGTAAGTCAGTTCACCATTCGCCAGCATACCTGCTACCTTGTCTGATACACGTTCATAAACACCATTTATGTCTTTCGCTTCTGTATCACTATATGCTGCCTGCGATGCCGTGGACGCTTCGTCCGCATATACTGCCATCGGCTGGGCTGCAAGCATAGCAGCAACTAAAACACTTGCTGTATACTTCTTCCATGTGCATTTCTTCAATTCAATTCAGTCTCCTTTTCTAATCACTTTGTTGTCACGCATTGCATTCTGTTCCCACATTAGTTAGAAACGACCACTATTTATTATACTCTTTTTTTGCCGTTTCTGTCAAGTTCTTTGGTAAGTTGTGGCTAACTTTTTTCTTTCTGTAAAAAATCTCCTGCCATGATTTCCTTTCTTATACTACATCATGTCTATTATAACTCGTTTTTCCATTATATGCACCCAACAATTATCGCAATTTGTTTATTTGATATGTCGTTTATTGCGGGTATTCTGTATACAATTTAGTACAAAGAATCTTCTTGACAATTTTTCAAAAAGGTCTATAATCTGTAATTGTTTCAAGAACAAACAACAAAAGCAACGATCAGGACACGATTTTCTTAGTCCGGTATTCTTTCAGAGAGCTGACGGTTGGTGTGAGTCAGCAGATACTTAAGAGAATTATCCCCTGTGAGCTTTTCGGACGAAACAGATTCATTAGTCCGAAACGGATTCTCACCGTTACAGGAGAGCATGTTCACCGATGATAGAGAGAATCGGGGACGTGGCAGAGTGATCGATTGAAAAACCGATAATAGAAGTGGTAACGCGGAGTCATAGGCTTCGTCTTCTGAAAAACCCGAAAGGGCACAGAAGGCGGAGCTTTTTTTATGATTTATTCGTTCAAATTCAAAAGATTTTGTCAGGCATGCAGGCAATTTGATCTTTTGAACTTCAAAGCCGAATCACCTGCCAACTGGTATTCACGACCATTCATCACCGACGTGTCAGACACTCAGTTTTGAATCGTCACTACATTTTACTTAAGAGGAGGCACATTATTATGAATACTTTAGTTATTGTTCTGATAGCAGCCGTTTGTCTGGTTGCTGGTTATTGTTTATATGGCCGCTGGCTGGCCAACAAATGGGGCATCGACCCGAATGCAAAGACACCTGCTGTCCGCAAAAACGACGGACAGGATTATGTTCCGGCAGATGGTCTGACAGTCTTTGCCCATCAGTTCTCATCCATCGCCGGTGCAGGCCCTGTCACCGGTGCTATTCAGGCCGCTGTCTTCGGTTGGGTTCCTGTTCTTCTCTGGATCCTGATCGGCGGTATCTTCTTCGGTGCCGTTACAGACTTTGGTGCATTATATGCCAGTGTCAAAAATGACGGTAAGTCCATGGGACTTCTGATTGAAAAATACATCGGCAAAACCGGTAAGAAGTTATTTCTTCTGTTCTGCTGGCTCTTTACACTGATTGTTATCGCAGCCTTTGCGGATATGGTAGATGGTACATTTAACGCCTATACTGTCACTGAAGCAGGTGTGACACAGTTATCCGACGCCGCCAATGTCAATGGTGCTGCCGGAAGCATTTCTCTTCTGTTTATCGCATTTTCCGCTGTATTCGGTCTCATCCAGAAGAAAGCAAACTTTAAAGGCTGGAAGGAAGTTGTTCTTGGTCTTGTATGTATGTTTGCAGCATTTGTTATCGGCATGAACTTCCCGCTGATCGCATCCAAAACAACCTGGTCTTACATCGTTTTTGCTTACATATTCCTGGCCGCTGTTCTGCCAATCTGGCTTCTGATGCAGCCTAGAGATTACATGACAACCTTTATGTTTGCAGGCATGATCATCGCCGCTGTTGTTGGTCTGTTTGCTGCACATCCTACAATGAACCTGCCAATGTTTACCGGTTTTCACAATGAAAAATCCGGTGACATGTTCCCTATCCTTTTTGTAACTGTTGCCTGCGGTGCTGTATCCGGTTTCCACAGCCTGGTATCTTCCGGTACATCCTCTAAGACAATCTCCAACGAAAAGGATATGCAGAAAGTCGGCTACGGCGCTATGGTACTTGAAAGTCTTCTGGCCGTTCTGGCTCTGTGTGTTGCAGGTGCCGCTGCTTCTGCTGATGGTACAGCTGCCACAGGCACGCCATTCGCCATCTTCTCATCAGGCGTTGCCGGTTTCCTTGAAATGTTCGGTATCCCTGTTTACGTTGCCCAGTGCTTCATGACAATGTGTGTATCAGCCCTTGCATTTACAACCCTTGACTCAGTTGCACGTATCGGACGTATGTCATTCCAGGAACTGTTCAGCGTTGATGATATGGAACACGCTGAAGGCTGGAGAAAACTTTTATGCAACAAATATTTCTCCACAATCCTGACACTGTTCCTTGGTTATGTTCTGACTCAGATCGGCTATACTAACATTTGGCCGCTGTTCGGAAGCGCCAACCAGCTGTTAAGTGCACTTGTTCTGATCACATTATGCGTCTTTTTAAAAGTCACAGGCCGTGAATTCAGAACACTGATCGCACCGCTTCTCATCATGCTTGCTGTAACATCAACTGCTCTTGTAGAACGTGTTATCGCACTGTTCCACGCTTACGGCGCCGGTACAGCCGTCTTCCTTGTAGAAGGTCTCCAGCTGATCATCGCCTTCCTGCTGATGGTTCTCGGTGTCATCATCGTCATCAGCTGCGGTAAAGAGCTCTTCCACAAAAAGGCAGGCTCCGAAGTCAGCCACAACGTAAAAGAACCTGTAACCCGTTAACTTTATAATTAAAACATCAATATCCCTCAACAACAAAAACACAGTGCGGTACTTTTCTCAAAGCCATGCTTCATCCGGCAGCTGAGAATCTACAGCACTGTGTTTTTTATTCCTCATTTTCCATCTGACGATGTTTCCGAGATTTTATTTCTTTCTTTTTGCAGCGATGAATCCCCTGATGCTATAGTGCTTTCCGGCACAGCTCTGAAACGCTGCTGCCAATCCTCTTTCATTCGATCAAGCATCGAATACAGGCTCACCTTTTCATCTTCCGACAAACACGCCATCATCTCCCGATACCGTCCGCGGCGTTGCTCAATCAGTTTCTCCGATACACTTCTGCCCTGTCGTGTCAGCACAATATCCGATGCTCGTCGATTCATTTCATTCGGTACCCTGATAATTAAGCCAGCCTTTTCCATCTTCTTCAGAATCTCGCTGGCCGATCCCGGCTGAATATGTAAAATCTGTATTAACATCTTCTGAGTCACAGCTCCATGAAGCCTCAAAATCATTAAAATTCGACTCTGGCTCTCCTTTCCCTCAAAAAGCCTTCGAATATCTCTCCCCACATCCAAAATAGCATTCACCAATTGCTCATCCAGTGATTCTTCAAAACTTACATCAAAAAAATCCATGTCCATACGTTTCCTATCCCCTTTGCAATTCTCTTCCTGAAATTTTCTCCCTAAAATTTTCTTCCTGAAATTTCCTTCCTGGTTTCCTCCTCCAGTTTTCTCCTTCTTTTTGTTCGCTCCTTTTTCGAATTATATACTGCTTTTTTCATTAATAAGGTACCTCAATTATTTTTATGTCCCTATTAAATCCAAAGTACCCATTCTATTTATTTTATGCGGATTACAC
>ERZ1673737.3845-NODE-3845-length-11023-cov-4.059446_pt1 | contig 11023 bp, 13 predicted proteins | sample MGYA00580211_ERZ1673737 | MGnify/ENA primary metagenome ERZ1673737 (study PRJEB41218, sample SAMN15661789) | gut metagenome | host: Homo sapiens | place: Canada: London | collected 2015-08-20/2019-03-30 | study: EMG produced TPA metagenomics assembly of... | reverse complement strand
GCAGTTGCTCTGGGTGAACCTTATCATGGATACGTTCGCTGCCTTGGCTCTGTAAGATCACCTTCATCCATATATCTCGATTAGGGTTCCTTACTAACATATCAAAAATCCAGAGCAACAGATGCCCCCACAGAAAAGATCCTCGACCGCAAACCCGTCCCAAAACACGCTTCCCTCTTCACCCTCACAATGTGGAAGATGATCCTCGGCCAAGCCGTCTACCAACTGGCTGTGACGTTCATGCTTTATTTCGCCGGCGACAAACTCCTCAACGCCCACCTCAACTCAGACCCTAACCACCCGGAAATCCGCGAAAAGGAACTCGCCACAGTAGTATTCAACACGTTCGTGTGGATGCAGATCTTCAACGAATTTAACAATCGCCGCCTGGACAACAAATTCAATATCTTCGAAGGCATGTTGCGCAACTATTGGTTCCTGGGAATCAACGCCATCATGGTCGGCGGCCAGGTCATGATCATCTACGTTGGTGGTCAGGCTTTCGGCGTTACCCGCTTGAGTGCCATTCTCTGGGGTGTGTGTATCATCTGCTCTATTGCTTGTCTGCCTTGGGCGATTGTCTTGCGCGTTATCCCTGATTACCATTTCGGAATTGTCTTCAATGCCGTTGTTGGTGGTATGACTTTTGTCCTGCGGCCTCTTTCTAAGGGTTGCAAGGTTCTTGGTCGGGGTATTAAGGCTTTCTTCCGGCCTGTAAAACGCCTTACTCGTCGTGTCTTCAGACGGAAGGTGGAAACTGAAGATGCATTGAATCCTCAGTCATCTGAGTCTTCGGATATTGAACAGGCTTCTGCTCGGTTTGAATTGAGCAAGCAGAAGTCCCCTGAGCGTCCTGTTACGCCCCCTGCTATTGCTGTTCCGCCTATTACGATTACTGCCTCTCCTTGATTGACATTTAGCGTTGGTGTTGTTGGCGTTTTTTGTTTACTTGCTTTTATTTGTCATGCTCTATCTGTATATAAGGTTAAATGATTGACTACTTAGAAGCGTGTATAGACACTACACTATGCATAGGGACTTTCTCGGACCTCAAAAATAGCAATATAGCGAGATTTATAGTACCGTCTCAACAAAATATGAAAATTGACTCGATTTGACAAGACAAACACCTTAATGTCTCTATAATTCCCATAATAAGAAATTATATCCAGCCAGGCAGCTGGATTGAGGTCGGTTCTAGTTATATTGCTGCCTCAGGCCACCAGACCCATCAACCAAGTGTCCAGCTCCATCTCCCGACCCCCCAATTAACTGACTGTTCATTGCTCTCTCGACCTACCTCAGAACCTACTTGTGACCGGTTGAATTGGCACTCCTCTCCGTGCTCTCTCCAACATCACTCTCTCTATCTCCATTCGATCCCATCCCACCAGACACTCCCACGTCACTAACCTCCCCGCTCCCCACCGCACCGCCATACCAAACAGAGCACTCTCCACAAACAGCTCTCCCTCAGACATCCCTCACCAAACGACCTCAACAGGCAAAGCCATAACAACCCTCTCCAAAAACCAATTTCTCTCTACGTCCACCTCCACCAAACCGCCATCATGTCCCAACTCAACTACCGCACCATCAACATCGACGCTCTGGACCCGGAGTCCTCAACCAACTTCCCCATGGACTCCCTCCTCCCCGCGACCCTCCCCCAACCCGAGTCCGCCAGTGACGCCGCCAATGTCGCGACCCAGGTGCGCCAGCTGCTGCGCGGCGGTGACCCTGAGGGCGCTCTCCGGACCGTTCTCGATACGGCGCCGTTGGGCGGCGATGACCGCGCTAAGGAGGTGCATCTTGCTACTGTTATCGATGTTCTGCAGGGGATTCGTCAGGGCGAGATGACTCGTATCTTGGAGGGTGCATGCAGCGGGGATGGAGGAGCTGAGCGTGCTGATTGTTTGATGAAGTACCTGTATGTGGACCGTTATTGCAATTACCCCGTGGAGAGATACCCCTGGGCAGTTTTTGTCTAGAGGGGATATTCTCGTGTCATGAGTGAGTGAGTGCTAATTTTTGTTCTGGTTATAGGTACAAGGGTATGTCCTCGTCTGCTCCTGGTAGTGGTGCCCAGTCCCCTCGGAAGAACGTTTCACCTCAGGACACTGGGTTCTCGCAGATCCAAGCTCGTAACTTGGGTGAAGGGGGTGGTGGTCAGCAGATGAGTGTTTTGCTTAGCTGGCACGAGAAGTTGGTCGAGTTGGCTGGTACTGGGTCGATTGTTCGGGTCATGACGGACCGCAGGACGGTTTGAGAGAGAACAGCATTTGATGGACGTTTTTTATGATTTACTGTTTCTGTTCTTGTCTTCCTGATAGAGGGTTGGTTTGCATTCCACACATCTCTGTGGAAGATATCCCTCCAGTGTCGCTTTAAGCGTAGTTTTACATTGATATATTGTGACAATATGTTGAGCTTTTCCTCTTCCGTTTTGATCATCTATTTCTCAATACGGTTGCTTCATGGCCTGTCGAACTCCCCACCACCCAGGATATCCTTGAGGTTAACATCACCACTGCCGCGCTGCAATGGCTGCGCCTGGTTCTTACCCTCTTTCCATCCGATCATATAGATCAGTCGGAACGTAGCCGGGATACCAGGCGCATCGTCTTCCTTATGCAAAGAGCGATAGATAGCCTCATTAGCCAACAAAACATCCCGCGACAGCGGTGCCGAGTCCCGATTCATAATCGCATTACTCTCACCCATGGCCTGCAAGTCCTGCATCAGAGCAAAGGTATCAGGGAACTCAACAACAATATCCTCAACATCAACAGTAAGCATCTTAAAACCAGCCCGGTTCAACAAACTCCCAACATCCTTGACATCAGCCAGCGGCGACACATGCGGACTGACACCACCGCGTCGCTCCATATCAGCCAACTGCAACGATCCGCGCAGCTCGTACAACGTATCACCACCAAACATAGCAGCGATGAACGGCGCATCGGGCTTCAGTATCGTGTTCACCTGCTCCAGCAGCGCGGGCAGGTCATTAATCCAATGAATGGACAGCGATGACAGCACGGCGTCGAAGCTGTTCGGCTCGTACGGCAGCGTCTCAAGGTCCGGGATTATATCCCGCTGGATTTCGATCTCCTTGTTGAATGGTAGATCCTCGTCGCGGTGTAGCAGGGCCCGCGATGTCTCCACGCAGGTCAATTTCGAGATCTTGTCTGCTAGTGGCGGGGAAACCGTTCCTTCCGGCGTGGTTATGTCGAGGTTGGGGGTTGTGAGAGCTTTGGCGATGTTGCAGCTGTTCGCGCCTAGGTCGAGAACGTGTGGGAAATTGCGCTTGATGTCCTGTTTGTGGAACATGAAGCTCTTGTTAGTGCGTGTGCTCTTTTTCTTTTCGGCTCGCGCGCGCGCTCTTCTCTGCCCTTGCTGTGGTGGGTTTGCTCACCAGTAATCGCTCGCATAACCGCATTGCCACTTCATCTTTCAGGTAGTCGACTTTTCGGCTTTCCTCGACATTCCGGGCTGCGCGATCTTTCTGGAGATGCTTGGTTTTCCGGTTGAAGACTTCCAGCATGGGGTTGCCGGGTGTCTGGTTCGCATATGTGCGGAGAGAGATTGTCGGGGCGATACAACGCCTTGAAAGGCTGGACCGAAATGTGTAGGATAGCATTGTAGGTGTAATGAGTATTGCGATCTGTGGTGTTGTGAGGGCTCTAGGCCATTATGCGTTGCGGAGGGAGATGCGAGGTCGAGCTTAAATTTTGTTCTGACGTCGATTGTTGATGCGGCACCTCCGCTCTCTCTCCGCGGACCGTCGACTCTCTGGCAATTGGTGTTTGGTGTTTTCTCCGATCGCCAACTCTTCATTGTTGCATTGTACATACTTTGCATAGTACCTTGAGTGCGATTAGGTCCATTGCGACCGCTGCTGTGGTGAGTCCTGGCGCGCCAATATCTTCCTTACCTCCCTGTCTCTAACATCGCGCAATAGGTTTAGCTTAGACGACTAAGCTGTCCTATCTACGAGCGGAAAGGTCTCTCAGCTGCTTGAGCTTTGTACCCCGGTCCCTTTACCATCGTTCACCCCCTATCCCGCTATCGACCCCGCGGACCCGAAGCATGATTTGACCGACGTGCGCGCCTGAACAGCAATCACGTATCATTTTGCTCGCCACTATCGCTACACATCAAGATGTCACGCCCATTTCCTTACACCTACATATCTTGTCCCTGCGCCGACACCCCGGTTCCCGACCCAGCTAGGAAGCGAAGATCGAGGGAGTCGCCGCAGAAATCACCACAGAAACCACCACCTGAGCGGGCGAATCTTTCAGCGGAAGATAGGAAAGAACCTACAGATAGTGAACAACACGAAGAGGATGAGGAGGAAGAGCAGACCTTTGACCCTCGCTCTCCGCGGTCCAACTTCTCACTGTATCCGCCTGAACAGCTTCTCTACTGTGAGGAGTGCCACCAGATCAAGTGTCCTCGATGTATTACAGAGGAAATCGTGAGCTGGTTCTGTCCAAGCTGCTTGTTTGAAACGCCCAGTAGCATGGTGCGGAGTGATGGCAATCGGTATGTACTACAGAAAGCACCCTCCCATGCGAGTATTTACTAACGCGCATGGCTCCAGGTGTGGGCGAAACTGCTTCAATTGTCCTGTCTGTACGGCCCCATTAGCTGTCAGTACAATTGAAAATTCCACTGGGAATGGAGCCCAACAGGGCCCGTGGGTGCTATCCTGCGGGTATTGTCTTTGGACAACCCTAGATATCGGTATCAAGTTCGACAAGCCGACAAACATCCGCAGCCAGCTGCAGAAAATGACCGACTCTACTGCTCAACCTACGCTTGATAGGTCGAGACAAGCTTCTCGCACCTTTGGAGATCTGAAATCCCCACTGTCCACCTTTGCCTCTATCGATGAACAATCGGCTGCACGCGAGCAAGAAGGAGAGCAATCTGCATCTCAAGAACCAGAAGTACCTCCCATGAGTACAGATGCCCGATTTGCAGCCTTGAAATCCTTCTACCGTGCTCAAATCGCCGAAACCTCAGCCTCGCCCAACGACCCTCTCAGCACAGACTTTGGGTTCTCTTCACCTGGTGCCCTCAACCGGCTGATGTCTCTTTATGCATCATCTTCACGACTAAGCGGTCTCTATGGCGGAAGCAAGAAACCCAAATCCAAGCCGCCAGTCATGCGCGAGGCCATAACAGCAAGCGAGGGTCTCCAGCTCGCCCCAGAAAACGGAGACGAAGATCTAATCAAACGAATCACCTCCCCGAGCTGCGGCTGGGATGGGATGGCATCAACAGCGCAGCGTGCAGCCCAATCCCCAGATGCCCGCTTCACAGATGATCTCCTCCCCCTCCCCGTCCTCCTCCGCACCAAACGAGCCAAGCGCTGCAAGTCCTGCAAACACATCCTTGTAAAACCAGAGACAAAACCACAGTCCACTCGCTTCCGCATCCGCCTCATCGCTCTAAGCTACATCCCCCTCCCAACCCTCCGCCCCCTGGCTCTCTCAACATCCTCCACCCTCCCAACCATAGCCCCAACCCCAGACCTTAACTCCCTTCCACCCCTCCGCCCCGTGCATGTCCTCCTCACTCTGAAAAACCACATGTTCGACCCCGTCCGCATAACCCTCGCCACACCCCCGGTCACACCAGGCAACGTCGCAACAAAAGTCACCGTCCTCTCGCCCCAATTCGAGATCGGCGCCAACAGCGACGTCTGGGACGAGGCGTTACAAGGTGCCTCAGCCCCGCTGAAGGGTGACGCCACTATGTCCGGTATGCGCGGCGTACCTGAGGCAGGCAAGGTATGGGATAAAGGTCGGAATTGGACGACTGTCGTGTTGGAAGTTGTGCCTGGTACTTTGCCTGGTAGTAGTGCTGAAGGTGGGGATGGGAATGGAGAGGGTGACGAGGGTGTTTTGGCTGTTGCGGGTCAGAATGCTGATGAGGATGTTTTGGAGATTCCGGTATTTGTGAGGATGGATTGGGATGCTGATGCGCAGCTTGAGCAGGGGAATATTGGGAAGGGGTCTAAGCCTGATGATAAGGTTACTAGGGAATTGGCTTATTGGATGGTGTTTGGTGTAGGTAGGATTCAGCCTTCGTTGTAGAAAGATCAATGTGTTTGGAGGATTGGGATGTAGATAGTTTTGCTTGCGTTTTATACTTCCATACCCTGAGTTACTTCGTTTCCCTGAGATATATATATTCGCTTTTTGACTGAAATAAGCATTGGTATGAGCAGTATGAGCCACGTAGATATACATGCGAGAGAATGTATGGCATGTAGCTCAGATATCTAAGTTAACCCCAGACCTAAGTTGATACACCCTACATCAGGTGCTGTTCTACAGGTAGATAGATCGGGCTCAGAGATAAACCTGCTACATCTAGGAAACAGTGAAGGTTGAATTGTTGAATTGGAATATCGATCACATATCCGATCCCATCCTCATTAAAGAGAAACACAGCCCGGAAAGACCTCAGCTCCATCACCTCGCCCAGAAAACCAGGAAACAGAGGGACAAACACCAGAAAAACCTGGGGAGGACCAACCAAAACCAGCGAGTTATGAAAAAAGAGAAAAAAACCGTCAATGCATTTTTATGGAGTCATCTCTTTTGGAACCCATAATGCCTATGAATCTAGCAACAATTCAAAACTAGAGAACACAGGGCATTAATTCCCCACGCATCGAAACCGAGCACATTCACAAATCACATTCCAGCCCCATCCCAAAGTTAAAACGAAGTGGCACAAATCCTGAGTTACATTTAGAACTCAGCACCGCTCTGGGGGAACTCGAACGCAACAGCGCGGCCAGTTAGGCGACGGTAGACCTCGCCGTAGGCATCGAGGCGGTGGTCAACACCACCACGCTCCTTCTCGTCAAGGATGACCTTGAGGGTCTTGGAGCCGTCCTCCTTGGTGCGGATGCGCTTGCCGACAATCTCGACGGGGTAGACAAGGTCGGAGAGGATGGCCTCGTGGACAGCGGTCAGAGTGCGGGAGCGGGGACGCTTCTGGGTCTGAGTGGTGCGCGAGGTGGCGGAGCGCTTGGGGCGGGGCAGGATGCGGCGCTGGGCCACGAAGAGAACGTGGCGGTCGGAGAACTTCTTCTCCAGCTCGCGGGTCAGACTAAAGGGCGGGGGATTAGTATTTGTGTGGTTTTTGTGTCGATGGGCCGGGGCTTGGTGCTTACCGCTGCTGGATCTTGTGGAAGTTACCGAGGAGGGGAACGGGGACAAAGACAATGATGGCCTTCTTGCCGTGGCCGACCTCAACCTGTGGTGGAAAAAGTGTCAGAGATTGTCCTTGAACTGTCTTGCATGCAAAATCGTATCCCTCCTGAAACGGCGTCCTTGTGCGAAAATTTTGTCTTGTCTTTCGTATTCCTTCGTTGCTGGTATCTTCGCCATGATGTTGATAGGTATTTTTTTTTTGCGTTGGGGGACGTGAATTGACACAATCCACAAATCCAACCTTGACCCCGGAGTTTATTAAAATCCTTCCAAAATTCGCGGGACGCCATTCCAGAACACACAATTCACATGGCGGAATCACCATCGAACACCAATTCTTACCTCACGGGCAGAGACGAACTGCAGGGGGCGAAGGGTGGCCTTCAGGTCCTGTGTGTTGCTCTCGAGGTCGAAGAGAGCGCCGGCGATCGCGGTCTCCAGCTCGGAGGGGTTCTGCCGGGACGGCGAGTTGGAGGCGATCTTGTTGATGGCAGCCATTATTGCGAGCGACGGGGTGCTGCGGGAAGTGCTGGTGGTGATGTCGACGGAGGGGAGGTTCGCAGATTGAATCGACTGGGAATTTGCTGTGGGATCGGCGCATTCGCTTAGGGCGCGCTATTTCCTAATGCGGATTAGTGCGACCGTCTTAGGGCTCTCTTATGATTGGTTGGTTGTGGATTTGATAGGACCCACTCTCTTCGGCTCTAACTTTTCTATTTCGACTCTTATACATCTAGGTGTGTTACTTGTAGGAATGTCACTCGAATTTACATCTAATCACTTGGGGAATAACAGTAGACTATAAGAGCACAAGTCTTAACAAGAGAAAAAGCAGGGACGCCTGTATCCATGGGAAATAATTGCAAATCTCTTCAGAACCAAATCAGCAAGCACAACCTTCATTGGCCTTTGCAACGTTCCGATCACCCAGGTTAACTCGAGCATCTTCCGCAGACCGACCCAGCGAAGTCTGGCCAGTGCCCGCGCCGGTGCCCCGACCAGTCTTCAGACTGCTCTCTGGGATAGTGTTGGCAATAGCCGTGAAGACGTCCACTACGTTAGTACCGGTCTTAGCACTAGTCTCGAAGAACAAGAGTCCTTCCTCCTCAGCATAGCTACCAGCCTCCCGTGTTGACACCTTGCGAGCATCACCAGACACAGCATCCTGTGGCTCATCTTCCTCAGCGGCTCCCTCCTCACCATTCTGTTCAGCCGACTCGGACTCGGCCTCGGCAGCGACAGCGGTCTCAGAAACCTCGCCGCCATCGTTGGTCAAGTCCAGCTTGTTACCGACAAGGGCGATGACGATTCCAGGGCTTGCTTGGCGCTGCAGCTCGGCAACCCAGTGCTTAGCTTTTGTCAGCGACGAAGGTTTCGTGACATCGTAGACGACCAGGGCGGCTTGCGCGTTGCGGTAGTACATAGGGGCGAGAGACGCGAATCGCTCTTGGCCGGCGGTATCCCAGATCTCAAACTTGATCGTGCGCGTAGGAAGGGAGCATTTCTGCGTCAAAAATGCGGCTGAAAATATGAAGTTAGCTCGGTCATCCTGGTTCGTACATGTAGTGACTTCGAGGGGTCCGGAGAAGCCGGTTACGGGGGAAATCGCTTGATAATAGACATAATTCACGGCCCTGATCCGGCGAACAGTCCTTTCTTCTAGAACAGGCACCTCGTGTCTTGCGGGGGCTGAGTTTATGGGAAGTTCTTACCGCCAATGGTCGGCTCCTTGTTCTCCTGGAAATCATTGTTGACGAAGCGAAGGACGAGTGATGACTATATTCCAATGAAAAGACATGATTAGCTAGTGGCAAACGCATAGCCTGTCACACAGAGGTAGCCGTACCTTGCCCACTGCAGCCTCTCCTAGCAGCACAAGCTTGACACTGCTGCTTGGCTTCGGGGCATTTGCGCTCGCTGACTCGGACATGGCTGAAACAGCGAAGCGAAAGTGAGATAGAAGTATCCAAAGGCTTCCTGTAGAGGATTTGACCGTTGGTCGATCAGGTATCAGGCGACCGGATGAAGTGTCAGGGTTGATTCAGCTGGTGCACCACAGGTCGGGATTCGGGGCTGCCTAGAAGTAAGACAAGAGTTGGGATACGATTCGCTGCTGATGCGCTCGTATTGGTTGTGTATCTTGAATCCTGGTCAAGAAATAAGAAATGAGAAATGCAAACCTGGTTATAGACGTTCCCGAGGGTGTTGGTCGTGGAGAGCGGAGGTCGATGATGACGGGTATCCCCGATTAGGTTTAGCGTCTTCGTCACGGGAGGCCTATCCGATGAATAACTTGTTTACTTCGACTCTATTCTATTTGGAGATTTGTTTGCGGTCTATTGAAAGACATGTACAAGGATCTACAGTATAGCTAGTATCATATCTCAGATATGCATTGATGGCAGACAAGGTTCTCGGGAAACGGAGAGTTGGGACCAGTCAAGTCAGAGCCACGTACTCTGACTACATGCACGGTGCTAGACAGCTAAACAAACATGTTCCTGGCACCTTGAAAGCTGTCATCGCAGAATGGACCAGTGCCCAACATCTCTGCGGGACGATATCGGGCGCTCTTCAAGTAGCAAGTCAGACCCTAGTCAGGCTCGGGAGATATCTACCGATGCAGCAAGGCCCGCATCAGCAACGGGGCTGGCCGTTCCTAGCTCGACATTAGTTGGCAAGCAAATCTGCCCGATGTTAGCGCAATCGTGGTCGGTCAGGTACGAGCGGAGTACGACGCGAGAATTGTGGGTTGCAAAGCTCGGGAGCACGAAATGTAGATCTAGGTCGGTCTGGATTAAGAAAGATCATAGAAAATTGATTGGCGCTGACAGTTTTGCGCAAGATATAATACACAGGCATCAACGTCAAAAAAATACACATACACAATATCCCGGGAGCAGAGCCCATCCAATAGTGAAACAAGAAAATCAAAACGTGCTATTGACCGTGAGGTCGAAGCTCTAGGTTCTGGTATCAACCCATGCATCCCATACAATATCCATCCCGTCTATGCCAAAACGCCGGGTAGAAGACAGAACCAACAAAGGAAATAAAAACAAAAAAAATCAAAGGCACTTTTGAGAGGTTGGACCGTGGTATCGAGTCGTATCAGAGGTAGGTAGAAGGTGAGGTGAGGCGGATGAAAGGTTGAGGGCCCGAAATAAGTAATAAGGCGCGTAGGCGCAGGCGAAAATAAAAGCTGTCAAAAAACAAGTGTCCACGCTTGGTATCCGAAAAGAAAATGCAGAGGTCGAGCCGAATTAAAAAGGGTATAATGTCGCGTGAAGCCTATGGCGAGGCAGAAAGAAGTATGGCTGAGAAGACGAAAATAGTGTTACAGATATCTAGACCGTGTTAGTTTTGGTGCCCAAAAAGTGAGGTGAGTTGGTCTTACCAAAATCAAGTAAAACTCCAAACGCATATGCGTCAAAACTCCAGCCACTGTTGGGCGCCAGACAATCCAAAACATGACCGAGTGGTGTAGAAAGCAATGTTGAGTATGACGAGGGATCCCGAAATTTATTTCGGTTGTGGTGGAGGTACACCAGGCTTCTTCACGCCAGTTGTATCGTATGCGCCGCGTCCCATGTTGAAGGCCGAAAGGTCTCGGAGAATCATGTTGAGGTCTGCAGAGGCAAGCATGATTAGAGAAAGGCGAGAAAACCGGGGGGAAACGAGTGTTACGATTGCAGGGCGAAGAATGCGATGGTTGAGACTCACCGATAAACAACGACGAAACACGGTTCTTATATGGATAAATCTCCAATCAATCAAAGGCC
>ERZ1673737.3841-NODE-3841-length-11031-cov-4.968021_pt1 | contig 11031 bp, 15 predicted proteins | sample MGYA00580211_ERZ1673737 | MGnify/ENA primary metagenome ERZ1673737 (study PRJEB41218, sample SAMN15661789) | gut metagenome | host: Homo sapiens | place: Canada: London | collected 2015-08-20/2019-03-30 | study: EMG produced TPA metagenomics assembly of... | reverse complement strand
GAACATGAGAGGGGGGGGGGAGGGGGGTTGGGTTTCAGGATATAGAAAGATCTTACATCATGGAAGAAGCCTTCAATAACGGTTGCATTCATGGCTGCAACCCAGTATGCCGGTGGCAACACGAGAGCGAAATTGGCACCGGAAGCTTTAGCCTCTGAGATATAGGATAGCGTTTCCCGCACACTAGGTGCGCCGCAACCGACAATCAACTGCAGTCCCGTATAGCCCAGATGGTCAAGGTGGTCGCGGACAGCGCGCACCAGAGTCTTGCGCTCGCTATGATCCAGATGAGGAGCCTCTCCATTGCTTCCCTGAAGCACGATCCCAGCGACCCCGCCTTCGGCCATGCGCTTCGCATGAGCCAAAGTGCTTTGGAGATCGAGGGACTCGTCCTCCTCGAAGAAGGTTACTAGTGGCGTATAGACACCGAAGTTGGGCTTTGCTGGTGCCATTTCGTTGTGATTATTGAATGTGAGGATTGAAGAAATGCTGCCAGTATTTAGCGCCTGACTGCTATTTATTGCTCCCACTTGTTCTCATATTCATCGAGCAGGACTGGTGATTGTCTTGTCGGTGGAGCTCCACTTTGTTGTCCATCGCCGGGCTCCGCTAGTATTCATTGAAAGGCACATAACGCAATCAAGGCTAATATAACTAACTGCATTGATTTTTGCTATTCCCTCCTTTGCTGAATATTCTACTTACATTCAAAAATCACTTAGCCCCTGACCGGCACAATGAGCTCTGTTTCTCCTTCGTTTTTCGAGGCCGTGAACTATACGCCCCCGGACGCTATATTCGAGCTCACCAAAACATACAATGCGGATCCAGTTGCGCGCAAAGTAAATCTTGGGCAAGGAACTTACAAAGACGAAAATGGCAACCCTTGGATCTTGCCCGCAGTGCGATCGGCAAAAGAGAAGATCAAGGACTCCAACCATGAATATCTCCCGATTCTAGGGCTCCCATCATTTCGGACACTGGCTGCGGATTTGGTCTTTGGGAAGCATTCTGCCGCAGTCCGGGAAGGCCGAGTGAGTAATATTCATCTTCTTTCAGACGGTCATTCCGGCATTGACTTCTTGGGTTCCTCCAGGTCGCATCCTGTCAAGCTCTGTCCGGTACAGGGGCACTCCACATCGCCGGAACAATGCTTAAGCAGGTGTTAGGTCACGATACAACCGTGTATATAACCAAGCCTAGCTGGTCGAACCACCGCCAGGTTTTCGAATCCATTGGCTTCGCAGTTCAAGAGTTCAATTATTCAGCTAGTGCCGGTGTCGACATGCAATCATTGATCCAAACACTAAACGAGGCAGCCCCAAAGTCCATCTTTGTGTTTCATGCCAGCGCCCATAATCCAAGCGGCTGGGACTGCAGTCCAGACCAATGGAAACAGATCGGTGCTATTGTGAAGGAGCGGCAGCTTCTTTCCCCTTTTTGACGCCGCGTACTTGGGATTGACTTCGGGCGACTACGATCGCGATGCATTTGCCATCCGATATTTCGCTGATGAGCTTGGTCTTGAGATCGCCGTGTGTCTTTCTTTTGCCAAGAGTATGGGACTCTATGGTATGAAGATGATTCTAGTGCTATTCTTTCCCCATCTTATGCTAACCTGTGCCGAATGTTCAGGCGAGCGTGTCGGATTGTGTGCCTTTTCGTCGAATACTCCCACTATCACAGCTGCCGTCGAATCAAGTCTGGCACGAATGATCCGTGCTGAAATCTCTAACCCCCCTGCATTCGGCGCGCGCATCGTAGCTGCGGTTCTTGAAGACGAGGAGCTTTACGCGCAGTGGCGGAAAGATCTCGTCACAATGAGTTCGCGAATCGCAGAAATGCGACGCCAATTATATCAAGGATTGACTGAACTTCGTACGCTTTCCGTCCCCGCGGTCGCTTTCAGGATTTGATATGGAATGCCACTGATGGTTTCTTAGGCACTCCTGGAGACTGGAAGCGCATCACCGAACAAAAAGGGATGTTCTGCATCCTTGGTCTCACCCCGGATCAAGTACACCATTTACAAAGTAAGTGAATGGAAAAGAGGTGTTCCGAGGCGTAATTATATTTGGGTCTGAGAGGGCTAGCTGACATGTGTCTGACATAGAGGAATACCATATCTATATGGCCGAGAGCTCGAGGGTATCTATTGCGGGGCTCAACGGGTCTAATGTTCGGTATGTCGCCGAATGCATCAATCAGACAGTGAAGCGATAAGATGGATTATCGTTATCGGTGGACTGTGTCAAGTATGAGATATCATAGATAGTCTAAATTGCTATTTGATCGGCTATTCCCGGGCGCATAAAGGTCAGGGTTACGTGGAACGCCAACAAATATAAACTTTCGAATAAGAACCTTCTGATAAGCCCGTCCACAAGCGCCAAATGGAGCTCCACCAGAGATATGTCCACCTCCACAAAGTCCGGGGTAACAGCTTGGAGCTTGGCCCCTCCTCCATAGGCTATCAGATACCCTTCCAATGCCCCAATATCAGGAGGGGATTTAAAGAGGAAGCCATTGCTTCATGGTTCCGGCATTCGAGGCACTTTTGTACAGGGTGCATCAACTGAGACAATATGACCACAGTGTCAAACGATATGAAGCTATCCGAAGTTCCATCAAAGCATGACACGGAGCAAGCGGTCATGGACGTTCAGGATGGAGATCTGAAGCAGCAGGAGATCCGGGACATCGATCCTGCTCTCCAATTCATGGACGCAGAGGAGATTGAATATACCCCCGACGAGGCCAAGAAGGTTTTATCCAAAATCGACCGAGTCCTCATGCCCTTGCTCTGTTGGGTCTATTTGATTCAGTTTGCCGACAAAACATCGTTGAACTATGCCTCGCTTATGGGTATTCGGGAAGACACTCATTTGGACCCCCACTCGCAGCAATACAGCTGGGTCTCGAGTATTTTCTATGCTGGATATATTTTTTGGGAGTAAGTCTGTTCTCCTGCTGCTATCTTCTACAGGTTGCTAATGTATAAGCTTAGATTCCCCACCACTTATCTGCTTCGCCGTCTGCCCCTGGGCAAATACAGCTCAGCCAATATCCTGCTCTGGGGTATCGCACTCGTCTGCCACGCAGTCACTCATAACTATGCGAGCCTACTGTGCGTCCGCTTCTTCCTAGGCGCATTTGAGGCAACAGTAACGCCTGCCTTTGTCTTGTTCACTTCTTGCTGGTATAAAAAAGAGGAACAAGCCAGACGCATGGGCTTGTGGCTCAGTTGTAACGGATTGGCTCAGCTGGTTATTGGGCCCATCGCATACGGCCTAGCTGGTGTACACGGAACTGCCATCGCTGTCTGGAAAATCCTCTTTTTGGTACTTGGCCTGCCGACTGTCCTAACGGGTATATTATATCTTTGGTACATGCCCGACAATCAAATCCAGGCCCGGTTCTTGAATCACCGCGAGAAGCTTATCGCCATTGATCGCATTCGGGGCAACTTCCAAGGAATCGGTAGTCAAACATGGAAATGGCCCCAATTTTTCGAAGCATTCCGCGACCCGCGCACCTATCTCTACGTGCTATTCTCGCTGCTGATGAATATTCCCAACGGAGGAATCACTACTTTTGGCTCTATCATCATCAGCTCCTTTGGATTTTCCAATCGGATGTCCCTGATTTTGAACATGCCAATGGGCGTCGTGGACATTGCTTGTAAACTGGGACTGACCTATCTCTCCGATCGGTTCTTTGATCGCACCCTCTTTGCCATAATCGCCATTATGATCCCCATGATCGGCGGTATCATGATGACTGTGATCCCCCTTGATGCCAAAGCCGCCTTGCTGATAGGATACTACTTCATCGGTGCCGCTGGAACTGCCTGGTGTCTCGTTATGGTGATGATTTCGAACAACACTCTAGGGTACACCAAGAAAGCAACAGTGAACGGCCTCCAGATCTTGGCCTACGCAGCCGGAAACTGGATCGGTCCTCAAACATTCCGCTCAAAGCAAGCGCCTGAATATTTCGATGGCAAGCTGATGGTCGCCATCATGTATGCTTTGGCAGGGGTCACATTGGCAGTAATTCGGGTAATCAACATCGTGGAGAACAAGAGACGCGACCGCAAGGCGATCGAGGACCCTGACACTGCGCATGCTGCCCCTGGCTCTGAATTCCTGGATTTGACTGATTTCGAGCAGCCAGCCTTTCGCTATGTGCTGTGATTTTTTACGCTTGAACAGGGATCGTGGTATCTTTATTATCTTTTATTCGAATCTTTCCTGGCTGAGCTTGAGGATCCAAGGTGGAATATTTGTTTTCAATCGGAGTGTACCACGTTAGGACTTGGACTTATAAGATACTTCTGTGATAGTAGAAACTTCAACCTGCACAGCTTTTGTTTGAAGTCTATGTATTCTTCCAATCACTTGTAAGCGCAACCTTTCAATAAACCAGGTAGACTTTAGTTATCATGCCAGCCTACTCTCCAGTCTGAACACTATGGGGGCGAAATCCGAGCTCGAAAGCATGCAAGAATGTATATCATCAACATTCCTGTTCTAGTACATTGGAATAATTCTTGCGTTCACTCCTGCTGTTTCTTCCACAAGTTCCGTCTTTGCTTTTTTTTGGTAAAAGCTCTTAACTTTTGATTAGCTGGAGCCCAACTCTTTTCATACATATCGAATATTGTTTACCTGGACCCGAGAGAAGGATAATACATTTAGTAAAAGAAATAAATACAACATGTCTAACTACGTATACTCCTAGACCTCCTCTGCCAAGCTCCGATTGGCGGCCACACTACCGTTGGCGATAGGAACAAACGACGGCATGACCGTTGACTGATCCACGCTTGATTCCTTTGGCTCCCCAGGGACTCCATATCCTCCACCACCAGGGGTTTCAATGACGAATCGGTCCCCAGGTTCGACGCGGATCGAATTTTTACCACCAACGGAGATATGCCGGCCAGCCTTGGTGATCCATGTGTTTTTCCCGCGCTTGCCATCAGCACCGCCTGCCATACCGTAAGGCGCAAAGCTGCGGCGTTCGGAAAGAATGGACACAGACATCGGCAGCCGCAGCTCAACATCTCGGATAACGCCTTCTCCTCCAGGATACATTCCGGCGCCGCCACTCCCGTCACGAAGACTGAAACGACGCAGAATCACGGGATAGCGGCGTTCTAGTGATTCGGGGTCTGTGATGCGCGTGTTGGTCATGTTGGTATGCACGCCGCTTGTGCCAGCCCAGCCGGGGCCTCCGCCACTCCCCCCAGCGATGGTTTCATAGTATCCGAACCCATGCTCTCCATCATTGCCGAAGGTGAAATTATTCATGCACCCTTGACTGGCAGCGCAGACCTTGAAGCTCTTGAAAATGACGTCCACGATCCGTTGTGAGGTCAATACGTTACCCGCGCACACTGCGGCTTCGAAGCTCGGCCGCAACAGCGACCTGTCAGGAACGATAATCTGTACAGGTTTGATGCAGCCGTGGTTGAGAGGAATGTCAGAGTTAACCATACAGCGCAAAGCAAAGATGACTGCCGAGTTGCAGATCGCAATTGGGGCATTCCAGTTTCCTGCAGTCAATCAGTTATTGAAATTTCAGTTGTGAGCCATTCAGATAAACCTACCATAAACCTCTGGACCCGTTCCTGTAAAGTCAAAGATGGCGGAACCATCTGATGGGTCAATGGTTACTTTGAGCATGATCGGGGTCCCGTCGTCCATGTAGTCTACCGCGGATATCTCTTCTCCATTGCGATCATGGGCAAGACGCTTCAAGAGATTCCGCACGGCGAGCTCAGCCGAGTCTTGAACTGCGCGCATGTACATCTGTTTCAGTTAGCCTGGTGGTCCATTGTATTCTTGCGTCGTCAATGGTAACTACCTGAACCACATCCATAGAATATTCCTGGATCAGTTGCCGCACGAGACGGATGCCACAGTGGTTTGCAGCAACCTGCGCTTTCAGATCTGTGACATTATCCTGGAAGCATCGGGATCCACTGGAGCCTGGGAAACGCGCAGGCTCTACGCACAACATGCGGTGAAGCTCTTCCTCATCGAAATGGCCAGCGCGCACAAGCAGGTATGAATCAAAGACTGCGCCCTCCTCAGATAATAGCTTTGACAAGGGTGGCATTGAGCCAGGAAGTATGCCCCCGACCTACGGACAGTGTGTTAGTCTTTGGATTGCTTGTACTACTTGGAGCATGAAGAGAACTTACGTCGGCGTGGTGACCGCGCGAAGCGGCCCAAAATATTATGTCCTTTCCATCAGAGTCAAAGACAGGGGTAATGACCGTGAGGTCAGGAAGATGAACACCTCCAAATGCTTCATGATAACGCTTTAGCTGCTGGATCCTCTCGTATTTGACTTGAGATACCTACCTGGTGTATTGGAGAGCAAAACATCACCATCCTGCAGCTTGCCCTGCCACTCAGCAATCTGTGATCTGACTGCAAAGGCCATACTCCCGATCATGGCGGGTACATGAGGTGCGTTGGCGACCAAGTCTCCTTCGGGTGTGAAAATCGCACAAGTGAAATCCAACCGCTCTTTAATATTGGCACTGATGCTGACGTTTTGTAAAACGCGTCCCATCTGCTCTGCAATGCCCATAAACCGATGGCGGAAAATGGAAAGTTGAACTGGGTCAATGACCTCTGCACTCGTCAATTTCGGACCTGAGGAGCTCACATCCAGGACCAGTACATCTTGTGTCAATGTCGCCTTTGATTGCGGGCTGACCAAGATTGTCTGGGTTTTGTCAATCACGAAGGCCGGTCCTGAGATCTGGCATCCATCGCTCAAGTTATCAAAATGGTATACTGGTGTGTTTACCCATCCCATTGGACTGAAGTAAGTGGATTCATATGATTTGGGAACCGGGGCCACTGATCCAGACACGGGTTTGGGAGGGGAATTCAAAGATTTGCCCGAAGGCATTTCAGAGAATACGCTGGAGCCAATCGCCCGAACGCGAATAGTGTCAACATACACTGCGCGGTTAGTTGGAGTGAATCCAAATTGCTGATGATGAGCTTTGATGAATTCTTCCCGAGGGTTCCCAGAGCTATCCAAGGAGACCATGATTGAAGTCTCGCTACCATCGTATCTCATATTCAGGAAGCGGCGGGTCTGAACATTGTTAAATGGTTGCATGGACTCATTGCCTCGGGCGGTGTCTGCGAGAATTTCCATGTCTCTGTATATCGTTTTGGACGTAGAGTCGTCAAAGACTTTTGCGCATACCCGCTCTTCCTCGTGCACGAGATCTGCCAATCCAATTCCATAGGCAGAGAGGATAGAGGAGTATTTATGGATCAAAACTCTCCCAATTCCCAGGGCTTCGGCTATGGCGCAGGCATGTTGACCCCCTGCACCACCAAATGACGCGAGGTGATGCTTTGCAACATCATAGCCCTTGGCTTCGGTCAAACTTCGAATGGGTCCGCACATTGCCGAGTTAGCGACCTGAAGGAAACTGCAAGGAACTTAGTGGCCGAATCTGGTGCTTGTATTCTGGATATTACTCACCCATCCGCTACCTCTGCCCACGTCAGTGATTTACCCGTCTCTTGGTTGATAGTTTGAGTGAGATCCTTGAACTTGGCGAGAACAATCTCTCGGTCCAATGGTTCATTCTCATTAACTCCAAACACCGAGGGAAATTCCTCTGGAAGCAACCGCCCCAGTGCCAGATTTGCATCTGTCACAGTCAAAGGACCTCCTTTACGGTAGCAGGCCGGCCCAGGATTGGAGGTGGCACTTTCGGGACCAACTGACATGAGACCATCTTTCCATGCCAGTATACTTCCTCCACCAGCCGCGATAGTATTCACATTGAGTTGTGGGGCTTGAATCGCGATCCCAGCAGTTGTCGTTTCAAATATATGATCCAGTTCGCCGTCGTATCGACTAACGTCGGTGCTGGTTCCTCCCATATCAAATCCAATGACAGGGACTTGATCTTCTGCGTCGAAGCACGTTTGGGAAAAGCCGATAACACCTCCTGCCGGCCCAGAGAGAATAGAGTGCAGCCCAGAGAGTTTTGACGAGGGCACCAATCCACCATCGGACTGCATGAACTCCAATCGCGTCCCGGACTGGTCGATATTAGGGAAATTCTTTGAGAATTGTTGCAAGTATTGTTCGATGTTTGGAGTCAGGTATGCGTCGACTACCGTGGAATTTCCTCGTGGGACAAGTTTTGGTCGAGGTGAGGTTTGATGTGAGAGAGATATATATTCAAACCCAATCTCGAGCGCCAATTCACGAATCTGCAACTCATGGGTTGGGAAGATGTAAGAATGCATGAGGCACACCGCCAAGGAGCGGAACCCTTTTTTATATATATCTTGCAGATAAGTCCGAGTGCTTGCCAAGTCGATAGGCTGCAGCACTTGAACAACCTCACCAGAGGTACCAATGATCGACTCAACTGGCTCTGGAGATTGCAGCTTCACGGTACGGAGATTTGAGTCACTGCATGCCCCAACCGTCACGCGCTCTTTGACTTCAAAGACGTCTGTGTACAGCGGTTTTGATCGTCGAATTGACAGATCGAACATGTACGGTCGGCTTTGATTGCCAATATACAAGATGTCCTTGAAGCCTTCGGTGACAAGTAAGGCTGTGCGCTCGCCTTTGCGCTCGAGTAGCGCATTAGTTGCAACCGTTGTGCCCATGCGGATCCATTCTGTTCAATTAGCACTACAGTAACTAAACATGCTTCTGAGCGATAACTCTTACCAACATCCTTAAGATCAAGTTCAGAGCCTCTTGGAATTGAAGTTTTATAGTGTATCTCCAAAACGCGACGAATCGCCTCAGTTGGCGCGTCGGCATAGTTCTTCGGGTCGACAGACAAGATCTTCACTAGAATATCGTTCCCGTTGATCACTTTGCAAATACAATCGGTGAAGGTTCCTCCGCGATCTGGTCGTACTAGTCAACACTACAGCAGGATACACTGAGGGGTGGGGGTCAACTCTCACCAATGGAAATGCGCAATGGCTTCTTGTTGGTACCTTCAGGCATCTTAGATTTGATTACAGGCTCAGTAGAATATAGCAGAATTGGTGGACGAGGTGATCAACAGGCAGAAAGGGGTAAGCGTGTCTATTAGAGGTCTTAGGTGGCTTATCATGATTAAAGTACAACTCCATGACTAGCTGTAGATTGACGATCATCCACCCCCTCTTCGCCCTTCTTTCCGTGGTGGAGATGGTGGAGATGGTGGAGAGGGAAGAGAGCCCTGGAGAGGAAAGTGATAAGGCTGGTGGAGCTCCGCTCCGCCACTCCAGCGGCTCGGAGCTCCACCACACCGACGCAGAGCTACAGTTTGGAAGCGCGACTCCAATTGTCCACTATCCATTCTGCAAACTAAGCACGAAATGTAATGAAATACGCGCTAACGGAAAGAGTCTCATAAATGCATCAATCCCGCGCCTTTACATCTCCATGATTTGATGAGCGAAGCACTCTGATCATCTCCCTACTTTATTCATCCTACTTCTTCTACCCAAAATGGGATCTATCGGTGACTATAATGAGTTCAAAGCGGCTAATGGAGTTGGAAATGGGATTAAGCCTTATGAAATTGTGGAAGAGCCAAGCCGATACCGTCGCAAAATCCGTATCATCGTGATCGGAGCTGGCGCGAGTGCGTTAAACTTTGCCCACGACATCGACACAAACCCGTTAGATACAGAACTGGTTCTTTACGAAAAGAACCCAGAGATTGGTGGCACTTGGTATGAGAACCGCTACCCCGGATGTGGATGCGACATTCCTTCCGTCAACTATCAGTTCTCATGGGCTCCCTCTCCGGACTGGACCTCTTTGTAAGTGCAGTCAAGTACCCGTATTGTCCGAATAACTAAATGGGCATTGAACTTACCGGGTCTTGGTAGTTACTCCGGTGCACCTGAAATCTTGAAATATTTCAAGGGCATTGCCGACAAGTACGGGCTTCGGAAATATATTCGCCTGGACCACAAGGTGGTAGGTGCGACTTGGGTTGAGCAGGATCAACAGTGGCATGTAAAAATCCAAAAGGGAGATAATCCTGAAGATGTCTTTGAGGACAAAGGTCACATATTGGTCAACGCAAGTGGTGTGCTGAAGTGGGTATCTTTTTTTTTTTTACGGTTGTAAAATGATGAGACTGACGTACTTCAGCAAATGGAAATGGCCCGCGATCGAGGGCCTGGAAACCTTCCAGGGCCCTAGACTTCATAGTGCACACTGGGACGACAACGTTCAATTGCAGGGGAAACGTGTGGCTGTTATCGGCTCAGGCTCCTCTGCAGTGCAAATCGTTCCGAGCATTCAGCCCAGTGAGTTTCGTTGGTTTAAAGCGCGAAAGGAAGTATATTAACGGCCAATATAGAGGTGTCATCTCTCAAATGCTTCATTCGCAGTGCCTCGTGGGTGACTGCCGGTTTTGGCCAACGATTTGCAGGAAAAGGGGGATCCAATTTCAAATGTAAGGCTTCCCTCAAGCGGGCCTTACTAAATCTCAATCTGAAATACTGACAATAACAGATAATGAGAAGCAAAAAGAGATATTGCGGAATGACCCTCAGAAATACCTGGCATATCGCAAGAAGATTGAGTCTGAGCTCAACTCCCGTTTCCGATTCATTCTCAATGGATCCGAGGAGCAAGCAAACGCGCGAGCTGTAAGATTCCCGTCTCGACCCAGTGCACATCTAGCCATTTCCTAACAAGACAAAAATCTTTTAGTACGCGGAGAAAGATATGCGATCCAAGCTTGCCGGTCGTCCAGAGATCGCGGACTGGATTGTCCCGAAGGATTTTGCAGTGGGCTGCCGAAGACCTACACCCGGAAATGGATACCTCGAGGCGCTTTGCAGCGAGAACACCTCTGTTGTCAGTCAATCCATTGAAGAGATTACCCCCAAGGGCATTAAGACTGCGGATGGGGTTGAGCACGAGGTCGATGTTATCGTGTGTGCTACCGGCTTTGATGTCAGTTGGCGGCCAGCGTACCCGACAATCGGCCGGAAATCTCGTAGT
>ERZ1673737.3838-NODE-3838-length-11045-cov-4.211010_pt1 | contig 11045 bp, 3 predicted proteins | sample MGYA00580211_ERZ1673737 | MGnify/ENA primary metagenome ERZ1673737 (study PRJEB41218, sample SAMN15661789) | gut metagenome | host: Homo sapiens | place: Canada: London | collected 2015-08-20/2019-03-30 | study: EMG produced TPA metagenomics assembly of... | reverse complement strand
AAGAAGGGGAATCTAGATAGATACGTTAGTTATGAACGAGAACAGTATGGAAGGTAAAAAGGGGGTGCAGTTGCTTACCCAAATGAAGTAGAGGTTGCGGTCGTTGCCTAGACCCTTCATTCGTCGGGCCTGTTGTTCTCGGAGATGCTTCTGTTGCTCACGCGAGATGACCTGGCGTCCAATCGTAACCTCCTTGAGCTCTTCCTTGTCCGTCTGAGCCAAGGCGGGAACAGAAGCAGACGCCAATGATGATGATGCCACGGTAGTAGCATTGCTTTGGAACTCGCTTTGGGCCTCGAAGTGTTGATCCAGAGCTGCCTCGGTTGCGGCGCGAAGGAGAGATGACTTCTTCATCTCAGACTCTTCGGCATTGTGCTCTGGGTGAGGGTACAGCTCATCGTATGACGGTGGTTGGGTTGGGCTTGGTGCCGAGTTACCCTTGAGGTAATCCCACCAGCCATCGCGAGCGGTAGGTCGGTGAGGAACAAGGTTGGTGATGCGGCGCATCATTCCTTGGCCTTGATAGTCCGGAAGGGCAGGGATTGCGGGTATTGCAGGCATTGCAGGCATCTGGGGTAGAGCCGGAATGGTGGGCCAGGCATTCGCCACGCTGTGTTGGAATTGGTTGATTTGGATAGCCAGCTGATCACGCCAGGCGACCAGAGGGGCCGGCGGAGCGTTTTGTTCGCTGGTATCCACGACAGGAGGAATGACATCTTGATGCATACTTGAACGACGAGAAGTGGTGAAGTGGAAAGAGTTAGAGTCGGAATCATCGCTGGAATCATCCTCATCGTCAAGGTCCTCCGAATCATCAACAGCATGACCAAGAGAGCCAGAAGCCGATGAAACCTCCCACATAGAGCTGAGCGAAGCTGAACTACTATGCCGGCGGCGGGACGTGAGGGAGCCAACACTGCGAGACCGGTGGTGGCGGGACGGAAGAAGGGCAGCTTGGTGTGTTGCAAGGGTTGTCGCCAGGTCAGCGGCAGTGAAGCCACGGACGCTGCGGGCATTGGCGTTGGCACCGGCCAGACGCAGACGATTGACGATATGAGCATGGCCATTAAGTGCAGCCAGATGCATAGGCGCGTTGCCGGTGTTGTCCTGAACATCAGGATTGGCACCCCGGGCCAAAAGCCCAGCAACAAACCTAGTCAGCCCCAAAGAAGCAGCGAAGTGGAGAAGACTCTGTCCTGTTGCACTGCGAGCGTTGTACCGCGGGGAACGTGGGCTATCGTCCAAATCAATGAATTCCAAATAGGTCAGCATCTTGGAGTCAAGATCGCTATGCTTGCCCTGGTTTTCAAGTCCGGGGACTTGACGTTGCTGACCACCAGAGGAGTTGCCTTGCATGTCACCCTGCATGTTGAAGAAGGCATTTGGATCGCTGCCCATAATCTGCTGAGCCGTTTGGAATGCGTCCGCCTGGCTACCCAACTTCTGACCAAGGATGTTGAGTGCCAACCGGTACATTTGAAGTTCACGGTCATCCACATAGCGGAAGAACAGCTGCTGCTTCGGCATAAGGGCCTGAGGCTGCTGAACTTGACCAAATGTCGGGTGCTCGTGCTTGAAGACTACCGAAACCAACCCCGGCTGAAGAGCAGGTGGAGTCAGGCAGTTGAGACACTTGTCACCCCAAAATGTGGTGGTTGTTGCGAGGGTGTCGCCAAAAACAACCTCCATACCAGGATAAAATCCGCTACCTAGCAAAGTAACTTCAGTACCTCCTGTAATTGAGCCTTCGGCAGGCACCAGCTTGTGTATGACCGATGGCAATCTATTGGGAGCATTGTTGAGGGGAGGCCAAACCTGGCTTGATGAGTTCGCACCAAGCGCGAGAGCAAGGTTTGGATCCTGGAAGCCATTGCGATTTGAGCCACCCGGTGTCCCGGGTCGACTAGGATGGGCGGAGTTAGGCGCAGACCCCATGGGGACTTGAGCCAGACTATCCAAGCTCTGTCGCTGGGCAGGAGTGGGATTGAAGAAGGGGTTGTTGTCATTGCTTTGGTTGGGAGTCGGGGGGCCGTTTCCATACTGGCCGTTCATGGAAGACGGTGTGACGAAGGGCCGTTCCGTTGGCGAAGCATAACCACGAGCAGCGGCGAGTTGTGCGGCATTATTCATTGCTGACGCGGATGATTGAGGGGTCTCAAGACGTGTCATCGTCAGTTCTGATGGCAGCCTTCCGGAGCTGCTGTGTTTGCGCCGTTTGCTTTGGGGTCCTTGGAGCTCAGATGGTGAAGCTCCTCTAGAAAGGCTTCGAGATGGTTGCGAGTTCGCGGGGGACCCATTTGTTGAACCTTGAGCCGCAAACGAACTAGGCGTGAGTTGATATTGAGAGTTGAACCTTTGCTGAAGACCTTGCAGATCGGTCGGTGATTGAGGCGCAGCGAAAGGACTCTTCCCGTTCTCGAGGTTTTGCCCTGAGGGGAACACTCCGACACCTGGAAGTTGTGTCCCATCTGCAAGCGAGGGTGAAGGACCAGTTAGCACGGGGGCCGAAGGAGCCTGCGTCTTGTGGTCGTCGGTGATCATAATCGAATTGGTGATGGCCTGAGCAACCACGTTGTCCGCGTGATCTTTAACAGTGAAGATGACCTGGAATCCGAGCTTTTCGTTTTGGTGCCGACAGTAACAAGCGATTCGCATGGGCAACTCCACCTGCATAGATCCTGGCGGTACTGATGCCATGTCACCATAGCTGCCATTGGCGTTCTTCGATGGCTCCGTCCACTCCTTGATTTCGCTCGTGTTGAAGACGATGACCCGCTTCTCCTCATCCTTCTGGAACAGCTCGTCCTCTTCGGGCTTCCGTTGCTTCTTTCGGGAGGCACGTTTGCGTTCTCGCTGAATACATCCGCTGCAGATCTTCACATCGCCTCCATCTAACGGACGTTCATCATCCGAAGTGGGTTGGTAATGCCCACCCCTTGTCCGTGCAAATGCCCGCTTCATCTTTTCTCGATCCTGCATAGCGCTTGTGCAAACGAGACTTGTGTGTAATTGGAGGGTATCGTTGAGGGGTTCGGTGGCAGGAGGAGCGAGGAATTTGAGTTTCGAGATGGTGTGCGAGGGAAGACGGAGTTTCTTAACGCCAGCGGGAAGTGGAGAGAGGGTCAACCGGATTGGGATCTGAGTTTCGACACGCGATTTGAGGGAAGTTGGATGCACCGTAAGAACGTGTTGTAGGGGAGTAGCGGAGTTCATCGGAGGCTGCCCTGGGGAGGAAGAGAAGTTGACAGGGAACGGGTATGCTGCAGGTGAGCCGAAATTCATGCTGGGCGAAAGGGAGGCGTTGAGAGGCGATTGCCGGTTCATGTTGATGCCTCCGAAACTTTCTTCTAGGATCGATGAAGGCGACTGTCCACCCCATTGCGGAACCGACCCTTCCAAATCATGATGCATGTTGTTTGAGTACGGTGACTGGCCATTGAGTCCAAAAGCGAAGAACGGGGATCCCGGCGGATGAGCCTGGGACATATTAGCATTGTTTCAACAAAAGCAGGGATTCGGTGACTCACCGAGGGTACAGCATCAGATGAAAGCCCAGCGTGGTTACTCGAGGGACTCCAGAGCTGAGATTTGGGGCGTTTTTGAGGTCTCGGTAGTGAGGCATGGTCTGACTTCAATGGACTGGGGCTGCTGGCCGCACTTTCAAAATCAAAGGCCGCATCCATCGCCTTGTTGCTGACCTCGAGGTCGGGATCCATGGGAAATCCGCCATCCATAGGAAACGAAGGCTCAATATTGAACGGTGATTCCTCCTTGACAGACGATAATTCCGGGCGCATCCAGTCATCTGAGTAGTTGATAGAAACCATGGGATTCTCACTATGAGCGGCGGAGTTTGTAGACGCAATCGAGGTTTGTCGTACGTGGTTTCGCGGGGATTCGGACGAAGAACTGCGACTCGAACCATCGGGCGATTCGACTGGCGAGTCTGCTGCAAAAGCAGACACCTGCCTTAGGGGGTTTTGATCTTGGTATGGTTTCGAGGGGCCCGAGGCACCGTTCGGACGGGAAGTAGTCGCCCGGGCAAACAAATCATCAAAGTCTCCGCCCGCGCTTTCAGTCGACATTTCGAGGTTTGTTGGGTCGAGGAAGTCCATGTTGGCGTTGCGGAAGGTGGACTCCATGTCGTCGTCCATGATGATCGGGTCCAAGGAAGGGAATGCGGGTAAAGAGGGTGCCTGCGCTGGTCCCATGCTTCGCTGTTCTCCAAATTGAATCTCAAAAGTCACAGGAGTTGAATTCACCCGCCACCTTCACTGTTCCCGGAGGCTGACTCGCGTGCGGGACACGAGATATAATGCTGACACGGATTCTAACAGGACCAGTCTCCAGAGACCATGGCCCTGCGCACGAGGGGTTGAAAGTGGTGAGGTATGGGGTTGGTTGGTTGTTTGGGGAAAGTCACTGCCTGGACTTGTGGAGGAAAGGAGAGCGGGAAAACTGTGAGTGCCGATCCGGCCCGGCAGAACGCCAATATAGGATCTCCGCCAGTGTGGGATTATATGAGGTTATATAAATATCGGGCAATGAAGAGCTGAATATAATCGGTTTAGCAAAGTCAGAATAACCAAAAACAGGATGACTCGACGTTGAAATGTTATCGAACTACTATTAGGTCGACACCTCAGGCACCAAAAGCGGTGACCAATTCGGTACACATAATACGATGTTCTCCGTCTCTGATTGGTCAACTGCCGTTTGACAGCATCTCTGCTCTTCCTCTCTCCATCTCTCTACATACTTCCGGCCATTCCAACCTCTTCCTTGTGTCACCGCACATTCTTTCTTGTTGGTCCTCTCTTGTCTCTTCCACGCACCGGGCCCTTCTGGGAATGACCCGACTGCTCGGAATACATGCATTACGTATTTTGCCAAGTACCACAGACGTCGGGCTATCATGCCCTTGCCAAAATGTTGCCGCTATCGGCTGTCCGACCATTGAGTAACCCAGTTAGCTGCAGTACACCTTGGATGACCACCTTATCAACCCCCGCACGTTACGTGGATATGATCGCCATGATCTTCCGAGCCCATATCGGCGTAGTTGCGCACAGCCCTCAACATGGCACATCCCGTATATGTCGCAATCTGTATATGTAGAGATCGGGTCAAAGACATACCCGAGGGATTATCGTGACCTTGGAGGCGAGCCTGCAGATTGAGATCGAGTTCAGCGGACAGCCACACGGCTGAGACTGACATTCCATTCGGTGCATCTAGATTCGCATGGGTGATTGCCCGGATAGTGATGCGCACTGGCCCCCGTTGAATTTTGTGAACGGCGTGCCTGGAATATATCTTCTCTTGGAAGCGAGATATTCCACGGATGGCAAGACATCGCAGTCAGCATGCATTTGATCTTTTGAATAATGTTAATCTCTTGGCTTCAATCTGGGAAATAAACGATTAGCGCCTCAGTCCTCAACTCCAAGCTCAATGTGCAAGAAGCTAGCCGTAAGCCCCTGGATAAGATTAACGTCTCCGAGTCGAAGCCCGCTGTCACCGATGCAGGTCAAAGGCCGCTCTCGGACTCCGTGCGGGCCGGTGTGCCGGGTGTTTCAGAGTAAATGCGGATAAGCGCCGATACCCCTCAGCTAAAGGGGCAAGTTAAAGTTCTTCGACTCGGAGAAAACAGGCGTAGACTTTGAGATCTGGAAGGTGAAATCAACCGGTTGGATTGTAAAGGAGAAAAAAGCCGTTGAGTGGCCCGGGCCCAGATATTCGATTCTGCCACCTCGTAGTACTTTCCCATCGCAACTTCTCCCTGTTTCAACTTGATCAGTACTTTAGACAGCCTAGGCCTGCCCGACTACCTAGTGGAGAAATGTCGCCTGAATCATGATTCTATTGACCAAGCTTTTCCTGGAATTCAACGAGATTATTCCGAAGCGCAGGAGCGCGGATTGCTTCTTGGCATGGCAGAGGTGTCAATTGATTCAGTGATTGATCACTTCCAAATAGGGGAGCAAATGCCCTAGGCACTGTCAGAATGAAACTTGGTGTGTCGCAGACAACCGCCCAGGGATCGACAGGCACCAACTAGAGCAAGGCTCAGTGTCAAACGCCCTCCTTTCATTTGTCCGATGGGGCATACCTTAATTAATTTTCTTTTTAGCGCATCATGGGAACACCCAGCGCGTTAGAGATCAATTTGCTTCATCTATCTCTCACCACGGAGCTGCTGGTGTCTCAGTCGCTGAAGATTCTCCACCTATGGGCGCCGAAGCAGAGCGGCGGAAACCTATGCCATACCAGAAATACCTGAACTATTGATGTGCTCCGTGATGGGCCTCTCTTGGCAGGGGAAACGGTGCGGCTTCTCCCATACCGAAAAGAGCTATGATGCCGACGAGGACGAACATATAAGGCCCTGGCATCACCGTCTGAGTTGATTTTCCAATCCATCAGTCCTTTGCATTCCATTCTTTCCAAGGTCCAGTACCTTCCGCTCTCTTTTTGGGTTGACTTCATTGACTGAAGTCCCCTTTGCATTCTTTTCTCTTCCTCTTTGATCCTACGATCCAAACGCTGTGCGTTCTTTTCATCACAACTTCTTCAAGATGTCGGTGTCTAAAATTGCTGGTCTCGTCCTCGCCTCGGCCTCCATGGTCGCTGGCCACGGCTACGTTTCTGGTGCTGTTGTTGACGGCACCTACTACACTGGTTTCCTCGTTAACACCTACAACTACATGAGCAGTGTTCCCGATAACATTGGATGGGCAGAGAAAGCCACCGACAACGGCTTCGTCGACGGCTCCTCCTACTCCAGCTCTGACATTATCTGTCACAAGGATGCCACTCCCGGTGCCATCTCCGCCGAGGTCAAGGCTGGTGGCTCCGTTGAGCTCCAGTGGACTGAGTGGCCCGAGAGCCACCACGGTCCCGTCATCACCTACATGGCTAACTGTAACGGTGACTGCTCCTCCGTCGACAAGACCACTCTGGAGTTCTTCAAGATCGACGAGGGTGGCCTGATTGACGACAGCTCTGTCCCCGGCAAGTGGGCTTCCGACGAGCTCATCGCCGCCAATAACAGCCGCACTGTCACTATCCCCAGTGCCATCGCTTCCGGCAACTACGTCCTCCGTCACGAGATCATCGGCCTGCACTCCGCCGGCAATTCCAACGGCGCCCAGAACTACCCCCAGTGTCTCAACCTGAAGGTCACCGGCGGTGGCAGCGATAAGCCCAGCGGTACTCTCGGTACCGCTCTGTACAAGAACACCGACCCCGGCATTCTGGTCAACATCTACACCTCAATGAGCTCCTACACCATCCCCGGTCCTGCTCTGTACACTGGCGCCTCCTCCGGCTCCGGCTCCGGCGCCGCTACCACTGCCGCTGCCACCACTGCCGCTGCCACCACCGCCGCGACCTCTAGCGTGAGTGCCATTCCCATCGCGAGCTCCTCGTTCTCGCACCCAGCCTACAGCCGCACCAAGCGTCCCTCCCACAGCGCCACTCCTTCCATTCCCTCCATCTCCATGCCCAGTGCGACTGAGGCCGCTCCCTTCGGCGCTCCCTCCGATGCCACTGTGACCGATTATGCTACTGCTCAGGTTACTGACCAGCCTGCAATCCAGACCGTCAGCGCCGCCACTGTTACCGCCCCTGGCCTGTCTGTCCAGAGCGCCGTCCCCGCCGCTGATAACGAGTCCTCCGCCGAGGCTACCGCCACCACCGCTGCCGCTGTGCCTGTCCCCACCTCCAGCACCAGCTCTGGCTCCAGCTCCTCCGGCTCGAGCTCCACCACCACCTCCACCTCGGACTACTCTTCCTACCTCAGCTCCCTGAGCGCCGACCAGCTCGTCAGCGTCATTCGCTCTACCCTGAAGTGGCTCGTCTCTGACAAGAAGGTGCACGCCCGTGACCTGTCTATCTAAAAGCGCCCACCGACACTAGATGTATAAAGATGGATGTTCTCACGTTCATGTCTATACATCAGTTTCTTTTAGTATGATTTGTTGCTTTTTGGAATCAGGTTGGCATTTGGATCAGGTATTCTGTCTGGCTTGTGATTTCTGGGAGGACAGCATGTAACAACACCGTGTTACTGATTTTCTTTGCCTTTCTTTGCCTTTCTTTCTTTTTTCCTCCTTTTCTTTTAGGAGACGAGAAACTCGCTTACTCGGGTTTCTTTCATCATTTTCTTTCATGAATGGAATTGCTGGACTGCTCAATTTTGCCTTCTTCTCTTCGTAGAGTCGAGATCATTATATGGACATCGGAAGTTGGCGCCTTAATGCCTGAAGTATGGGTGCTAAGGCGGTCAACATCATCATCTTCTGAGCAGTTGACCTATACACCTTAAGGATATCTAGAAGGTCAATTTGCAATAAGCCCGAACACAAACAACGTCATCGGGTCGCATCAAAAACGCGCGGGATATGTATCCATATCTAGAATTGCCTGATATCACATTGGCTGATTAGCGAGGCAACAAAGCCAGCGAATAGCAGACAAGCAACCCGAACATGTTCAGCTCATTATCAGAACAGCATAGACCACAGAAACGGAAGAGAACTGTGATTTCGTGTGCTGAATGCCACCGGTGTCAACAAAAAAGTAAAAAACCCTGGGCATGCCTCAACAAAGCAAGTACTAAATTTCGATTAGTGCGACCGCCAGTATCCGTGTTTGAACTGCGTCAAACGAGGGAAGCAGGTATAATTACCTCTAGCCACAAAGATGATCTTGAGTCTGATTGACGACTCCAGAATCTTTGCTTTTACAGTGCTGAACCGAATGACTACCCATCGACAACGCACTCTACAGAGACTAACTTAGTACCCGCACTGATACGATAGAACCAAGTCCATCTGCTAGACCAGGGCCGGAATTCCCCAACGGGCTACAGGACCAGATTAAAGGATTGGGATATTCCAGCCGAGGCAACTACAACTCCATGAGCCTTTTACGATCCGCAGAGCTGCACAAAGGTGAAAATACCGAATTTGGCAGCTTGAATATCTCAAACCAAACCCAGTTTCCCGGTCATGTCGGCCTAAAGTACAAGCAATTAGTCCGCCAGTTACCTTCACAAGCCTGCATCGACATACTGATCCAGACATTTTTCTCCGACTTCAATTGACAGTACGATCTACTTGATGAGCAGTCATTTCGAGAACAGTTGCAGACATGGGGGGACGTATCATACTCCGCCCTCGAAACAGGTTTTGACAGATTAGCACCGGAAACGCTTGTTGATAGTATACTCAAACCCACTTCCGGCTCACAACATGCAGTATCTTGGTGGTGTCGTAATATGTGCCAATTCCGCTACTACGCATTCTGACGTTGAGTGCGCCGATGAAGATCATCCATGGGAATGACCAGCGTTACACACTTGAAGTCAAGGAGGTTCTTTTCAAGCTTTCAAGGCAATGCAAAACTATGCAAGACCAAGACCAGTCAATGACGTGAACATGGCTCATATGGCTCCCATGCAAGAAATACCTACTATGGAGTTCCTTACGTTCATGCAAAATCTCGGGGTTTGGTCGTTGTTACACCAAGCCGACCCAATGAGAACACTAAAATCACCCTTGATATAAGATTGCGGAATATAACTAATTTTAGTCCTTGATATCATGAAGAGTCCTGACTAGGTCCGAGAGTAATGGTTTAAATGAGTTTATTCCTAATTAATATCGGTTTTGTAAGGCAATTGCCATATTTAACTTGAGTCTTCACAGATTGTATTCTCTATGATTTGTCATCTGGGTGATCTGATATCTCTAGCCCTTCATGCACGGATACGTAGCAGATACCTTTACTGGAATGTCGGTAGTTTCGCCTTGTAACACATAACATCAAGTCTCGCCGCTAGCCCCGTCTTATGACTGTAATTGGTGTCCATAGGGCGTCATCCCGGGCTTCCCTTCCTCAGGGCTAGACACCTGGAATGCCGAATACAGTTGCACAAGATGTGCTTAGCCTTTTGTGGAAGTTTGTCTCCAAACAGAACTATGGCGTAATGTCCTTGTTGAGGATTCAAGATCAACAATTTTAATGATAGGTATATAAATATTTTCGTCTTCTGGTATATTCATTTGTAATATACTACTTGCTGAAGGATCGCATATCAGAATGGAAAAGGAAACTAACGACGACAATAGCGCTACCAGGGATCGGCGCCTATTTGAGGATGGATCTGATATTCAAATCGATTATCCTACAGGATGGAGGCTATGGGTAATTACAATAGGGTGCATAATGTTTCACTCCTTTTGCTATAGATTCACACTGATCAGAATTTTTACAATTTAGTCTTCTCATCGGTCTCTATCTCGTCAACCTCGAAGTGACAATTGTGAGCACCTCGCTTGTCAGTATCACAAATGATCTCGACGGCTTCAAGAAAACAAGTTGGGTTGTTACGGGCTTCTTGACAACATACACAGGTGGGTACCGACGCCAACTACAATGTTTGAGATTCTAATGATCTAGCTTTCATGCCTATATGGACCAAAATAAGCAATATTATTGGACGCAAGAGAACATTCGTTGCTGCACTTGTTATCTTTTTGGCATTTTCTCTCGGATGCGGATTGTCTCAAAAAATGAATCACTTGTAAGTGAGTCTCACATCGTGAAGGCATCAACCTGATATGCTATTAGGATCATATTTCGGTCACTACAAGGTGCAGGAGGAGCAGGAATTTACTCCCTTGCCATTTTATGTATGTATGAGCTGGTTCCGAAACCGAAGGTTCCATTTTATGGCGCCTTGCTAGCTGTTACTATCGCGCTCGCGTCCTTGACTGGCCCCATTTTCGGTGGTCTTGTGGCCGAGAACTCGGCGTGGAGGTGGGCCTTTTATCTGAAGTGAGTTATATAGAAGGATCCATCTTTAATTTGTCCAAGGAGGAAAGCTAACTCAAAGTTTTACGAAACAGCCTCCCACCAGGAGGATTGGCAGTCCTCATGTTAATCATTGCAATGCCTTCGGACTTTGGAACCATAAACCCACAGCCATTATCCGCCCTAATACCAAGCTATTCCCTCTTCCAAAGCCTCGATGCGCT
>ERZ1673737.3837-NODE-3837-length-11046-cov-4.404786_pt1 | contig 11046 bp, 16 predicted proteins | sample MGYA00580211_ERZ1673737 | MGnify/ENA primary metagenome ERZ1673737 (study PRJEB41218, sample SAMN15661789) | gut metagenome | host: Homo sapiens | place: Canada: London | collected 2015-08-20/2019-03-30 | study: EMG produced TPA metagenomics assembly of... | reverse complement strand
GTAAGAGCCACGAAGCTGTTGATGTTGACACTAACTTCATTTTGGAATTGATCGAGGTCGAATTTGGCGGGATCGCTCATGTAATAAATATGCTGAACACCCGCATTCAAAAAGACACAGTCGATGTCCGGGAAAGCCTTGGTAACGCTTTTTTCGGATCAGCATCAAGGTTTTCAGTTCAAGGCTTGGTGAATCTATACGTCTCGACAAAGCCGGGAATTGCTTTTATGTCTGCAAGATCAAATGCCACGCTGCTGGCCTTGTCCTCGCCGTACATGCGGACGAATTCATCCAAGCGTTCCTGTCGGCGACCGACAGCGGTGACTTTAAGACCACTCTCAGCAAGTCGGTCGGCCATAGCGCGACCAATACCTGAAGTCGCTCCGATGAGGAGAACATGCTTGTATGGAAAAGCCATGGTTGCGAGACAAGTATATATTGTATAGCTATACAGTCATAAGAACAAAGCTCCTGACAATTTATATGTATCCCAAAGCCGGACTTTAGCACCGAACTCGCTAATTCCGAGATGTTCAACGTGCAGTCAGACGAGATGGCTTCCAGCCCGGGAAAGGTCAACTTCAAATATTGTCCAATTAGGGGTGAGAATCTCCACATCCAGCCCCACTAGCGTCGAAATGATTACCTAGTAAGGCTTAGCGGATTTCAGACCCAAAGTACCCATCCCATACTCCAAACTTCACTTATTTCCGATATTTCTTCCATACCACAATGGTGTTTCGCGGGCGACCATCCAAGGCCTGCTCTCGATGTCGTTCTCGGAGGTTGAGAGTAAGGCCACTGACCCCTCTAGGTAGTCAAAAGCTAACCCCGAACAGTGCGATCTCCGACCCGGTTCATGCGGGGCGTGCTTGCGAGCCAACGAGCCCTGTTCCGGATATCGCAATGTGCCCAAACTTCGCATACAGGATGAGACAGAGTCCATCCATCGCAAGTTCCTTGCGCCGTGTGTGGAAAGCTTGCAATACCCAGTTGAGCTTCAAGCTAGGGATGTCTTCTTCGCACACTATGTATCACCAAGATCAAGGGGATGGGATTCTCTCATCCAGATGCCAAGGTCAATACCCTCCTATTTGACGGCCAGTCTCGATGCGGTGTGCTTGGCCTTTCTAGCTCAGCGGCGGATGTCGTCGTCACTTTTAAGTCGCGCCCGCTCTGAATATTCCACCGCCCTTCGAACAATGAATGAGGCGCTTCCGTCTTCTACTGTAAACGCCAAACATTATATGCTTACCAGTTCCATGTGTCTGGACCTGTTTGAAAAACTTACCAATACTGGCCCCGGGGGAAAGGAGTTTTGGTTGGGGCATATCAAGGGCTCACTTGCTCTTGTTCAGGCTTTGGGGTTGGAAAATCTCAAAGACCCTATGTCTTTACGTCTGCTGGTACGACTGGTGGCCAATTGTACTATTTCATCTGTGGCGAGTGCCACCGCTATCCCGAGTGCGCTGCTCGAAGTACGATCACACCTTGAGAGACATGCGGATATAGGGACGGATCCAAAATGGAAACTGACTGCCTTGATGGGAGAGTATGCTTTTCTCCGAAGCAGAATTGCAAATTCTTCAGTATCATTGGATGAGTGCATTATCATGGCTTGGGGGCTTGATCTGAAGCTGATGGAGTGGTCTCAGAGCATGACTAAGGGATGGCTACCTGAGATCCAGGGAGCGGCAGATGTTTTCCCTCGAAGAGAGATTTATCCAGATCGGCATGTTACACAGGCGTGGAACACAATACGGCTGGCCCGCATTTTACTCCATGAGTTCCTATTGCAACACGACAAAAGTGATCATAAACACAAAATTATCGCAGAAGATGGTCTATATGGCCTGAGTGTCGATATTATTGCAGCAATGGCTGATGACATATGCGCCACAATTCTCCAATACACAGACGCATCATCTCAATCTGGTGACTCCCGTTTGGCTGCACTGTCTCAACAGAATACGGATTCCGGAAAGCACATGGATTCATTTGAAACATTGAACTGCTACTCTTTGCTCTTTCCACTATATGTCGTCGGGAGATCCAAATGGACAAGTTCATGTCGAAAGGCCTGGGCTATGGAGCAGCTGGAACGCATCGGTAAAAGCCAGTGTATCCCCAAAGCGTTGGAGTTGACACACTTGATTGAAGAATCATCTGAACCAGAACCATGGCCTGTGTATGCCATGCTCGGGGGCTATGGATTTGCTGCGTGATAACGGTTCCCATGCCACCACGCTAGCTGCCACCTTCCACGCTTTATTAGAAGGGCTTTTTGTACATGGGATATCCACCATCTCGAGTACCGTATATAAGTTGCACAGCATACAACATTTACTACCAGGATTAAACCAAACATTTTTCAATCTTATATTGGTCAAAATCATAACAAGTAAAATACCAATCTCAAATCCGATCCGACGAATACAACCGAATAGGCACACCCAAATCATGCATCATAGTAAGATTCGACAACTTAATAGGTTCCTGTCGAGGATGAGGATCCGCATTTTCAAGTGTATCAAAGTGTTGCATGAGACGGACAACGGTATAGCTTGCTTCTGTGAGAGCATATTGTTCTAAATAACCGTTAGCCACCGCCGGTAATCTCTCATTTTCCGTATTTCCCTCGGAGAGAAGGAAGAGGCAGTTAACTTACGACCAAGACAAATACGCGGTCCACCATTGAAAGGAAGATACTCCCAGCCATGTTTGGCATTCTCTTCCCAGCGCTCGGGTCTGAAGGATTTGGCATCTTTGCCCCAAAGGTCTGTCCGGCGGTGCATGGCAAAGACGTTGTAGGCAACCATGCCGCCTTTCTTGATATAGACTGGAGATCGTCGGTCCGGCCCACCACCGACTGGGATGGAGGTATCCTTTGTCGCGACACGGAAGTTGACTGGGACGGGTGGCTGAAGACGAAGAACTGGACATATATTAGTTACCATGGACAGTCCAGTTGAGAGCTAAATCAGCTACCTACCTTCGTTGAGAACATATCGCAAATATGGAATATCTTTCAGCTTAGTCTGAGTCATCTCTACCTTGGAGCTCTTCGCATCTCCAAAGTGCTCGATAATCTCACGACGCAGCCGGTTCCACACACTAGGATGACGCGAAAGATAGAAGAAAGTAGAGCTTAGCAAAGAAGCAGTGGTATCACGACCAGCCAGAAGAATATTCAACATATTATCGCGCAGCATCTTTGGGTCATCGGTCTCAGCGGCCAAAGCCTCCAGGAAAATATATCGACCATCGGCGTTCTTCTTCTCTGGATTCCGCTTCGACTCCAATGCGACATTGACATAATGATCGACGACTTCATGCACGCGACGGTTTGCTTCGCGGAATTCTTTCGGGTTAATAAGCCAATATAAGCCCTGGGCGCGCGACCGCGCCGCCAGATAGTCCTGTGCTGTTCCGAAAGCCTCGGCGAAACCTTGTGCGCTCCCCACTGCGGACCTTTCCAAGACACCTGTCGTCTCAGAGGGCGGGAGCATACACCCCACTGATTCGCCGAAAAGGAAGTGGGTTGCCGAGTCCAAGGTCAGCAAGAAGAAAAGACGCTGGATATCGAAGCTGCTCCTGTCTTTGGGGATTAGATCGATCAAGTGCGAGATATGATCGTCGAGCATTGACAAATCGGCCACCTATTTCGCTGTTAGCGGTGGAACGTGTCTTTGATTCCCCGACAAGGTTTCCCGGGCTTGTTCTTACCTGGTCCCTGGTAAATTGCGGGCGCAATAATCCCCGAGCATGCGACCACCCCGCCCCGTCCAGCGTGAAAATGCCATCGCCCAACAACGGGTCAAATTGCTGGTGTCGAGTGCCGAGACAGAAATCCTTGAATTGCGTCGCCAGAACAGCCTTGATATTCTCAGGCTCGATGGTTGTTGTCAATGTGCGAGTCAGAAATTGCTGACGGAAGGTGTAGGCGCCATGGACGGCGAACTGATCGGTAAGGTAATCGATCCAGCGCTTTTCGCGCACAGCTTTGCTCAGGCGCAAGAATGCGGGGATCCCGAAGAAAGCGGAATGCCCATTCGGAGGGAGTTCACAGTTTAAGGCTTTGGATTGTTTATGGTGGTGGTATGACTGTGCGAAATAGCGCAGGATCACGAAGCCTGCATACAATGCGCCAATCCAGGCGATGGCTGGGCTGAGCATACTGCAATAGATGTGAAAATTCTCCGAAAATAGGGATTTTGATTCAAGTATGTGAAGTATTAAAATATGTGAAATCGCGGTGATCCCATTTGCATCTACAAGATATGAAGTCACCCCACGAACCACCTCGGTTGGACAACACGTGAGAATCTCGGGAATCGGCGCAGATCAGAATAAAAGAGGAAAAGTTGCAATTCGAGACACTTCACGCTATGCTCACATGGAGAAATGGCGCCTGCCGATCGCTCTTGGCTTACCGCTATTCGTCCGCCTTAGTGCTCCTGAGGCTGGAAGCATGGCAACCACTCTTTCAACGCCTTGTGAAAGTGGCCTCGGGACACCTTGCCCGGCTCAAATGAAGTGCGAAAGTCGAAACAGTGCTCGGCATTCTCCATGATGTACCCGAACAGCGTGTCTTCCTCGGTCTCCACGTTGCATTTCGGGATGTCCGTGGTGAACGCCACGTGTTGCGGAGCGAGGGCTCCTGTTGCGAGTGGTGAGAGAGTGCGCCACGGGTCGAACTGTCCACCACTCCAGTACACGTTGGACGGACGAATTGTCCACCCGCCGGTCTCTTCGTTTATCTCGTTCACCCGGGGGTGTTTAGGCAACAGGCCCTTCTTGACGGCTTCCGGGAACTGCCGGTTGCACGCGAACTGCACGTACTCGAGTGACTGATACTTGGAAAGAAGGGTGTGAGGACCTTTGTTGATGGTCTGGTAGTATCCCCATTCGTCGCAGTACTGCCATGTCCAACTGATGGTGTCTGGGTCAACTGACGGAGGGGCCAATATGCAGGAGAGATCCTTGCTTGCATCCAGTTTCTTGCAGTTTGTCTCGAAGTTGAAGTTGACCAGTTCTGTGAAAACCGGCCACGAGGCATACCGTTTGGCGGCATACTCCTTACCCCGGAAGCGAGCGAATCCTCCAGGTGGCGCCGGATGTCCGGTCACCTCGTCGGTCTCCATGTGTTCGCAGAACGACGACAGACCAGCAACTCCACCGCCCAAGCCGTATGACTGGAAATAATTAAAGATGCTGGAGAGTGCTGCAGTGAAATCACCATTGCTGTTGACTTCGGCGCCCTCACCGAAGAATTGCTTCTTGATAGCCGCTGCTGTGGTTTTGTTCTTGGACAGCTGGCCATCGACGTACTCCAATGCCGCTTTGATATCTTTGGTGCAGTTGTAGTATCCGTACGCAACGAGTCCAGCATATACCTGTTCGAAATAAATGCTCATGTCGATTTTCGCCTGAACCGGGGCGGATGATGCATAAGAGGCAAAGATACTGTCGGGGTACTCGTTGCGAGTAAAGGCAGAACGCATGCCGGCATAGGATCCTCCGACCATGACCCAAGGCTGTGCGTACGAGGTCAAGTCAACATCCTTGAGGCTATCGCGAGTGAAGTTCTGCGCAAAGTATGGAATGTCCGCCAAAGCCTGGTGGTTGTTCAGGTATAGAAAGTGTTCCGGTGGAGTATCCTTGTTAACGGGGAATGGCAGTGAATCACCATAGTATCTACACCGTGTCAGTGAAATCTGGCAATCTTTTGACAAAAGCAGACAAACCTGTGTTCCCACACAATACCGACGCCACTGAATTCTTCAAGCATTTGATAGAAGAACGAAGACGAATTGCCCAGATGGGCTTGGGCTGAGGTTTCGGCTGCTGCCTCCCCGACATCATACACAAAGACAGGTCCTCCTTCTTTATAATGCTTTGTTGAAGCCCAGTACCGATTCTGGTAGAATCCCACGGAGTGATTGCCATGATCGATGGGAAGCTGTGGCATGTTAGTACTGGTTTGAACATCGCAACAAACGCAACACTACTGAACATCCTCAGCCTGGGCAATTACAACATACCGAAGCATATTCCGCCTCGATTGTCTCCTCAAGGGAAGCGCCAGCAACAGCGTGCACCGAGGTGCGCTGGCCGAGCAAAATATCCGGGTGAATACCCAGCTCAGCTGAAAGTTTTATATCCCGCGTGAACGGAGTCATGCCAGGACCCAATCCCATTCCCGCAGCTGTACCAGACAGCGCAGCCAGGGCCACCAAGGAACCCCGCACCATACTGAAGAAATGCATAGTCGACAGTGTCAAGACTAGCTCGAAAACGAAGCCAGCGACACGAGTTGAAAAGGAGTGGTACTGATCGACATGACTGGGATACTAGAGAGTATGTATATATACATCCGGAAATGAAGCTATATGGAGGGAAATGGCACATTGACCCGAGAACAATGTGATGAGAACAATATGGTTGCGTTCACAGATAGGCACCAGCTATGCATGTGGGTTCGGGCATTGGATAAGGGCGTAGAAGTGGACACCATACAGCGAGACCCCCGAGACACATTTATCGCGTTCGGCCAATAATTGTTCTGGGGTGACCCTGAGGAATAGTGTGTGTTGTAGGTTCTAGATTGATTGTTTGACTCGGATGTAACCTCTCCCCTGGCAGAAAGAGGAGTATTGGTTGTTTGCCGATGTACCCCTCGCCTAGTCTGCACTATCTAAACTCATTCTAGACACCTACATGCACATTTATCTCTGGTCCAACATGCATTGCATTAGTGTACCGCTCGGGGGTTATGGGCGGGTTAGTTATCGCGTCGATCATGCACTAATTCGGAAGGACCGCGATCGGCCATGCAGACAGATTCAGCGATATCATCACACACTTTGGAGATCTCGCGCGGGTATGCGATGCTGTCATTGGTGTTTCTTCGCTTCGCGAACACATTTCTCCGCTTCAGGAACACCTAAAAAAGGAACCACGGGAGCCGGGTCGATCCCGCCCGAAACCAGGGCCGTATTTGCCATGCGAGGTTTGGATGGGGGTCACAGTGATGGGCCATTCACGCATTCACCGGACTCCGGACAATGTGCGGGGCTTAATATTGTTGTCTGTTGCCCCTGACTAACTATGTCTAATTAGCCTTCTGCTAGCTCACTGTAGACCCTGACTTTTGGATTGTTGGCGAATAATAACATTCCTGGTATTTCGCAACGATTTGCGATCAGAGTGGTGGGCTGGAAGCGGTGTTCCGAGATCGCGGAATGTGCGAAGTCGATCGTGGAATGTCCGTCGGGCACCCGGCAGAGCAGTCGGGCAAAAGCAATTTGCGCTCACAAGACAAGCCGTTAAAACATGGCTGAAAATTTAATCAGTTTTACACTCTAGGAAAGCCTCGTGGTCTCGAGAAATGAGAAACAATGTTCTATACTGTTCTTTCATCTTTCGAGGAATTTAACAGGCCATGTCCATCCCTCGTTTCTCTCGATTTGTGCCCAAGTCGCACCTAGTGTAACACAAGGGCTCAAACCTCCCTTGAATACAAAATCAATCGAGGAGCTTTGCTCTTTGGAGCACTTATTCGCGGTCATTTTCCTCGAGCCCCAAGCACGCCCGGCTACATAGATCTTGGGGGACTCTACCATGGGACGGCTGATCAAAACCATTGGATCAAAATGACTGCTAGCCCCACACCCACTAACGGTAAATGGGGAATAGTGGGGTGGGACTTAACCGAAATTAGAAAGACCCACAACAACAGGACGGCGGCATAGTTGGTTGAGCATTGTTAACTTCTAATAGACCTGAATACCCCCAAATGGCTGAGCTTCTTCTCGAGTCGCTCACGGAACCTCCGTCGCGGCCAAATTGCAAGAGACTCGTTCGAATCCGGCCCATCCACAATATGCTTTTTTTTGGCACTTTGTGTATTTTCCCCAAGATCGATGGTCCAAACAGGAAATCTTAACGAGCTCTTGGGTTCGGCTCCCTTGCCTTTTACGTCAAACCCCTCATCCCCTCTATCTACATTGAACTGTTCGGGCAGAAGTAGAAAATAGACCGATTTCATATTATTCTCTTCAGACCAAGTAGTGACGATCGGTGGGATATTCTGGAGACATTATACCCACATATATCCCACGGTGATAACTCATGGATTGGAGCACACGTGTCGGCTCAGTTTCCAACATAAATTGTCACCGTATAAAAGAAATGCGGGCGCCGTCTGACAGACATGATACATTTTAATCCTGAATCCCACGCTTCGTTTTTCTTCAAATATCAGTCCTTGGTCAGATAAAACATCGAGAGAACCATGTCTAGCTCGGCCCGTTTGCAGGACAAGGTAGCCATCGTCACCGGCGCCTCATCCGGTCTAGGACGAGCGATTGCCATCCGGTACTCGCAAGAAGGGGCCAAGGTCGTCTGCGCCGATTTGACACCAACTGCACGGTCACAGGAAGAATCTAAGATCACGACACATGATCTTATTGTGGAAAAAGGAGGAAAAGCAACTTTTGTGCAGACAGATGTCGGGGACGCCGCGCAGATGGAGAATCTGGTTCAAGTAGCCGTAAGGGAATACGGACGACTTGATATGTATGTGTGCTACTCACCAACATGTTGAGTATCTCATCTAATGATCGTCAACAGTCTGGTCAACAACGCCGGCATCAGTATCGAGGCACGCAAACCAGCTGTCTTGCATCTCACCGATGAAGAGACATGGGATACGACGATGCGTGTTAACACCAAGTCTGTATTCCTGGGCTGTAAATATGCTCTTACACAAATGCTAGCGCAAGAGCCTCATCCGTCGGGGGATCGTGGCTGGATTGTTAATATTTCTTCAATTATGGCCATGATTGGAGGTCCAGAAAACCGTGAGCCTTTCCTCAGTATTACACTTTTATGTACCAAATATCACTAACAGTCCTGGTAGCATCTTATTGTGCATCGAAGGGTGCAGTTAGCAATTTAACAAGACAGATGGCTTTGGATTATGCGCCTGACAATATCCATATTAATGCACTCTGTCCTGGCTGTGAGTTATCATGGATACAGCTACCTTTGGCTCATATTGACATATACGCAGATACACAAACTGCTATCTTCAAGGAGACCACTACTAATTTGACTCCGTGGGAAGACCTCAGACGTCGGCATCCTCTCAAAGGGCCAGGCATGCCGGAGGATATTGCTAGGATGGCTGTTGTATTGGCAAGTGATGATGCCAACTGGGTGACTGGCATTTGTCTCCCAGTAGATGGTGGGTACACTGCTCGTTGAAGAAGTTGAATAGGGAGTGTAAAGAGTGTGTCTGCATCCAAAGATGATATATATGTTCAGGTTTTTGCATAAATATTACAACGAAAACGCAGATTGAGAATATTTACAGTCAGAAATACTTCAGTAACTGTAGTGGAAACAAGCCTGTTGGCTGTCTTTCAAGTCAAGGCCATTATTCAGAATCAAGCCACTCCAGTGCTCGGAACATGTTTGCATGAAATAATTTTGATGCCTCCGCGAGCACTGGAGATAGATATGCCCAGAAATAATGAGGATAATCAGGATAAGCGTCATACATAACAGACGCACTGACATTTTCCAATGCCTCCCTCATCAATCTCGCATCATCTCTCAGGGTATCAGTTCCACACTCAACAATGTAGACCTTCTTCAAATTATTGAGACGCGGATGAAGGAGAACAGAGAAATACTTGTCCTAGGGAGGGGCACCATAACTCTCCAAGAAGCACTTCATCGAAGCCAAGGTATTCACAGAATAGTTCGCATTCTCAATTAACGAAGTGTACTGCTCATTTTTGTCGACGGGGACTGCATCGGGGTGAACTGTGGGGGAACCAAAGCTAGAATACCCTTCACTTTATCACTCAACATACCAGACTACCGCATAGCCAGGAGAAGGTCGTCCGTCTGCAACTTTGGCAATTGTAAAGACTTCAGCAAAATTAATCCGGTGTAACCATCTGAACTCATAGGTGTTTGTCGATTGCCCCTTGTCCTTTTCAAGTTCTTGCTCTCTCTATCTGACCTGCATCAAAATACTCTCCCAGAGCCGGAGCGACCGATCTGTGCAGGTATTGGAACCGTAAATGACCACGTAACTCTGGCAATTTATCTTGTCCAGAAAATGAGCTCACAGTGGGAGCAACAACAATGACTTGTTAATGGCTTATAGCTCTCTATCGGAAGTAACAGATCTTTCCACTTAGGTATCCTACCTCCCTCGTATAGTAGTGCCATATTTTATCATAAACACGCTGTATAATCTCCCTTCGAGAGCAGGGAGCATCAAAGCTGGATCCTCTACATATATGCCTGGGCACTCGAAGGACCGGCAGCGGGCTGGGCAGTCAAATACTTGTATACATTGTTATGGCCTAGTTTGTTTCAAGGCTTGGTTGAAAGCTGCCACCTAGACACTTATGATCCTCTAGCTTGAAGAAAATTTGTTTCAGTGGCAATCAGGCCAAGGACATTCCGACGGATATAATGCCGTCGGCACATCCGGATGCCAGATGCAAACCATGTAAACATGTCAAACCATCGGGCGACTGTCGGAAAACCCGATATCCATTCCTGGTCGAACCAGTGAGTCTTTCTATCCCATGCAAACAATACAAACTAAACAAATTGTACGAACACGAAATCGCCATCGTGTACCATCATAGTTGGAGATATTTCACGTATAAATTGGCTTCGTCTCCTATATTTTATTCTCGAAAACAAATTCTCTCTCTTGAATATCAGGTAAACACCGTACAAGGTAAATACCCATCGCTCTCTTTCCTTTGTCACTTCGGAAAAGCGTGCTTAAATGAGCCTGATTTGCAATTTTACATTCTTTTGATTCCAATGAAGCCATGTATCCGAGTTCAAGTTGTTGTAAGAAGTTCAAGCTCTGTTCCTTTACTGATTATTTTGTCCAGAAACCTATCGAAGTGAAACAAGCTCTATTCCCCAAATTTGACCGGAACGAAATTACTGCAAGTAAGTTAAATTTGGGACTGCAGTAATGGAAAGAAAGACTGACATGCGTTA
>ERZ1673737.3835-NODE-3835-length-11049-cov-4.170093_pt1 | contig 11049 bp, 6 predicted proteins | sample MGYA00580211_ERZ1673737 | MGnify/ENA primary metagenome ERZ1673737 (study PRJEB41218, sample SAMN15661789) | gut metagenome | host: Homo sapiens | place: Canada: London | collected 2015-08-20/2019-03-30 | study: EMG produced TPA metagenomics assembly of... | reverse complement strand
TTAAACTAGGCGGTGTAGTATTATTAAGAAGGCGGTAAATGGGTGGGTCAATGGGCGTTGTTAAAACTTATGAACCGTCACTGTACAGTATAGTGATGTATCGGGAAAGGATCAAGTGAAATGCCGGAAAAGAAACAGATGAATTGAATGTAAAATAAATTTCAAAAAAAGTGGGTCCAATTGCTGCCTGAGGTTGAGCCTACTGGTTGCTGAGTAGGGTGAATACAGGTCAGTGGGGTCCGGTTGAGAGCTCAGTAGGGTCCGGTCCTCACGTGACTCGACTTTCTTTATTACAAGGTTTCTTTGTTTACCGTCCCTTACATAGTCGCCCGCTCGTATCCCACTTCTCTTACTATCTCTTACCTTACTATCACGCCGCACCTCTCTACTATATCTACCCACTATACTTCGTGTTAAGCAGTATATAAGTACACTAGATTTTAAGCGATCGGTGATAAAATTTCGGCGTATATTCTAATTTATTATTTTTTAAGCTAGCATATAAATAGTATACTATATTTTGCAATAAGGCCAAACTTTTGTAGGTTTACCTCAAATAATATAGTGGATAGTAAGATTCATAGAGATTTAGATAGGGTGTAAATAAATATTAGGTAATTTACACAAGGGTTGCCAAGCACTGTTTGGAATGTAAGGCCCAAAACACTGATTATATAATATTACTTACCGGGTGATGCCTTGAAAATCAGGACCGGACCCTACTGAGCGCTCAACCGGACCCCACTGACCTGAACTCTGTGAGTAGGGCCCTCATGAACTATGAACACTTCGGTCAACTTGATCGTGTCTTCCATCTTTGTTCGCTGGATAGTATGTTCTAAGTCAATACCCGAGACGTTGGACTATCGCGGCTGACAGAACCAAGACTGGTCACCGACGGCAAATGAAGTAGGGCATGTGATGGATATATATCTGGGCTGACAGAACCAAAACTGGTCACCAACGGCAAATGAAGTAGGGCATGTGATGGATATATATCTGGGCTGGACACCCTTACTCGGGGCATAAGTCGGGACGTTGGGCGCCACCACGATCAGATACGGCTCTAACAAAGGCCGACCCCAGTGATCGGTCTCTCCAGTACCCGATCACGAGAGAAAGAAAGCAAAATGGTCACCCCCACGACCCCGAGTTTCGGTTGCGTCGGCAATGGCCGAAGGGAAAAGACACCCCAGTCCCCCGCATTTTTCGGAAAGGAGGGAGATTGTAAACGATTGGCCTGGAGCAAAAAGCCTAGTCGACATGCGGCAAAGCTCACTCGCTAAAGGCTTTGACTATTGTGGGCTGATCTCGATTTGACTTTTTGTGGCGGACGCGGAGACGTGGGGGAACACGGGGAAACAGGAATAGATGACGAGGGCGTGGGGTGGGATGCCCTATATATCCCTTGGAGCTGGCCAAGATGAATTACACATTCACACGTCGCCCTTCCACAATGGACAACACCATGTCCAAACCAGACGTTATCCACAATGAGACCGCCGAGCAGCAGAAGGGTGACAAGGCCGTGGACAACAGCGGTATCGAGCGTGTCTACATGACCGAGGAGGACAGCAAGCGCATTTGTCGAAAGACCGATAAGACTATTCTTGTTGTGCTTGTCTGGGTGTACTTCCTACAAATCCTCGACAAGACAGTCCTGGGCTACGGTGCGACTTTCGGTTTACAGGCGGATACGGGCTTGACGGGCAATCAATACTCTCTCGTTGGATCCATTGGCCCCATTGCACAGCTGGCCTGGCAACCATTCTCGTCATATCTTATTGTTAAGGTCCCCCATAAGATCTTGATGCCGTCTCTGTGCCTTGGGTGGGGTATTGCGCAGACATGCATGGCTGCGTGCCACAACTTCAATGGACTTATGGCTGCTCGCTTCTTCCTTGGTCTGTTTGAAGCTGGATGTCTGCCTCTGTTTGGTGTTATTACCAGTCAATGGTATCGTCGTGCTGAGCAGCCGATCAGGATCGCTGCATGGTACAGTACCAATGGTCTGGCTACTATCGTTGCTGCTGCTTTGTCGTACGGATTGGCACAAATCAAGTCAGATGTGTTGAAGGCGTGGCAACTGTAAGTTCCCCCATTTTCCCCGTGAGAGGGATAGTTACTCATTCTAACTGTGGTTAGCATCTTCCTAGTCGTCGGCCTCATTACCGTCATCTCCGCCCCAATCGTCTACTGGCGCCTCGACAACGACATCGCAACTGCTCGCTTCCTAAACGAGAAAGAGAAAGCCCAGGGAATGGAGCGTCTGAGGGCCAACCAGACTGGAGCAGGCAACACGGAATTCAAGCTGGGTCACGTCTACGAGGCCTGCCTCGAGCCTAAGACCTACCTATGGATCGCCATGGCCTTGCTTCTCAACATCGGCGCCAGCGTGACCAACATCTTCGGACCTCTCATTCTGAGTGGACTCGGTTACGACAAGTACAGAACTACCCTTCTTACCATGCCATTCGGCGCACTGCAATTCATCGTCATCTTGCTGGCAAGTTATCTCGCCCAAAAAGCCCGCGTGAAGAGTGCCATTCTCGCGGGCTTCATGATTCCAACGATAGCCGGCCTCGCAATCTTGTTCGCAGTTCCCAGAACCAAATCAGTGCAGGGCGAGTTGTTGGCCGGCTACTACCTGCTTGCATTCTTATTCGGTGGCAACCCCCTAATCGTGACATGGATCATCGGCAATACTGCAGGAACAACCAAGAAGTCTGTTATAATGAGTTTGTACAATGCCGCCAGTTCCGCAGGGAACATCGTTGGTCCTTTACTGTTCAACGCAAAGGACAAACCCGCCTATACCCCGGGACTGCGCGCGTGCCTGGGAATTTTCAGTGCCCTAACTGCGATTGTCCTCACCCAGTGGGCTAACCTGTGGTTTCTTAACAAACAACAAGCACGCCGCCGTGTCCGAAATGGCAAGAAGGCTGAGATTGTTGACCACTCCATGCAAAGCAATTACCATGGGATGGATGAGGGTAACCAGGAAGAGGCTGGTCAGGAAACCGTCCAGGTTGGAGATAATGCCTTCCAGGATCTGACCGACCGTCAGAATGATGAATTTGTATATATCTATTAAGACCGACTTGAATAGCTCGCGCTCAGCCAGAGATGTGGCGGCGAATAATGAATGATACTCCTTGTAGCGCTTTAACAATCACGTCCCGATCACGCACGCCTGTCAGCCACTGCTATTTAGGCAAAATTGCATGCACGAGTAACATAACGACACCAAGATACAGCCACGGAGAATTTAATTTATGATACTCCAGGGTTGTTCTATGCGATGTTGCAACGCGTTGACAAAGCAAACAAGCCAAACGTGACCAGGGGTCAAAACTTACCAACACCTTGGCCAACGCTAGGCTCTTTGATGCGGAACTAGGGTTCCTACCTAGGCAGGTTATAACTGATCATGATATGCATATGCAGATGTCAGATGTTTTCTACAGACACTAGGATTTATAGTCTGTTGCCCTTTTTTGGGATCGACCTGCAATGGTGGGTCATGTGTCTCCCCCAAGATATCAAAGTGAGATCGGCTCGAATCTCGGCCATGTCTTGTACCAATCCTGAGACATTGGATGAAAGTTTGCCGGGCTTTGGCCATCATAATATTGGCAGCAAAGGCCCTAAAATTGCTGATGTCGCACGTGGTGGCCAGTATACGAAACCAAGCCAGGGGACCACCAAGGAACAAGGGATTATGCAACGCATTGCAATCCGGCCTGGGATATCTCCGAGTCTAAAATATGATGCTAGGCGGGTTGGACGTCAATACTACGATCTAGTGCCACCTCCAGGCACGAGCAGTCGGACTCGGAGTCGGTCTTGAGATTCAAACCGAGTCAAAAGCCGGCAAGCAAACGCCACAGGTTCTATAGCCTGCTTCGCAGTCGTCAATTCTAGTTTGTCCACTATATGTCAATAGTTCGTTTACAACACGAGGCAGGGACAGCCCAATCCACATGGCGGAAACATGGTGGACCCCCTTGTTCGAATCGTGATTTGTTTCGTTTCATACCACAAACCCAGCAAGATACTCGGAGTCGGAACCAGCTGAATGATGCGGACAGGATGATGCGAGAATCAATGCCCGAATATGTCCCAATCTGACCACCATAGCGAGCATCGGAACCTTGATATGTACCGCTGCACGTCCCTGGAGCTGGAGGGTGAATGTTGCGGAGCATTACTTGTCCCGATTGTCCATGATTCATACTCTCTAGACTTTCCTTTGCATACTGACAGTCGCACAATTGGTCGTACCAGCCTGTGAAGAAGTCAGTCAAACCCTGCCAACACAATGACGGGTGATCGTGAACAAACTGGGGAGCCAATTGCCATTGTGGGAAGCGCCTGTCGCTTTCCTGGTGATGCAACAACACCATCGAAGCTGTGGGATCTGCTCAAGGACCCCCGTGACGTTTTGACTGAGATTCCGGAAAGGCGATTTAGCACCAAGGCCTTTTACCACCCTGATGGTCTGCACCATGGCACGACGAACGTCCGACACTCCTACCTCTTGTCCGACGACCACCGGCTGTTCGACGCCCAGTTCTTTGGAACAAAGCCAGTCGAAGCGAACTCGATTGATCCGCAGCAGAGGCTGCTGCTGGAGACGGTCTATGAGGGCTTGGAAGCTGCCGGTATCCCTATGGAGGGTCTCCAGGGATCCAACACCGCGGTTTATGTTGGACTGATGACAAACGACTATGCCGATATGCTAGGTCGAGATGTCCAGAACTTCCCTACATACTTTGCCTCCGGAACTGCGCGCAGTATCCTGTCCAACCGAATCTCTTACTTCTTTGACTGGCGCGGCCCGTCCATGACCATCGACACAGCCTGCTCTTCTAGCTTGATTGCACTACACCAGGCCGTGCAGAGCCTGAGAAGTGGCGAGAGCAATATCGCAATTGCCGCCGGAACCAATCTCCTCCTTGGGCCCGAGCAGTACATCGCAGAGAGCAAGTTGAAGATGCTTTCTCCAACAGGGCGCTCGCGCATGTGGGACAAGGATGCTAATGGATACGCTCGTGGTGACGGTATCGCTGCCGTCATTCTCAAGCCATTGAGTGCTGCCCTGGCTGATGGTGATCACATCGAGTGTATCGTCCGGGAAACAGGTGCCAACCAAGATGGTCGCACGAAAGGAATCACCATGCCTAACCCTGCGGCTCAGGCGGATCTCATTCGGACGACGTATGCTCGAGCTGGACTCGATCTTTCTAAACCCAGTGATCGACCGCAATACTTCGAAGCTCACGGAACCGGTATGTTTTGACGTATCTAGAATTAATCTCTTGGGGAATATTGCTAACAAGAGATAGGTACCCCTGCCGGTGACCCAGTCGAGGCCGAGGCCATCAGCACTGCTTTCTTCGGAAATACCGCTAATTACCACCGGAAGAGTAGCCACGAAGACCCATTGTATGTTGGATCTATCAAGACTATCATCGGACACACCGAAGGAACAGCTGGCTTGGCGGCTGTTCTCAAGGCATCACTAGCATTGCAACATGCAGTGATCCCGCCAAACCTCTTGCTCAACGAGTTGAGTGCAACAGTGCGACCCTTCTACAATGACCTAGAGATTGCCCAGGCTGCCAAGCAATGGCCTAAACTCCCAGATAATACTCTCCGTCGTGCTAGTGTTAACAGTTTCGGCTTCGGCGGTGCAAATGCGCATGCCATTTTGGAAGAGTACAACCCGCGATTGATTGGATGTACCTCGGGTGAGGCCAATACAGCAATTGTGTCCCCGTTCAATTTTTCTGCATCTTCTGAGAAATCGCTTCTCGGAAATGTGGCTGCATACTCGGCATATATCAAGAGTCACCCTGATATCAATTTGCGCGACCTCTCATGGACTCTGAACTGCCGCCGGTCCACATTGCCGGTGCGGCTCGCGGTCTCTGCATCGACCACCGAAGGCCTTGTTGCAAAACTAGATGATGCAGTGCAATCATCCACTGGTATTACACCAGCCACCCAGACAGCAACTATCCGTGAGCCGAAGATTCTTGGTGTGTTTACGGGTCAAGGTGCACAATGGGCTCGAATGGGCGCGGAGCTGCTTGAGAGTTCATCAATGGCACGGGAATGTCTTGCTCGTCTTGATCGCTCCCTACAGGAATTGCCCGTAGAGCATCGCCCAGAGTGGTCCTTGAGTGAAGAGCTCCTCAAAAACAAGGACTCTTCCCAAATTGGTCTGGCGAAATTCTCACAGCCCCTGTGTACCGCTGTTCAGATTGTACTAGTCCAACTTCTCCACGCCGCTAATATTAAGTTCCAGACTGTTGTCGGCCACTCATCTGGTGAAATTGCTGCAGCATACGTTGCAGGCTATCTCAACGAAGAGGATGCAATTCGGATTGCTTACTACCGCGGATGGTCCCTTCAGTATGCCAACGACAAGGAAGGACCGAAGGGTGCTATGATGGCTGCGGGTACATCCTTCGATGATGCCAAGGAGCTTTGCGAGATGCCCTCGCTAGAAGGTCGAATCTGCGTAGCGGCCAGCAACTCCGCCGCCAGTGTCACGCTCTCTGGCGATGCAGATGCGATTGACGAGGCCCAGGAAATTCTCGAAGATGAGAAGAAGTTTGCGCGCCTTTTGAAGGTCGACAAGGCATACCATTCTCACCACATGCTATCCTGTGCAGCACCCTACATTGAAGCAATCCGCAAGTGTGGCATAACTATTCAGTCTCGCCCCAGTGGCAGCCCTACATGGATCTCCAGTGTATATGGCGAAAATATCGACGACGTCCACGACAATCTTGCTGACACTTACTGGAGCAATAACATGGTCAATCCTGTTCTATTTTCCCAGGCAGTAACCTATGCCGTCGGTGCCGCCGGCCCATTTGACATGGCATTGGAGGTTGGACCTCACCCAGCGCTGAAGGGGCCCGCAATGCAAACTATCCAAGAAGTGTCTGGTCAATCATTACCCTACACGGGAACCTTGAACCGTGGCAAGAATGACCGGGAAGCCTTTGCATCCGCTCTTGGCGCCTTGTGGGTATCACTAGGAGAGAGCGTCGTGGACTTTACCGGCTTCGAGAGCAAGGTGACACGGAACACTCGACAACCGGCATTGATCAAAGGTCTTCCATCGTACTCGTGGGATCACGACCGAGTTTACTGGCACGAGTCTCGGTTTTCGATTGCTTTCCGCACTGAGAGTGAACCTTTCCATTCTCTGCTTGGTGTTAAATGCCCGGACGGAACCGACAAAGAGCTGCGCTGGCGCAACTACCTCCATCCCCGTGAAGTCTCTTGGCTGGCTCATCACCAAGTTCAGGGACAGATGGTGTTCCCTGCGGCCGGGTATATCTCAGCGGCAGTTGAGGCAGTCGCTCAGAAGTATGGTCTGCAGTCCGTGAAGCTGATCGACTTCCATGATGTGATCATTGGCCAAGCCTTGGTCCTTGAGGAGAATGGTGGAGTCGAGACCATTTTCAGACTCTCCATCGAAGAGGTCCGGAGTGATTCAGTGTCGGCGTCTTTTGCTTGTCATTCCAGCGCTAACAAGGGATCATCCAACATGTCCCTGCATGCATCTGCCTCACTGCAAATTATATTGGGCGATCCAAAAGATGATACTCTCCCCCCTCGACCGGACACCCATGGAACCTTCCTCGAGTTGGAAGCTGACCGTTTCTACAACACAGTTTCTGAACTTGGGTTTGGCTATACTGGTCCCTTCCAGGCCCTCTCTGGCTTAAGCAGGAAGATGGACGAGGCAACAGGTCTCATTGCTGTCCCAGAAGTTGATGAACATGAGAGACCATTGATCATTCACCCGGGCTCACTCGACGGTGCCATCCAGTCGATCATGTTGGCTTATTGTTTCCCGGGAGACGGTCGTCTACGCACCCTCTACCTGCCTACTCGAATTGACAGGCTTCGTCTGAACCCTTCTGCTTGTGCTGCCCTCGCTGCGCCTGGGGCAACTATGCCGTTCTACTCCACAGTCACGGATGCCCGGTTTGCTGAGCTTTCTGGTGATGTTGATATTTTCTCCACGGACGGAAAACATACCTTGGTTCAACTTGAAGGGTTGCATACTACTCCGCTCAGTCCGTTGACACCTGCCAACGACGTTCCCTTCTTCACGGAGGTGATTTGGGATGTCGATGGGCCGACCGGCACCGAGGCCACTACAGAATTGACATCGCAAGACCACGTCCTGGGATTGGATCTTGAGCGCATCGCTCACTTCTACTTCAAGAAGCTTTATAGTTCGATTTCCCGGTCGGAACGTGCGAAGGCCGCCTGGAACCATGTCCATCTTTTGTCATATGCCCAGCATTGCATCTCTTCTGTTGCTTCTGGAAAGCACAAGATTGCAAAGGCCGAATGGGCTAATGATACACTAGATGATATCACTCCAATTTTGGACCGGTGGGGTCCCCTCTGCTAGCTTGTGAACAAGCGCCAAAAGCTGCAACATATTAACCAACTTATAGTAACGCTGAGAGCATCGATGTCAAGGCTCTCTTTGCAATTGGCGAGAACCTACCTGCTATCATTCGCGGTGAGAAGAACCTGCTTGAAATCCTTATGCAAGATAACATGCTTGGTAGTTTCTATGCCAAAACTCTTGGAATTGATTTTTACCTTGGAGAAATTGCCCGCATGTCTAGTCAGATCAGCCACCGCTATCCCCACCTGAACGTCCTAGAGATTGGTAAGATTCTGTTCATGTCTGAGACCTTACTATGTACTGATAATTTGCAGGCGCTGGCGCTGGCGCTGCCACCGAAAGAGTTCTGCCTGCAATGGGCTCGGCGTTCACCTCCTACACATACTCTGATATTCTGGACAGCCAGTTCGATGATGTCCGTGAGAAATTCTCAGAGTACCAATCCAGGATGGCATTCAAGGTTCTGGACATTGAACAGGATATTATCGAACAGGGGTACGAAGCGGAATGCTTCGACCTGGTGATTGCTCCCTTGGCTCTTTACGCCACGAAGAATCTCGAGGCTACCCTCTCAAACGTTCGTAGGCTTATCAAGCCCGGTGGTTACCTGATCATGTTGGAGATAACAAACCCCGATGTTATGCGCTTCGGCCTCATTCTTGGTGGCCTACCTGGTTGGTGGCGGGGCCACGAGGACGGAAGAACACTATCCCCTTGTGTCAGTGAGAGCAAGTGGGATCAGCTAATGCAAAAGGCAAAGTTCTCCGGACTGGAAGCTCTCGCGCCATCTTCGTCGACCTCCCTTCTGCCCTTCTCCGCCATGGCTACCCAGGCAGTCGACGGCCGCATCAACTACCTCCGTGACCCCTTAGCCCATATCCACCAACCACTCGGTGTTGACTCGTTGACAATTATTGGAGGGAAGACCCCATTGACTGCAGCCATGGCCGCTGACATCAAGACCGCAGTTAGTCGCCATTATGGCAACATCCATACTGCCAATTCCTTGAGCAATATTGTCTCCGCAGACCTGCCGGTTATGGGAACAGTCATCAGTTTGATCGAGCTTGATGAGCCGGTTCTCAAGAACATGACGCCCGAGAACCTTAACTCATTCCAGGAACTGTTCAAACGGAGCAAGAATGTACTCTGGCTGGGACATGGAGCTCAAGGCGATAACCCCTACGGCAACATGTTCACTGGTGTTCAACGTACACTGCTCATGGAGATGACCCACCTCCACGTTCACTTCCTCAACCTTCATTCTTTGCGTGAAGCGGATGCAAAAACCATCGCAACAAAGCTCCTCCATCTAGAGGCTGCCGAAATTTGGGATCAGAGTGGCCAACTTGATGGAATTCTCTGGTCCAATGAGCGAGAAATCGGACTTGAAAACGGAAAGTTCCTGGTTCCTCGTTTCCGTCTCAACTCTTGCCGAAATGACAGATACAATTCTTCCAGGCGGCTCATAATTAAAGACGTTGAACGTGCCAAGTCCACTGTGACTATCCAGCAATCGGAAATGGGATATCAAATCGAAGAGAAGGATATTAGATCTTCGCTATCTTTCCCTGATAGCGTCGAAATCCATGTTACACATTCTTTGCTTCGCGCTGTCCGCATCACCGAGACAGAGAGTCTGTTCTTGGTTGTTGGAAACACCACTCGGACTAAGGAGCGAGTGGTTGCTCTGTCCCATACTTTGGAGTCTCAACTTCATGTGCCGCATAGTCTAGCAGTGCGTTGCGGAGATTCTCAAGAGCAAGCCATTAGTTCAATGCTCACCCTCTATCTGCATTTCCTGTCTCTCTCCATGCTGCAGAAGCTTCAACCTGGCACGGCGTTGGCGGTTTTGGATCCCGACTACTCCCTGTCTCCAGTCATAACAAAGCATGCGAACGAAAGGGGCGTACAGCTGGTTCTTCTGACCACGAAGCAAGGTCCTTGCTCCTGGCCATGGATCCAAGTCCACCCGAACACCACCAGACGTGAACTGATCACCAAACTTCCTCGGAATATTGCCAGACTTGTCACAATGGGGGGCAATGATGATGTGCTTTCGGTTCTCAAAGCGTGCCTACCGGCCATCTACCCATTTGAGAATGAGACAACCCTTACTACGACTTCCTGCCAATCGCAATTCACCTCTGACATGGGCCAATTGTCCATGCAGCTTCAGAATGTTTGGATGAGGGTGCAGTATGACTTGATGCCGGTGAACCTGCACAGGTTCGCATCTTTCAGTCTGCAAGACCTCATTCGCACAAAAGACCCTCTGGCCGAGCAGTCCCTAGTTGCCTGGGGTGAATCCAAGCTTGCTGTTCAAGTCCGCCCAGCCACCAGACAGGTGAAGTTCTCCAAGGACAAGACTTACTGGCTCGTTGGACTTACGGGTGGACTTGGTCTGTCTCTGTGTCAGTGGATGGCCAGACAGGGTGCACGGTATATCGCACTCTCAAGTCGTAACCCCAAGGTTGATGAACAGTGGTTGAAGAGGATGGCTACGGCCAGTTGCACTGTTCGTGTCTTTTCAAAGTAAGTTATTTTCTCTATGTCGACTTTTCCTTCCTCGCGTCAGGAATAGACTGACAGCATTC
>ERZ1673737.3834-NODE-3834-length-11049-cov-4.249773_pt1 | contig 11049 bp, 13 predicted proteins | sample MGYA00580211_ERZ1673737 | MGnify/ENA primary metagenome ERZ1673737 (study PRJEB41218, sample SAMN15661789) | gut metagenome | host: Homo sapiens | place: Canada: London | collected 2015-08-20/2019-03-30 | study: EMG produced TPA metagenomics assembly of... | reverse complement strand
GGAGATTAACTTGAGATTTGAGACTCGAGACTACAGTCTGCAACCTGGAACTAGCTGGCTCCTCCTTGTATCGAAGGAAATATACCCGGTACCTGGCACGTTTGCCAAGGATTCTTGTCGCGTGTCTATAGAATTCCAAGTCCAGCAAAATCGGTAAAGTTGACTTTGACTCTATGTAAACTGTACCGCCTTATACTTATATTGAGGACCCTGTTATACAGCTCAAAAAGGAACAAACCAACTGACCGACTGTATTGTTGTATACTATCATCCCAGCACGAGGACAACACGAGGACATCTCGGGGAAACCAGGAACAAACCCCACCCGTCAAATACTCGACACGGTCCAAGACCAACTCCAAGTAGAAATAAACATAAAATGTGGAGGGCCTTAAAATGACGCCTTTCATGCAAGCTGGGATCTATTCGGGGCGAACTTGTTGCTCTGCCGAGGAGTGCGCCGAGTTATTTTCGCCCGTTTCGGATTGATTCGGTGTAGTGTTTATCAGGGCTTTTGGAGGGGATAGCTTTTAGCAGGATGCGGGGATACTCTGCAGATGAATCTGCATCATACAGTATTCCATAACCAAGCGACGACTGATACGTGGAAAACGTTACCGTGGGGAATATGATATTCCTAGTGGCCCGCAGAAAGACATCCATCTGGTTAAAGGTAGACTACTGGCAAGTACCTGAGGCTTTGAGATCCGGGCTATTTGCTCCTTCATGGTAAGTAGCATCTACCTGCCCTGTACGTAGCTGTCGGTTTGCCAAGGACTTTTCTGGGGACTTTTTTTATGTCTTTGCCAAGATCTTTTGTATGATGTTTACTATGTGTTATATGATACTTAGGATCATCATGACGAATAGCATCGCGCTTTCTCAACTGTTCTTTCCCTCTTCTTCTTCACTCGTCCTTCCCTCCGCAGCTATCTCTCGAATCGTAACTACTACCATGCCTCTCAGCTCGGAGATTGGAATTAAGCCCAACCATTTTACAACGTCGCAATTGCAAAATACGATAAAGTGTTTCAGTCACGCGGCATGGTGCGTGCATCCGTATTTCATCGAGTATTATTTGATCAAAATGCTGGACGCGTCTCTGCCAATGCACCGAGGATTAGAGGTCTTAAGGTAATATATCCACCTAATTAGGCAATTTCATATGACCTTCAACCCTGAGGATCTCGAAGTCCTTTGTGTTATACGAAGCTCTTCTTTATACCCGCATTTATACCTCACATTCCTCAAACTGATCGCTAGCTAGCTATATAATCGTATTAGTCCCAAAAAGGTAATCAGTATCTATTTTACAAAACTTTGTAGATATAGAGGATTGAGCTCAGCTCAGGCCGCGGCCAGTACTTAGGTAGACAAACAACTCCGTGGTTCTCGGTGCATTGGCAGTGCTAAAATATCAACATTTCATTAAATAATACTCGATGAAATACAGCTGCTACTCCTTACCAATCCAGTTAAACAACTGGGGGTTGGCGGGGAGGGATCGTCCGTTTAATCTATTGTAGTCAACTATATAGCTGCCATTGCTAGAGGCTAAGGACACTGAGCCGTATTTGTCGTGCTTCATGAAGTATTTGCAAGTTTATTCTACGAATACCGTCTACTCCATAATTTATAGCTTCTTTGCTCTTAATGACAATAAGTTCTCAGATTTACAGATTATCAGGTAACTCATCTGACTTCTACTTGCATTTCATTTTTATTACCCCACACTTTGTTCTGTGCGAATATGCCAGGACGCCAATATCAGAAAAGCACGAAAACCCAATCAAAAGGCATCCTGGGCCACAACGGCCTTGTGGTACGTGTCATAGGGAGTGATAGCTCCCAGCGACCGTCTCATATGCGCATTGAGAATCTCCAGTCCGTAAACATAACTGGCGTTAACCCAGCCGAATCTGCGAACAATTAGCATCCAATTCAAAACATTTGAAGCAATGAAATGTCTTCAAGAGAGGGACATGAACATACCCTTCGCGAGGAGCGCCCTTAAAGTCTGTACCCTGGTTTCCATACTCGGCATCAACCCGATGCGGGTCAATAGGCCTAGTGACATCGTACTTCTCGACAACGACACCATTGAAATCAACAAAGGCCTTGGTGATCATGTACACCCACTTGTACGCCAACCGCTCCGCGTCCTCCTGGTATCCGTACCGGAGAAGACCCGTCCAGGCGAGGATTTGCTGCGGCGCCCAGCCGTAGGGATAATCCCACTGCCGGTTAGGGCGTGTCAATCCAATAGCACCGCGGGACTCCTCTGTGCCCGAGACAAGACCGCCGAATGCTTCGAAGCGTGGTAGAGCCTTGGAGACTAGGTCTGCTGCTTGGGCTGGGGATGCTAGACCGGCCCACATTGCCCAGAAGGTTGTTGCGGTTTCGTAGTTTGTGCGTTCTTTCTTGACGGTGTCGTAGTCGAAGTACATGCCCTTGTCCGCATCCCAGAGAAGCTGGTCCATGCGCGCCTTGCGCTTGCGTGCACGTCTGTCCCATACCGCGGAGGTCTCGAACTCAATGTCTCTTGTTAAGGGCGTGCGGAATTCGGTGGGGATTTCGAGTCTGTCGTTGAAGTGGACACGGATGATGCGTGCGATGTCGACTTCGTATTTGTACAGGAGGGAGTTGAGGTCTACCGTGGCGAGGTTGGCGCATACACCTTCGAGTCGGTAGCTGGTGTCGTGGCCGGACTCACGGACTGCTCGGTCATGCAAAAAGTACTCGTCCAACTCGGGTTCGACAATTTCTCTGTGGTTGTATGCCCTGACAAACTCTTCGAATGTCATGCCGTGCTTCTCGGCGTAGGGTGTGAGGATATGCAGGAAGTGAGATGGTTCGGTCTCTGGTGGCACTCCCCAGCCTTCGGGGCGATACCGCGAGAGACCGGTCTCGGGGTCCAGGCGAGGCGCGGACACCCAGACGCTGTTGTAGTCCTTGATGCCGGCGAGAACGGCGTTGCGCAGGAATTCCCTCGAGTCAGGCTCCGTTTTGATTCTTTCGTATACGCGCAAGGCCATGTCTGTCAAGAATGGAGGCTGTGAACGGGTCAGGTAGTAAGATCGGTTCGCGTTGAGGACCTTTCCATAGTGCTTGATCTCGAAGCAGAAGTTGGTGACCATGCCCTTGGCAAGATCAACGCGATCATTGGAGAGCAGTCCCAAAGCCATCATATAGCTGTCCCAATTGTAGAGCTCGTTGAAACGACCGCCTGGCACAACGAACGGCACACCAACAAGCTCTTCCTTCATGGTTGACTCGTTCGTCTTTTTCTCCATAGCCAGCGCCAACAAGCCGGGCTTGTTGTTGAGCTTCATCACATAGTCCGGGGTAATCTCAACAGGCAGCAACTGCACATCGAGACGCAGCTCGGGATGATCCTTGGCAATGCCCTGGTAATATTCGAACTGTTCCGGAGCACCTGGCGGGACATAGACCCGAGGACGAGGATCTGCAGTCCAGTCCTTCGGATCCTTGCCCGCCACTTCAATGTTATGACCATCAATACGTCGGGTGAGCGCGTCCCAGAATGAGTTCTTGATCATACGGGAGAGCCGCGACACTGGGTTCTCGCTCAGGCGTGCTTCGTCCAGAATCAGACGCTTGCGACCGTAGTCTTTAGCAATTGTAAGCTCCTGTAGAAGGTTGGAGAGCATGTATGTGCCTCGCACATCCACTCGATTGTATCCAGATGATGCAGCAGTCCCGACCGAGAGCACCTACAGCAGTCAGTGGTTGTCCCGGGCCAATGACACCAATGAACCCACCTTAGGTCCCAAATCCTCAATGGTGATCTGCATATTGCTATCCGTATCCTCCTGCTTCAGGAGAGCCTCGAGCGTCTCATCCACGTTGATAAGGAATTTTCTGGGTTGTCCTGACGCCTCATCTGTTCTCCCACTTAGTGGCTGAACCAAACGCAATTATCCAAAGCGTGGTCGACATACCGTGACTACCTCGCCGCGAAGGAATAGTTCCAAAGAATTGATTGATATCGTCACGAGTATAGCTGTTCAAGCTCTGTAGATCAAACGAGATAAGTTGGATGTACTTCCGCGGGGTATACCCCCGAAAGCAAGTAGTCACTTACCGCGGAGAAAGCGCGTCTGCGAGTCTTGAAACGATCAACTTGATCTTCTTTTCCGTAATAGACATCAGGGTTTGAGTAAGGATCCACGGAGCCCATCCGGGAATGGTCATTTGGTGAGCTCATGGTGAACAAAACAATAAAAAATGAGGGCAAAAGCCAAAAGCCAAAATCTGAGATTGTGCGTCACGCAAGGAAGCGTCCACACCGACTGGAGGCTCGAGCTGTAAGCTTAGGACAGCCACGTACAGGGGATGTGGTGGGGGTGTGGCTGTTGTTGTACAGTGCGGTCTGGATCAGAGTCAGGGGCGAGACTGTCTCGGTCCAGAAGAGTACTGTAGATGGGTTGTAAGTTGTAAGTGTAAGTTGTAAGATACAATATCAAGATGAGATGAGATGAATAAGATATGTTCAAGAATGAACCTGGCAGAAGAAGTGGGACACAATGACGGCAAGACCGATGATGTCGCCGCTCCACTGATTTTGCCCCCGATAAGGTGATAAGAGAATTCTACTGACGGGTGATGAACTTTTTCGCTTCTTTTTCGTTGACATATAATAACATATAATATCTACGAACTACCCGGATGCAGCCCAGGAATGACTCAATTTTAAGCGGGTTCTGGCTGCTGCCGCCCAGCCACGCGGTGGAATGTGAGGGTTCGATTCCGATATGCACCCCACGAATCAGGTGGGATTGGAATATCTACTGTATCTAAAAGGAGAAATTGAAATGGTCATGTGAGACATAGACATATACTTCTATTTACAAACTATCTGCAAATTAAGAAAAGGAAAAATGCCACAAACTACTATCTACAGCTTGGCGGCAATAGCGCTGCCACCATCAACCGGAATAGTCGCACCATTAATATACGCTCCGGCACGGCTACTCAAGAACAAGCATGCACCAGCAACATCCTGTGGGGTTCCAATACGGCCCAGAGGCACACCAGCCTTGATAGTCTCGCCGAATGCCTCGAGCGTAGCAGCCATCATCTTACTCTCAAAAGGACCGCAGGCCAAGGTATTCGAGGTGACATTACGCTTGCCCAGGTGATTAGCGAGGACGCGGCTGAGGTGGTGCAGACCGGCCTTGCTGGAGCTATAAGCGAATGTCTCGAGCGAGGGAACACGGAGCCCGTCAATGCTGCCAATGTTGATGATGCGGGCGGGATCATTCGGCGCCGAGGCCTTCTCCAGCAACGGTGTAATGAGCTGGGTGAGATCGAAGACGCGGTGGAGGTTAAGAGTGAGGACTCGGGTGAAGGCTTCGGAGGGGTATTCGTCGTAGGGGGCACCCCAGTTCGAGCCGGAGTTGTTGACCAGGACGTGGAGCTCTGGGGCAGGGGATGGCTGTTAATTTGGGTTGGTATTTCCGCTAAGCATGGGGTTTCTTACTGCTCTCGCGCTTTCCTAGCTCCTCGGCTAGCCTCTTCACGTCTTCATACTTGTAGAAGTTGGCCGGGATGGCGTGGGCCTTTCCCTTGCCGAGGGCACTGAGCTCGCTGGCCGCTTGCTCGCAGGCCTTTGCGTCTCGGGATGAGATGTAGACTGTGGCTCCGTTTGTCACATAGCCTTCAGAGATCATGCGACCGATGCCCTTGGCTCCGCCGGTGACCAGCACCACCTTGCCCTGTGCTGTGTTAGTGGTTGCCGGAGTAGAGTACGCGGCAATCTAACCTTGACGTTGAAAAGACTTTCAGAATCCATCGTTAATATGCTTTAATTTGTGATACAGACAGTACAAAAAGAACAGATGCTACTCTATTATATCAACGGACTTGTAGCTCTTGCTGGACATACCCGAAGGCCGAGAGTGATCAGCCGAGGCTCACGGGTCTGGAACATTGTTCCGCCGAGAAAACTACACTAGGCCTATTCAGGGTTTGACTTAGGGCAGGATTGTCAGGGTTTCGCGGGGTCTCTCAAGTTGCTCTTGTTTTCATCCATTGTACACGTATATACCCCCGTTAGACTTGTTTGAAGCTATTGTTTTCTATTCTCAATTTCACCATGGAGGAACTCCTGTCCAAGCATCGCAAAGAGCAAAAGGATCTCCAAGGAAAGATCACTCAAAAGAAAAAGTCGGCCAGCAAGAAAACTCGCAAAGGCGTCAACGATGAATGCGAACGCATGCAGCAGGAGCTGTCCGAAAAACACAAGACCGAGATCGCTCATCTGAATGGAAATCCAGTCGAAGGACTGGAAGATCTCAACCTGGAAGACGAACAAACAGACGAAGAGCCAAACGAAGATAAATTACCCCAAAAGCAAGCACCAACCACCGAACCAAACCCCGAACCCACTGTCACACCAAACGGCAAGAAACCAAACCGCCAAAAAGCCCGCCTTGCCCGACGCGCCGCAGAGCAAGAAGCTGCCTCAGCCGCCGCCGCAGAAGAAGCCAAAACGCAAGTCAACTACCGCGGCAACGAACAAGAAGTAATGGACGCAGTCTTCAAAAAGCTCAACCTAAAAGAAGTGGAAATAACCCCAGACGGGCACTGCCTCTACTCAGCAATCGCGAAACAACTCGACGAATCTGGTCTAGGTCTACGCCCCGACCCAAGCCGCATCATCCTCCAGCCCTCAACACAATCGCGCATCGACACCGTCGCCTCGCCACAGCATGACGGCTATAGAGCCGTGCGCGCGGTCACGGCGGACTTTATCGCGGAGCATAAAGGGGATTTCGAGGCGTTTATGGAGGAGCCTATTGATTCTTATACGCGGAAGATCAAATTGACGGCTGAGTGGGGTGGGCAGTTGGAGTTGCAGGCTATTGCGCGGGCGTATGGGGTTGAGATCAATGTTGTGCAGAGTGACGGGCGCATGGAGAAGATTGAGTCTGGGGATGGGGATAGTCTCGATGAAGGGGAGAAGGATAAGCGGGTTATTTGGCTTGCTTATTATAAGTTCTCTTATTCCTTAGGTTGTCACTATAATCTGCTCAAAACATGTCAGGATTAAGAGAGGAGACAGGTATTGCGGTACACTATAAATGAGGTTATTCCCACTTTCACTGTAAGAATCTATATCAACCACGTATCTAGGTTCACCGGTCGAGTCACGGGATAAATGCACCACAAACCCTTGGAATATGAACGGTGCTGTTATTGTCTTTGGCGCTGTTGTGATGTTTCCCAGATCATGGAACTACCACTACCTCAGAGAGTCAGGATAAGAAGGCCTAGAATACTGGACACTCATAATGTCATTTCATTTCGTCTCGGTCTTTTCAGTGGTGTCTGGTTGTGGTTTCTGTCACATACGCAGATCTAGTTCTATATTCTGTTTGGTTGGATGTTTGTCGGACTGGATCTAGTTACGACGGCGCCAGATCGATACTCGGTCGTGGATCGCTCCGTTCTCGCCCTGGCCTACCTCGTGCGTGCGCTCGGGCTGCCAGTATGCCACTCTTTCCAGACCGCCTGGGCTGGTGGGCTGCAGGGGGTTGTACTTGACGGCGCCTTTGGCGTCGTAGGGTACATCTTCACCTGGGTGGCTCAGGTGGGCGATATAAGCCTCCGAAGGGGAGGCGTATGGGGGACCTGCAGCCTGAGGATCCTTGTGGCGGGGGAACTCAAGACAGATCAGGTTACCCGATGGCGAAGGAGCCAGAAGCTGGGTCTGCCGAAGCGCCCATTTAGGACGCAGTGATGGGTCCAGAGCACAGAAGAACTAGACAACAGTCAGACCGAGAACATGTAGTATATGAATAGTGAGTCGCGTGACATACCGTATAATCATAAATAATATCAAACCCATTCAATCCAACGCCGGCCTTTTGCAACCAAGCATCATCAAAGAAATCACCCTGAAGCCAAGTCACCGACCCAGCCCCAACAGTCTGATCGCGAACCCGGTACCAATTGGCATTGTCCTTCTCCTCCTTCTGACACGCCTCGACCGCAGCCGCACTGTACTCCAGTCCATACGCGTCATAGCCAAAGCTCGCGAGCAGGAGGACGTCCACGCCGCGGCCACAACCCGGGACTAGAGCCTTGCGTCTGTACGACTTGCCCTGTGCGTCTGTAGCCAAGGGCGCGCCAATGGTTGGCCGCTGCTTCACGAGAGTGTCTTCCAGAGCTGGGTTGGGGAAGCCTCGGTCCCAGGGGAGGTTGTCACCCTTGTCCCAGAGGGAAGCCCAGCCTTCGACGTAGTTGTCGCCCTTATATTGGGGTTGGGCGAGGTGGGCTTGCATCTTCTTGGGGTCCTTGGTTTGCATTGGGGCTGCCATGTTGTGGTACGTTGAACTGTTGTCTGCGGGGAGAGGTTCGGGAGTGAGTGGGTTCGAGATGGGAGGATTCGAGTCGACATCTAGAGTTCACCGTCTTTTGGGCTTATTAATCACCTCCTTGCAGACCTGTTATTAGTGATTGTCAGTGCGAAGTGGGATGTTTGAAGCTCTGTGATGTATAAAATTGTATACATCCCCCTTGTCTTGGACCTTGCCAAGCTATCAAGGGGGGATTGGGTTGAGGGGCATGTTCTACACTTAATAAACTGTGGATATGATCACGCAATAGCTGTCACACTCCAAAATGAGTCTATTGCGACGTTATCTGATGCTATCTCGTCTTTGCATCTTTGCTCGCATCTGGGCTTCTCCAAGGGCGGGATGGTCCGTCTCATATTTGCCGACGGAAGAACGGCACATTCGCGCTCAACGCTGACTGGTCCTCACGGTCAACCAGGATTCCAATGGTTATGGGTCTTTGGACGGATAAGTATCCAGAAGCCAAAGATGTCTCTAGGTGCATATTTAGCTCGGTCGTCGTCGGTGCTTGTCGGTGTTCCGAATGTGCTCCGCATGCAGACTTTGAAGGCATTTCTGATGTTTCTGGGAAGCCAAGAGACTTCTACAACTTGAACCTGCCGATCTTCATAGCCTGATCGGTTTGCACCGTTGATATTCAGTCGGGCGCATATCAGGGGAGGGATCCACGTTAGGAATCAGGTTCACCTCCGGGGCGCGCAAGGTTGCTCTTGCTCTTTTGTCTACTTGGACTCGTTTCGGTCTTGCATCTGAATTCTCCCCCAGTCACTCAGGCGCGCATCTTATTGGAGTTTGTGGCCGGTGATCGCAGTTCGCAACGTTTCATACAAGTGATCGTCAGGACCCTGTTTCTCTTTTGGTCCATGCCTCAAGACTTCGCCACTGGGCTATCCTTATTTGAATCGTTTTCTCGGCCTACTGTGAAGTGAAAGATACTGTCCACTGGGGTACTCCTTCAACATGCATACGAATTCAGATAAGGAAAGCACTGTCGCTTCGACTTTGCCGACATCCTCAGCGGGTAGTGGAGAACATTCAACCATATCAGCCGAGGCAAAATCCGAAATCGACCACGACACCCACTCGCGATCGGATGCATCCAGCATTCATGATGACGGTCCAACTGAAGATGGTGACCCGGAGAATACACTTCCTCGTTTACAGCGTCAGTCCACGGAGCTCGGCCCAGCTGTCAAAGTCGCGCGGTTGAAGCGGAGGGGATTGCTCGGTCAACTCGCTCTGGTGGCTGAGGTTGAGAATCCAAAGACATACCCCCGGAGGATGAAGTGGTTCATTACATTCATCGTCGCTCTGGCTGGATCTACTGCGCCGCTGGGTAGCGCGATATTTTTCCGTGAGTCTTCTTCACTTTGTTCCTGGGTCGTATCTAATCAATCGATCAGCCTCACTATCTCAAGTAACCAAAGAACTGAATACGACAACTACTATTGCCAATCTCACGATCGCGCTGTATATGCTGGCTATGGCGATCTTCCCCTTGTGGTGGTCTTCTTTTAGTGAGCGACTCGGACGACGGACAATCTACTTGGTTTCCTTCGCTCTGTTTGCGGTCTTCAACTGTCTCTGCGCCATTTCTAGCTCTATCGCGATGCTGATTGTCATGCGTATGTTGAGTGGTGGTGCTTCTGCCTCCGTTCAGGCAGTCGGTGCCGGTACCATCGCCGATCTTTGGGAGCCAAGGGAGAGAGGACGGGCCATGGGGATTTTCTACCTGGGCCCGCTCTGTGGTCCTTTACTGGCACCTATCATTGGAGGTCTCTTGGCAGAGCGTTGGGGTTGGCGCAGCACCATGTGGTTTAGTGCAGCCTTTGGTGCGGTAACTCTCATCTTTATCCTCTTCGCCCTTCCAGAAACGTTGGTTATGCAGAAACCCGTCTTGCCTGAACTGGAAGACGATGAGGATCCAGCTGTTAGTCGCTCGCTCAGTCGAGTGTCATCACGACAGGTCGTTCGGTCCACCACACGCTGGCTGAAGATGTTGAAAATGGTTTTCATTGACCCGCTGAAAATCATCCTCTACCTGCGCTTTCTTCCTGTACTCCTGACTGTCTACTATGCCAGTATCACATTTGGCTCACTGTACGTTCTCAATGTCAGCGTCGAAGAGACATTCGGCAAGGAACCGTATAACTTCTCAACCATCATCGTTGGTTTGCTGTATATTCCAAACTCACTGGGGTACCTGGTGACCAGTACCTTTGGTGGAAAATGGTCAGATAAAATCATGCAACGCGAGGCAAAGAAGGCAAACCGTTACGATGAAAAGGGTAGACAAATCCTTCGCCCTGAGGATCGCATGCGTGAGAATGCCTGGCTCGGTGCTTTCTTGTACCCCGCAGCATTCATTTGGTATGGATGGGCAGCAGAGAAGGGAGTGTTCTGGCTGGTTCCGGTTTGTCGCGCCTGATCCAAAATGCGTTCCAGTAATCCCACTAACATCCATTCTCTAGATGATCGCCAACTTCTTCTTCGGTGTGGGCTCCATGCTCATCTTCAGCATGGTCACCACCATGCTAACAGAATTCATGCCAAAGAAATCTTCCGAGGGAGTCGCCCTCAACAACTTCGTGCGAAATATCTTTTCCTGCGTGGGCTCTCTTGTCACCGCCCCAATCATCGGCGCCATCGGCAACGGCTGGCTCTT
>ERZ1673737.3833-NODE-3833-length-11059-cov-8.737641_pt1 | contig 11059 bp, 13 predicted proteins | sample MGYA00580211_ERZ1673737 | MGnify/ENA primary metagenome ERZ1673737 (study PRJEB41218, sample SAMN15661789) | gut metagenome | host: Homo sapiens | place: Canada: London | collected 2015-08-20/2019-03-30 | study: EMG produced TPA metagenomics assembly of... | reverse complement strand
CCTCGGAGTCCGCATGAAGCAATCTGCTGTAATATGACGGTCAAAAGGGTAGAAGTAGGCTGTTCCCGGCTTTTCATGTCCTTGTTTTTCGTCTCCCTGCTTTTCATGTCCCTGCGTCCTATCCTAACTTCCGACAAGCGCATCAGGGACCGCCCTCTGTGTTGGCGGCGACATCTGCTTTTGGAATCGCACCGAGGACACAAAGCGGTATGGACTCGATAGGTACCTTTCCTGTTTACTCGCCAGTGGCCCTTTGAGACTTGCAGTAGCACCACACCTGCCATCCTTAATCACATTCTAGGTGCCGGAATTTATCGGAATTTATCGGGGCTTTATAACTACCTCTGGGGCACGTCATTGTGTGCTAGAATTTGAGCATGGTGGTAATTGGATTTAGGAACGTGTCTAAATCTAGCCTTACCTATCTCCGAAAATAGAGCCCACTAAGCGTTGGCATAAAGGGAAGAATATATAGATCCATGATAAAGGCGTGCTGTGCTGCCTAGACAGACTCATATCTCTCCCGGTTGTCTGTAGGTATATCCTCGCCGTCAAAAGGATTCCAGCTGCTGTACCACTCAAGAATCCAACCGATGGACATCCGAGAGCGAGACATCGGATAAGGGCGTCGGCAACCGATAACTTAGCTGGGACTGGGATTTCCTCGCTCCATCTCTTCTTTCTCTCGGAGCCCAGACCTCATGGTTCTTTCTTTTTTGTAATGTAACTTTAAGTGCTCACGACTGAATAGACCTCGCCAAAACAAACCGAGCAAGCCGAGCTCTAGTCCCAAATCCGCTTCTAGGCGCATCGCGAACGGTCAAAGTAGACAAATGGCGTGACGTCAACTCCGTTCATTTCGAGGGGATATGTATATGTATGTGTCTGATAACGTACACTAAATCGTAGAATTTAGCCACACAGTAATGATAAGACGAAACAAGTTCCACCGACGAAAGTAAAATAAGGGGGAATCTAAGATTCTGCCAGACCCGAATGTTCATCCCTTCTCTTCCTTGACGTGTGTATGTGCGTATGCATCGCTGATGGGTGGGAGTCAGTCGGATCCAGTAGAATCTCGGTCCAGCTCCTTCGGGGGCAACATGCAGTACGTCCCTTCCGATGTCGAGGTTCGACTTTCGACACCAAACACGCATATCAAGTAGCCGTTATAACTTAACGTCACCCATTGGTGATAAATGTTCAACCATGAGCCCCAAGCGCAAAAAAGGGCAAAAAAGTGGATGAGTTTTTAAATGTACAGTACTCTGAATAGACAGCTGTGATGAATATATATCCCATGTATGGTGGGCCTGAGATGTGAGATGCAGACTGCAACGGGCAATCGAACCAACTTTGACTGTTTGAATGCATGCCCCATGCGAGAACTAGGCAAACAAGCTACAGAGCAAATATTTACCAAGGAAAGCACATAAATTCGCCCGTAGTATACATCACTGTAGCCGGTTGACACGATCTCATAAATCACATTGGTGGATGACATCATATTGCCTGGCAAGGACCGGCCCAGGAACGCTTAGGCTGTGCCGTTTTGATGGGACGCGTCGCATCATGTCGCGCGTCGCGTATGCATGTACGCATTAAGACTCGGGAACAACCCTACGGAGACAAGTTGTGCAGGGATGCCCATCACGTGACCACCTGCGGGTCCCTAGGGGCCAGGAGAGGGTTGGTTCGTGCTGACAACACCTCCACCTTACCTAACAATTACGGTCTTCTCACGCCTTGATGGCTCACGCGCGCAGTGACGAAGCGCCCGAGAACGTTTTGATTGCGATCGATATCGGAACCACCACGGTCAAGGCTTTCGTCTCCGAGAATCCCGACTCCCCCGATTCGGTCGACTACCCCTTGGAGTTCCGTTCGAGCGATCATGCGGACAGGAAGAAAACGACCACCGAACTTGATACAACCCTAGCTTTCTCTGAAAATGGACAAGACTGCGTTTTCGGTCCCGATGGCTTATCGTACTCTGGGGCTCACATCTTCAGGGATTGGAAACTCGGCGCCATGGGCTTCGAACCGTATGCCCATTCGCTAGCAAAGTCCTGTGAGCTGCTTCAAGCATCCGCTCCACAAATAGGACCTGTCAATCCTGCCAGCCTTTACCGGAAGCTTCTCTCGCATATCTTGGACACAGCCAAGGGACATCTCCACCAGAAGTACGGTGGCAACTTTGACGCGATAAAATGCTATCTCACATACCCGGTCAGCTGCAGTGAGTCTTTGAGGCTCCTTCTTCTTCAAGAACCTTCCGCTGTCGGAATGGAAGTCATGGGGGCCGTCTCGGAGGCCATGGCGGCTGCCTACTATTTCATCAAATACAAAAGAAGCATCAATCTGCCACGCGGCGCGAAATTATTCATTGACTTCGGTGGCGCCACTGTTGTAGGGTCTTCTCGACCACCCCCTCTTGACGTATTTTTTGACACTTTGTCCAGGATGGCGTGGCTGTATATGAGGATAGCACGGGCCAGATAAAGCAGGCTTGCCCAACCCATGGTCTGCGCTCTCATTCCCGAAGTTAAAGCCGGCTGGATTGCTGAACGTCAAATAGGGTTTACCGGTGGAGGACAAATGGTCAACCAATTTGCACGCGGCTGGCTTACGAAACAATGCCCTGATTGGAATGCATTGAATTGCGATATTCAATGGACTCTTAACATATCTTCCCAAATCGATCGATGCAAACGCATATTCAATGGCCAATCGAGCCACAACCTCTATGATGGAAATGGCCGCATCGTCACTATACCCTCGTGAGTGCTCCTTTCCATTTGAGAGACCTCAATGCCTTCCATGCCTTCTTGCCATGCATTGGGTTCATTATGAACAAAGCTCATGAATTATTGTGTCTTCTATAGGGATATCATGAAAGATTTTTTCGAGCCTTTAATTGCTGGAGGCGTGGGGCTAGCCAAAAGTCTGTGTGAGAGTGCGATGTCTGCTGGGCACTTCGTCAATGCTGTAGTGGTCTGCGGTGGTGTAGGGGGAAATGGGTGGTTCTTCGAAGAGCTATCCCGGAGAATACTCGATGAGACTGGCATCGCAATATGCAGGCGAATGCCGGAGTAGGTGCACGATACGCTGCACTCATCGAAAAGTTGCTAACACTGTCTTACCACTACTTTAGGCCTGAAGCTATAGCGCATGGAGCGCTGTGCTACTCTCGCAGCCCTATCGTTGAAGAGTGTGTTATAACACGACATCTGGGCCTGTCCTACGATGGGGAATATACAAGAAGTGGGAAGCCTTTGAAGCTTGGAACGTGGCACAGGGGCATAGGATGGATCCTTCGTGAGGTGGGTTTGCAGTTTCGAAAAAAGGCAGGTTGTCGGTGTTTTGGCTGATTATACGCAGGGTCAAGATCCTAATCAGTTACCCGGCTGTCTGCGATTCACGAAACGGATTCAACCTGATTCGACGGATGAAGGTGATCACATCATCGAAACGGAGATGTACGTTACCCCCGCCAACTGGAAAACATTTGGCAAGTACATTCGGAAAAACAGACTCATCGAATGGGACTGCGATATAACATATCCGGCCACGGAGCGGATTCTCGCCCGATTGTCCCGCCTGGGGAAATTTTGCGGGATGCTTCCGCACAAGGAAATGTTTCCGCTTGGGACCGAGACGGAGGAATCCGAATTTGAATTTCAACTTACCCTAGAGGCTGATAAACAGCTCTTGAAGGCCTCCTTTTCTGTCAAGCTCAGGAACGGGCATTTCTGCCCACTGGAAGACGTGCGTTATATTCCTCTGCCGTTAGTACCCAGATCAGAGTTTATGAATCCGTGTGTCCGATATGGTCAAGGTTTTGCAAATCGAACCGGGGAGAAGGAACAAACCCCAAACCGTGGGCCGCAGAGCCTCGCTTCTGTTGCGTCTTTCCCGGCCTCCCTGGACAATCGTGGCCTATCAACGACGCGGGCACACAGCGGACCTGCCATTGTCGTACCGCAGAGTCCCGTGCAGTCTGAAAGTGCTACGTCTACCACCACGCGCCTGTCGAGTTTGCCTCCTCGTCAACACGTAATACGGCGGCCTGACGTGGGACCGTATTCGCGAAAGTGGCAGCCACGAAAGCTCTCGCCGAGCGACTATGCGTATGCGAAGGAAACCGCTGTACTGCTGAATAGGAAGTACGGTCCGTCCCGACAGGGCAGCCCACGCCTTGTATCTTATTCAACATGAGAAACGCTTTTTGCATCAAGATGGAGCGTCGTGCGTAATTGCTCTTGGCACCATCTGGCTGTTCTGACGGCTTGGGCTCAACCCAAGGCCAGGAAGGTCGTGGCCATCCTCCTTCAGTCCGGCCAGACAGGACCGTGTGAGAGCAGCATAATGCGTGGGTAATCCACACGATGAATAGCACAGGAATGAAATGCAATACTTGCAAGAGCCACTGCCAAAATGCAGATAGATATCTTCTCATCTGAATCACATGGCATCAATGCCTTAGAGAGTGGGAACTTGGCTCTTTGACGTGTTCAAGGCCAACTCATATCACAGAATATGTAAGATTACGTTATGGGCACACTGTTCAGCCTTTCCTATAAGTGCCATCGCCCCAGCCAGGGGTCAAGTCCTTAAATCAATTCTGGAAAGCCTTGAAAAATGCCACAAATCCCTTTCGCATTGAAGTGGCTGATTGGTGCGCTTCTTTCTCTCCCTGCAATTGCTGCGCCGCCATGGACGACCCAAATAAATACCACGATGTGCAACTGGAACGGGTTTCGTGGTAAGTCACACCGCATTAAGCATACGAATCGCACGAGCACGGTGTTGATCGGACCAAGGCTTCCAACTTCGGCAAACTATCATACTGAACGGAGGTTCCTTATGGTGGCAGAGGTTCGTCATCCTGCGCTCTCATGACCAACACTGACCCTTCCCTAGCGGGTATTCCGATGGATCCTACGGCATACCAACAAACGACGGTAAGCAACCGACAGCTGTCACGACAGTCCGTGGAGAACAGAAGCTGATCGTTCCAGCTAGGTAACTCTGGGGGCACATTCTATAGCCTGTCACTCGCTGATCGATTCAACATTGAAACGACCAACTCATCTAGTCTTTTTTCGAAGGGGCCCAACCCGACCATAACCCAAGTTAACTTCGAAGATGGCGCGATGTTTGGGAACGATCGAGAAATCATTCTATATGGGTGGGCACTATCGTCCCACTCCCTTTTCACGGGCTTTGTTCTGACAGTATCTTACCAGGGGATTAACCAGGCCAACGGATGGCAAGGATGTTCCCGACGCGAGGGACGTTCTTGGATATCGATCTTTGGATGCGGGCTCAGGTCATGATGAGGGATCATTCTTTAATTCGTCACTACCAAGCAATGTGACTCGCTACGTCACAAATGGGGGGCCTGTGTCTGTGCCAAGCGAGGACCTGGCTTTTTATTTCGGTGGCATGCGAGGTCAGGACTGGGGCCCTATCACTTCGGACGATGCATCGGCAAACACATCGGCGAACACACTGATTGCAGTCAATTTGGCAGCCAATGGCGATCGGAAACACTGGCGGAACTTGACGCTGCCCAAACATGTCGCGAGCCGAGCAAACCCGCAGCTGGTGTGGATACCCGTTTCCCAGCAAGGCGTTTTAGCAGTAATTGGCGGAGTGAAAAACCCAGAAGAAATATATCCCTCCGGTCTTTCATCCACGCAGCAAGAGCAGAATGTGAGGCCAAACCCGGCTCTTCTGGCCCAAAGAGGAACCTTGGTTAACCCAGCACAGTCCTTGAACGACCCGGGCTTTATGACCATCATTCCAATTTACGATATTGCGCTCGATACATGGTATGTACGCCGTCGGTTCCCGAAATGAACAAAAGCTCAATTGTTATTACATCCATAAGGTATCTCCAAAACGCCACGGGCGATGTTCCTTCGGGCGGTCGTTCCTCCTTCTGCTCCACTCTCGCTTCTGCATCGGATGGCAGTTCTCACAACATTTACATCTACGGCGGCTATAATGGACAAGATTCGACTACTGCCCCTTATGACGATGTGTACATTCTCTCCTTGCCATCCTTCATCTGGATCAGAGCCTACACCGGGAACTCTCGCCATGGTCGCAGCGGACATCAATGCTTCGGTGTCCTACCGAGTCACATGTTAGTGGTGGGGGGCCTATACAAGGATCCCTCCATTTGTCTCGATGGTGGCATCCTGCAGACATTCAGTCTCAATGACTTGGAATTCCAAACGACATACTCTCCGGAGGCTGTCGAGGAATACCTAGTACCAAGTGTGGTGTCTCAGCAAATTGGAGGAACGTGGGTCATTGATATTGTCTGACGAGCCCTTAGACTTTGGTAGCTGACAGTGATTAGAACAACAGGGAACGCCAGTCGAACGGCGCCCGAATCTTGGGGAGACCCTCAACTCAAGTCACTGTTTGATGCCCCATATACCAAGACGGTCACAACTTGGTACCCATATACCACATCGGGAAAGCCGCTGCAACCAAAGACTACGACCACCCGAGCGTCCATGCCTCAGAAGAATGGCTGGATCATGCCTGTTGCTGTCGGTATCACTATCCCTACTGTGGGAGCAGCTTGCGTAGTCATGATATGGTTTGCTATCAAGCGTAAGCGTCATTTGCAACATGGCCTATGCCACTGTAGCCCCAGGAGACGTCATTGGCTACACGTGCTCTGTCTCAAGTCCGATTGGTCTCGACCAAATGAGGCAGATGGGGTCCCGGTCGAGCCGCAGCCCACGGTACGCTCTGTCCGCGTTGTGGGCAGTGAATTCAATGAGCTGCCAGCTCACGCTCCCCCATCAACAAAGTCAAATAGGTCTTCTATCGCAGAGACACCGACATGTATGTATTTGCGAGGGACTGGAGGCTCCAAGCGAGTCAGCAAAACCCTTGGAGAAGTAACAACTCCCTCCCCGGCCACACACGAGGGAGGACTTTAGCTGATAAACAATGTTGGTGAATGAAACCCATAGAGAACTTAAAGTATCAACATGTAAGAGCTCCTTTTCCACTTGCCGCGAGTATGGAAGGGAACGGTACCAGGTTGGCATAAAAGCTGCGCAAGATAATGTAGCTAGATTTCAACTTTACTCAACTGCATATCATCGACAGCAATACTTCGAAGCGAGCATTGTTCACTATACCAACGAGAGCACCACGCAACCAAGGTTTCCTGGATTTAAATGCATGGATATTGTAGGCCAGAAAAAAGATATGAAGATTGGGAACTGCGATGCATGGATAATGGTCACTATTCTGATAGGCAGCGTAAGATTCGTGAGATCCTAGGGTTTGGGCTAATCCTCGAGATATTGTGTAGCTCGATGCGGCGATCTGGCGAGGCGAAGCGTTCTGCTCATTGGGCGATATTACCACATACCAGCCAACTTGACACAAAGTCTTGAGCTTGGCGTTGTGTTATGGATAACCCAAAGGTTCCGCCTTTTGTTGATAGACACTGGTGAGATATGGCAAGCTCGTGCGTCGTAGCGAGGCGACCTATCTCCGCCCGACTAATCTTCTCAAGTGGGCCACGGACTAGCCTTCTAAATACCTTGTTCAAATACCCAAAGCATCGAACCTTCCTATCTGCTCCTCTGATTTATCTGCATAGCTTCTTTGGCTGGGTCAAGCCTGACAATTGCTGTACAAGTTCACTTGTTTCTCCTGTCAGAAACTATCAGTTGGCTCTTGTAAGAACGTCAACCCCCAACCCCTTTTATGAACAGATCGGTGTCCTCTTCGTTCGCTTTGTTCACTAACCAGAAACATAGGTAAATCTTCGATGGCGCGCCACAAAATTGTGCAGAAGCTTGAGTCACCAAAGGGGCTTGCCACTCCGATCGTCAGAAAAATTCTTTGTCGACCACTGAGCGACATCCTGAACGATGAGGTGAGCGTTCCCGTGAGAGACATGCACAGCTGGGTGCATCGATCTTCCGCCCATCGTATGGAAGAAATCAGGAAGAAAGGAAAGATTGCGCGTCCGATGAATGCGTTCATGCTTTACCGGTTTGCCTACAATGGGCTTGTCAAGGAATATTTGCAACAAAATGGCCACCGCAGCGACGGCCAAGCCATCTCTATGGCCATCGGTCTAGGATGGCGCAATGAAAATACGGTCGTTCGTGGTATTTTTCGAGACCTGGCAAACATCGAGCGACATCATCACTCTACAATGGACACCGGGATCAACGATCCCGCCATCAAGAGGCTCCAATTGCCCACGAAGCGGGCGTCACCATCCCCAATCACTCCAGATTCTGAAATACGCGGTGGCTTTGCATCCAATCAAAGCAGCCAAAGCCCTACCGTGGACACCATTCCACTGGTCCTTGAACAACCAGAATTGTATTTTGGTCATCGCTGTGGCCTACAATGGCCTACGTTACCTGAGAAGTTTACGAATAGCTTGCCGGTGGCGTCGGAGATATACTCTGGCCCTTGGCTGGGCGATATCCCGTACGAGTATGGCGATCTGGAAAGCGCCGGCTTTCAAGACAATTTCTCGGACAAGCTTTGGCTTGAGTTGCATGACCAACCAATTTGCATGGGCTATATTGATCCTGGACTTTTGCCCCAGTAGAACACCAGGCTAGCAGTTCTCTCTGGACGTAGCAACAGGGTTACGACAACCGGGCATGATTTTGCTGTCGGTGGCTCTAGCTGAAGAAGAAGAAGAAGAGGAGGAGGAGGACGAGAAAAAGAAGAGATAATAATGTACGTTTGACACTATAAAGTGGCCTACGGGCAACCGTAAGACCAAGTCCAAAGGAGGAAAGGGCTCTGGGCCAAGTGGTTAAGTCGGGACTTGAGGCCATATTTACTTTGGCTTTTTTGCTACAACCAACCCATTATCCCTGTGTAGATAGGTGAAGACCTGTTGCATCTGTATATACAATATATCTTTACTCCGTTAAGGAAGGCACCGTTGGTGTTCCAGTGAACTAATATCTTCAAGGTAGACAAAACCCAGCAGATATGACTGCTTTCATATCTCCCACTTTCTCTGTCAACATTGGCTGCTAGTAACCAAACATGTTCTAGTGCTCAAGTCTTCAAAATTCCACATACAGGATGACCTTGGAATCGGACATTGCCGTTTACTTGAGCACCGTGGAGTCAAGCAAACAAAGACCGTATTTGCGTCCTCCGTCAAGACTCGAATTAAAACGAAGCACTCCACTCAGACCAGTGCGCCACTTTGACACCGCCGCAGCTTCTGTTACCGAGCATGGAAGCAAACCAATTGAAAGACAATGACGGAAAACGATCACGACCACTAGACGCCATTATTGGAACGCACCAAATCTGGATAAGCCTTGCTTAGGATCCATTTTGTCGCATACTTGGGCCCAGTTACTGTCTGTTGGGGCGTAGTATATGCCTTCTACTTCTGCATAGTAGTTCCCACCAGCTGTTGCGATGAAAACACGCCTGCAAGTTAAGCAGGGACCTCGTAGCTTTCTGACGCAAAAGCTGCTGGTCAAGTATGATGACGCCGCTCTAGACGTCCTCGTTGACAGCGCATGCTCATATCCAAATCATCGTACTGCCTACTTCACGACGCTCAAGAGTCGAATCAGGCATATGCCACTCCGTGGGATTTCTGTAAGCAACGTTTTGCGTATCATCTGTGATGATATCCTGGGGGCCAGGAAACTCGCACGTGCGGAGCAAAATCTACTAGGACTACCCAGCTTGGCGACGCTCCAAAGTCGTGTCCATAGTGCCGCGGAGAAAGGCTGGTTTCGGCAGCACTTCCGAAGCTATATCAAAATTTACCACCCCGAGTGTCCCTTTGACGCGGTGGCTATCAATCGGTATGACTGCAACCCAAATTGCCGCCTGGTTGTTGTGAGCTCCCAAACCATAGCCGTAGAGGCTCAACGTGACATCGGCACGGGCGAAGAGATTACCATTTTCTATAGCAAGGATTACTCTGGTGACGGAAACTGTGACTGTCTCTGCGTAACATGCAAGCGTAAGCCATTCTGGCCAGTGACCACATTCAGGTTAATGGAGAATCTTGAACGCCGCGTATGACCTAGTATCAGATGCTCCCCGGTCAAACAACGCAAGTATTCGTTTTCCGTCCCCAAAACGGCGAACCTTCCATTGCCAATTCTCCCTGGTTCTGGCTCTTCCTGGGGAGCATTCGGCTTGATGGGTATTATGGAAATTAATCTACCGTTAATTACATCTTACGTGTAGAGTTCCCTGTTAGAGTACACATACGGTTATATACCTTAAATAGACTCGACATCAACCGAGATATGACTATATATATGTAAAACCTTTTGACATGATAGCCGCGCACGCTTGCGCCTATGAAGGAGTGTCCTTGATAGAGCTTTACCCATCAAAGCCGGTTTCACACCTCGGCTTATTACTTCGGTGGACGCAACTTGTCTACCATTCTCGTCTACATATACCAACCAACCACGACCATCAGGCTATCGTGTGTACATTAATTGCCTTATCTTTCTGGAGTCCTGTTGCAGTAATGCAATTACTCAATAACAGTGATTAACTGACAAATACATTGTATCGAGCTATCGGGTCGCCGGTGGGGTTATTGGCTTACTTTCAAAGGGGTCCATAGGGCGAGCCAGAGAGCTGAATGCCAATGTCCGCTTTGGCACGCAATGGCCTGGAGACTTGACGTTGTGATATGCAATATGGCATCTGATGAATTTGTCTACTCAGGCGACAGCTTACTCCGACATCGACATGGACATATTGACTCCCCTCACTTCTTCCACCTCGCACCCTCATTCCGATTAGTGATTGTTCTTTATCAGCTGGTGATCGGGATTTCAGTCTTCCTGCTTATTCGGATAGTCCAGCGTCTGTGGGTGGGCTGCCTGTTAGTGGAGTGGCCCAAATGCTTCAGACATATAAATATCCGTTGATATCTACCGGTATTATATTGAATGCCACTTACAATCGATCACTCTAAATGAGAAGGACACAGACATAGTCCTGTAGTATCATGCTACGACAGCATTGTGTGTGTGTGTGTGTGTGT
>ERZ1673737.3832-NODE-3832-length-11062-cov-4.133188_pt1 | contig 11062 bp, 9 predicted proteins | sample MGYA00580211_ERZ1673737 | MGnify/ENA primary metagenome ERZ1673737 (study PRJEB41218, sample SAMN15661789) | gut metagenome | host: Homo sapiens | place: Canada: London | collected 2015-08-20/2019-03-30 | study: EMG produced TPA metagenomics assembly of... | reverse complement strand
AGAAGATCCCAGCCAAGGTTCTGCGAAACGCCAAGGGAGTCGCCATATTCACGACCATGCGCACCGGTCTTTGGCTGAGTGGTTCCGGTGGCAGTGGCGTGCTACTCGGTCGCATCCCCGAGACTGGCGAATGGAGTCCGCCATCCGGTATCATGTTACACACGGCCGGGATTGGTTTCCTTGCTGGTGTGGATATCTATGATTGTGTGGTAATCATCAACACATATAAGGCCCTGGAGGCTTTCAAAACATTCCGATGCACTCTTGGTGGCGAAGTGAGTGTCGCCGCAGGCCCTGTTGGAGCCGGTGGCGTCCTAGAGTCTGAGGTGCACAAGCGCCAGGCTCCCATTTGGACATATATGAAGAGCAAGGGTCTATATGCGGGTGTGGCGATTGACGGTACTGTCATTATTGAGCGCACGGATGAGAATGAGCGCTTTTACGGCCAACGCCTTTCTGTCAACGAGATCCTTTCTGGCAAGGTCCGACATCCACCGTACGAGCTCAAAACGCTCATGGAAACCCTCAAAGCTGCTCAAGGCGACTCGGATGTGGATGAGAGCGTTCTCCTCCCGCCGGGCGAAACACCTGGTGACCTGGAGATATCAGAAGATGGTACCTCCTTCGGCGTGCCGGCCCCAGACGACCCGGATCCATACGGCGTGAAGGCATTGGAGGCAGAGGGCCTTTTTATCCGGGAGGCCGGCACGAAGGTAAGACCAACTCGTGATACTTTTGAGTTCCGGCCGAACCCCGGCAGCCCTATCTTTGCTACGTTCTCGCGCCGCAGCATGGATAGCTCGCCGCGAAATAGCTGGCGCGCTAGTATGCAGAGCCACAAGAGTAACAGAAGCTATGCCAGCGTTGATCGTGGCACACAGACTGATGACGCTCCGCCAACTGCGCCTACGTCTGTGAGCCGTGCGTCGTCCCGCAGTGCCAAGGGGTCGACTGCTCCGTCGATGAATGCTTGGGATGAGGATCCTGCCAGCTGGGATGCGGTGCCCCTCCATGGATACAATGATGAGTTCAAGAACGAGGATGACAAGGCCGAGTCCAACGGGGAGGAAAAGCAAGCTGAGAACGACGTCGACGAAGATGATGACATCGAGGTTCATGAAGTCAACAATGCGATCGTCACGCCGCGGGAGAGTGTCCACTCATCCCCAAAGAAAACGGAAGAACAGAGTGACACCGAAGCCAAGCGTCTCTCGCCCAGCTTTATCCGTGCTCGTCTTGTGAACATCCCGGCCCGCGTTCCTCCTGCTTTGCCTCCTCGTCACCCGCAGCACGTCTGGGGCTCTGGATCCAGCCGTGAATCGACCTCGCCTACCGCTCTCTCCCACTCCAGCCACAACACCTCTCCCACCGATGTCGCCGAGGGTGAGTCTGGCGACGTGCCCTCATCCCCAAAGAAGCTCCAGACCGCCACCGCCATCCCTACTGTCGTTGATGACGAGGAGTTCGTCGACACCGCCGAGTTCCCAGCTGCCAGCGGTGACGAGATCGAGGACCACACCGCCACCGAGAATGGTACCACCTCAGACGCCGAACGGAAAGGGTCAACTGAGGCCGTCTCTCCTTCGAAGCAAGAAACAGACGAAGAGTCCGGAAACCTCCTCGACGTCAATGTGTCTCCCGACCTCCAGAAGTCTCCAGGGATCGACTCCGAGCTCGGCGCAACAAACGATACCCCCGAGGTTGAAGAGGCCCTCGACAAGATCGAAGCCAAGTATGATACTATGGAAGGCGAGCCGTCCTCCAAGATGTCTCATGCTGAGCAAGCCGAACCCGAGGAATCTCCTGGTGGCACCAAGATCGACAGTACCTTGCCTCATGCTCGGGCTGAGTAAATGCAGATTGCTCATCAGCAACTGGTACTCAGACTTCGGATTCACAACATACATCTCTCCTTATCTATATTTCCTCATATATATCTCGTCCATACGCATTCGACTTATGTCGAGTCCAGTCCTTCCCTTTCATTCCTCTTTTCAAAAACGACTTTCCTTTTTGTTTATCATCTATCTCATCTCATGGATTTTAGCGTGTTGCATTTCAGCGAGTGGAGGGTCTTTGTTTCTGGTTTGGGTTTCTGGTTTCGGTTAGGTGGGGAGTCTGTGGTCCCTTTGGCGCTCTGTCGAAGGGTAATTCGGCTCGGTTGCATTATATCCTGTTGTTTTATCACTTTCAATACACTCTTTTAGATCATTATAGTACATGTACATTTTGTCCTTTACATTGTATGTGGATGGATATTTGGTGACTGCAACTAACTACCTGAACTTCTGGGACCTGATATTGCTGCCTTGTAGCCTTGTCTTGTCGCCTGATCGATCTATCAGGCAGTAGCAAACTTTGATAATCAAAAGTACTTGTCCTTCTTTCAAGTTTAATTTGATTTCGTATAATTTCTACTCTTCTGAGCTCTTTATGGTTTGAAACTGGGATAATTTGCGTTGTTATCACGGGGGGTTCTGGCGGGATAGATAGCCCTAAGTAGATGTATGTCTGTCCGAAAAGCGCATGGGCTTTCAATTTGTTCCAGGACTCTTGATCAACTTCATAAAAGTCGGTTTAACCAAATTTGAGTATCCTGGGCTTATATACAGTGGAGTATAGTTCCGTGTGTCTAGGATTTCACTTCCCCATGACGAATTGTCTCGTCATGCCCAGAGACCACGCCGTATAGCCCGCAGGGCAGCATGGGAACATAAGCATGTGTTACCTTCTCCCTAGCCTCGTCAACACAGCAATAGAAAGGCAGAATCTGTCCGCTAAAGAGTTTCTTCAACTTGCTGATTCTACCCGACTGAGCATGCTGGCTTCAAGTTTCCCATGACCGACAGCTTATCAGCACACGATGATTCGATTCCGCCCCGGCTTTTGGCCATGCATTGTTATCAGCTGTTTGCTGATATTCCTTTACTTCCGACTTCCTCCTCCACACAAGGACATTCTCGCTCCTTTGGATCTCTCGCCTCTGCCGTTGCCGGAGGAGTTCAACGTCCTGCATCCAGGAGAATTCACCGACCCTGCCCCTTATCCAGATATTCATATTATTTCAACTCCAACAGATTCACCCGATGAGCCTGAGGGCGAAGGGACTCTGAATGACTTGCCGTATGTCACCGTATCTGTTGCTGATCACCCCTCTAACAAACTCGCAGGCAGCACAGATTCTACCAAGGAGGAATCCTCACCTTGACTACTCGGAACGGCTCTACAGAATACCCCAAGCCAGCCATCTATGACCCATATCCTGCTTATAACACGCCCCGATGGCGCAAAACATGGGCGGGAAGATTCGAAGCTTGTCGTGGGCCTCGCGGGAGAGACTTAGATCGCGGCTGCAGTGAGGATATGATGTCTGTCTATCGTGGAACACAGAAGGGTACGTACTGGATATATTCCCTTGCTAGCATCTACTTAACACCTCACCCTTCTTTCAGGATTCCCTGCCTCCACTTTCGGATCTCACAAAGCTCTCAGTCTAGATCAGGATGTCTGCGTAGATCGATATGCTCGCTATGGTCCCTACGGGATAGATGAGAACAACGACGCAGACATCCCAGGATTTCAAAGACCCAACAGGGTCCTCTGGACAAATGTCAATTGGGGATATCTTCAATCCCAATGCTACGAACGCAATGCCGAGCGATACCGCCCTGATCGACCAGACCAGCATTACAGACAGCACATTCTTTCCTTATATCCTCCAATCCTTGGAGAACATATGAGCTTTCCGAGTAAGCCTGCAGATCTCTCATACAAGACCCGCTCAGCTGTTGTCCTCCGTGCCTCGGAAACTATGCGATGGACCCCAAGTCACTTTCAATACCTCCGCTCATTGATCATGGAGCTTTCGCTACATACTGGGTCTGAGTACCAGGTTTTCTTCATGATCGATGTTCATGATGAGTCAATAGATCTGGAAAATGACGAGGAAGCTGTCCGAGAACTTAAGCAAAGGGTTGTACCATCTGAGTTCCGCAATATGACCGTCCTCTTTAGTGAACATCTACTGGAACAGTGGTATCCCAAGATGGGTGAACACCGTGCTATTTACCAACACCTCCAAGCAATGCAGGTATTTGCCAGAATGTACCCTGAATTCGATTACTACTGGCAATTCGAATTCGACAACCGAGTCATCGGCCATACCTACCATTTCCTCGAGCAAGCCGTCGAATTTGCCAGGAAACAGCCTCGAAAGTATCTATGGGAGCGAAACGCATATTTCTACACACCCGGCGCACACGGAACTTGGGAGAATTTCTCCAATACGGTCGCCAACTCGATGACAGGAAAGCACAGCGTCTGGGGCCCAGTCAAGCACGAGGGTATCAAACCAGCCGGTCCAAAGCCATTACCCGGCTCTCATCCCGAGAACGATAACTTCAAATGGGGAGTCGGGGAAGAGGCCGACCTCATCACATTTCTACCAATCTTCGACCCGCGCAATACATCATGGACGTTCCCGAATATGACGTGGAATGTCTCTGACAATATCCCACGACGCACTTCTGTCATCACACAATGGCGCATGTCCAAAAGGCTTCTGATGGAGATGCACAACGCCCAGCGTCGACGCGGCGAGGCCTTTGCGTCGGAGATGTCAGCGCCTTCTTGGGCACTTCTGCATGGATTCAAAGCTGTTCATGTTCCTCACCCCATTTATGTGGATGGCCAATGGTCTCCGAGTGAAATGGCTCGGATCTTCAATCGAGGTTCTCCGGAGAATATTAATGGTGGTCCGGACAGTATTTGGAATTGGGATCATCGCTTTGATTACCTCTGGTACCGCATTTCATACATGTTCGCGACGCAGGCTGCGGAGGATCTCTTTAGGAGATGGATGGGGTTCCAGCCTGATCCTAGACTATACTTGGGTGGTATACGAGTAAGTGTACTATCAATCTATTTATTCTTCCCAGGTTACTGATTGATATTCAAAGCTTGAATACCGTCCAGGGAGATTTTGGGATGATGGTGGCAGCCTGGTACGTTTTCTGATCATGTTCTAATCCCTGGAATGTTTGTTTAACTATGTTTTAGGATGAAGCTACCAATGGTCGATTGTGTTTCCCGTTCATGCTTCTTCATAACATCAAAAATACCGAGCCTGAGAAAACACTTAATTTGCCTGTCACGGATTCCGCTTTGAAGGATGATGCGACTTGAGCCTGTTTGCCTCTTGCATGTTTACTGAATCTTGATGCCGGACATGTTCTTTTCTTATTTTGTCTTACCAAATGCCGTTGCAAAATTAGTCTATGTATTCAACTAGAATTGGCTGTATCATAACTAGCTTTCTTTTACCCAAATAAGACATTTTGACATCTTCACATCGCCCATCGAAAAAAATCCCTTAACCCGAATCCCCGAGGGTGTAACCCTTCCACGTGATTATCCAAGGATCACATCTAACATTTAGATAGATTAAAATTTTCTATTAAAAGAATAAAAGCCCCAGGTTGAAAGATATTAAGATTTTCTGGACCTAAATTGAGGCTGTATGGCAAGATCTTTTCCATCCTTCCAACCCTGACAAAGATGTCCACTATGAGTACCCCTCCCTTTGCAGGGCCCGAAAATATGCAGGAAAAAAGGAATTGAAATCTGGCATAGATCCGCCGAAATAGTGGCGGTGAAGCCAAGGTCGTAATAGAGTATGCATGAAGCTGCTTACTCGCCAACCTCTCGGTCAACATCCCACTGCACCCACCGCATAACCCGCCAGCTAAGAGTCCTCTCTCGGATCTTCTTGCCCCAAACGAAGAGCGGAATCCAGAACAGGAGGACAGCGCCACATATTGCAGCCATTTCGCCGTAGGCAACATTATATCCATGCTGATCAACCCATGGGTTCGTGTAGAAACCCAGTAAAAAGCCGAAGGCAGACTTAAAGGCTAGCTGGGTGACGACAACCTCTCCGGCGATGGGATGGTAGCTGTCTATGGTGTATACCAGGGAGACGTTTGTGGCCTGGGTGATGGTGAAATTGACTACATCGTATTAGAAAGGCTCTAGCGTAGAAATCAAAGGGTGAAGAAGGACTTGCTCAATCCAATGTCCATAGTAGGAACAATCCAGTGCATCTTCCACTTAATACCGCAGCCATACAGAGCCAGGGCAAGTGGACCGGTAAGAGCACCGATCATGATAGCGGGAAGACGCATCTCCGGCTCTCGAATCCCACCGTTACGCCAAGTGAAGAAGTCAGCGACCCAATCAGAAAAATAGCCCCCAAGGAAAATGCCAATTAAGCATCCAATGATAGCTGCGATGAAGGACAGCCCAGATTGCCATGCCTCAAAGCCATAAGTATCACTGAATGCCGGTGATACGTTGGACGTGACAGCTACGATGAAACCGATAGTCACCGACATAACCAGTGTTGCCCATAAAACGGGTGGAAGGATCAGGAGCCCGACAGGACGGATCACCATCTGCCAGATCGACTCATGGGTGTACTTGCCGTGGTACAATTTGAGGCCTTGCATCAACCATCCGCGGTTATGAACAGACTCGTTAGGGACAACTTCCTGGATTTCGGAATCACCAGCCTCTTCGCCTTTTGTACTGTGATGGACACGCTCACCAGAGGCAGTCAATGTAGTGATAGTGTCACTCGATGCTAGGTTTCTGGTAAACGCCGTCTCCGGGAATGTCGCGTATACAATAAGGGTGACACTGCCAATGATAGCAATAGCGACGTAGTAGATATAGCGCCATGGGTGGAATTTCACAATAAAGCCGTCGATAATAGCTCCAGTGGCGACACCTAAGTTCAGGGAGGCGTTGTATAACCTAGGATCTAGTTGGTAATGATCCCATGTCAGCAGGGAGGAGACTTACGCAGTAATAGCTCCACGCTCATGTAGGAAGTAGACATCCGCAATAGTGACAGGCACCAGACACTCTCCTGCTCCAGCGGCAAATCCCATGATGATTCTTGCCACTAGGAAGTTTGCATAACCTTTGCCGACGGCACACCAGATGGCAGTGATTGTATACAAGGTAAAAGAAGCCACATATATAGGGCGACGACCATATTTATTAATCAGGGGCATCCAGAGAAGATTCCCCAACCCCTGAAATAGTGCGGTGCAGTTGAAAAAATAGGCAGTCTTTGAGATAGGGCCAGACATGCCAGTCGCCTTCCAATTGGGGAAGAATTCCTGTGCCGTCTGGAGAATGGCCAGCGTTGGCCCAGCCGCAAGAAAATTGCACAGAATCATAGCAAAGCATACCACGACCGCCGTGATAGCTTGAACCATCTCGGCCTAGAAAGAAGTCAGAGGCAAACGATTCGAGGGAAACAGCACCGAACCATGCAAGTTTACCAATTGAGAGGATCTCTTGGGCCTGAAGACGGCGTTGGGACTAGAATGATCTCGTTGGTCTCAGCGTGTCGCAGGCGCAGATGACCCAGCGTCTTCACACTGGTGCCGCTGGTCTTCTCCTCCAGCCCTGTGGGGCCGTCAGGATGACCCTGTTCGGTTTGAGTGATATCCATCGCAGCGGGTTGCCCTTAAGGCAATTGAAGACTAGAAAGGCATTATCCAGCATGGAGCATCTACTTACTATATATAATTTGCAGGAGTGGCTAGCAGAGTTACCTGCGTCGAGGCTGTGGAACCTGCAGAGGTCCACATCCCGGTGATCGGATATGTCCACCTGCATGACTGGGGCGAATTGCGACCACACATTCCGGGACATTAAGACTCGGCCCATTTACGCATTAAGTCGCAAGGGTATCTGAACCGCTGATCATGGTGCGTTGCTATTCAATCTCCAGAAAGGAGCCGAACCTGGTGTTATCTCACTACTTAGAATGTCAGAAAAAACATCTGATTAGAGGAAGTCTTGGTCAGGGAAGGAATCGGCATATTGAGATGCTTCATATTGACTTTCGCAGGCTTGGGGCTGAGACATGGTAAAGGGAATAGTAAGGTTAACCAGCAACTATGAAGAAAATGGGTGATGGATTTACAAAAAGATATAGGCTAGAAGTAATAGGGTTATAGGTAAACAAAGTTAAGAGTCGCGACCGTAACCTTAACGTGTCGAAAATAATACTAGATGTTGATTGGGCATCTTTACGCACAAGTGGATACCTAATAGATGATCTACCCGATATCTACCCGATATCCATATAATATCCGCAGAATATCCACAAAGCTTCCAAATTAAACAAAATCTCCAAGTCCATGAGATCACAACAAGGAATCGAGGTTCCTCTCTAATTTCCTATGTGTATGGACTAATAAAACAAATTTATAGCGAATCCTAGCTACTCTTAATCTTCTGATACTACCAATCTGTACGATAAGTCTGGGAACTAATATAACCCTTGAGTGGCAGTGTGCTACACACTTCCCGAAGGTCCACGTTACGGCATTAAGCCTAGTGCGTCTCAGGAAGGATTGGCATAGTATCCAACAAGGCCTCAGCGGCATTGAAGACTGCTGAAACCTCAACATCTTTCGGTATTTTGAGCAAATCAGTATTCAAAAAGCCCTGTACTGAGATATCTTGCTTATTATATCTAGAAATGATCATATAAAACTTCCAAAGTAAAAGTAATGAACGGCTGTGGAGATATGGAGATGCGATATCCCGCATTCAGTATGGCAATTGGAGTGGCCCACTCAACCGGGAAGCACGTTACTTTTCCCCAAGGAGGAGGAAGATGGTGGGGTGAAAGGCCGAGGGGAGGAGCAATTCTCCCTTCTGACTTAGGATTAAAGAGCGCCTTGCCACTCGAATGGCACTGCCATACTGTATACTCTCCGACTAAACGCCAACCCAAAGCAGCAAGCTGGCCCTCGGCGTGACTATAACGAGGTTCTTGAGACAACTCGGCCAAAGAACTATGTTGTTGATAGGAACGGAAATACATGGAGAATCTGAAAATCTAGAATATTTATCTGGAGCTCCAAAGCATTGGGAAGAAACGTTTCCATCTCACCATGGTCCTCACAAGCCAAGACTACCCTAGTCAAAATCCCCTTGTAGCAGGGGACGCCACAATTGTCAGAATGCTGAAATGTGCTTTTTGCTAAATTGACAACTCGCATAGTTTCTATATAAGAATAAGCCTTTGGATGGAATTAGCATGGGGGGATGTACTCCATTGATCCTGATGAGTGCGCTAGACCGCATGATAGAGAGGGCCCGAATTGCAGACATTAGCACGTTCCCCCTTTTTCGTGGCTACTGATTGTGTTGGTGTTGGCTTTCTGGGACAGTGCATTTTTGTAGAATTGGCCGCATCAACATGAATGGAGTGCGGAACCGAGCGTCAACTCCAATGCTGTAGATCCGGGGGTGGAGCCGAGCAACGACCCCAATGCCTGGAGAATGGAGGTGGAGCCGAGTACGCGGAAATCCAAAAAGGGGCTAAAATTTAGTACACTACACTATACCTAGCTAGGCATGAAGCTTAGCAAGGTAGTAGTGCTCAATAATGAGTAGCTTGCGCCATCCAACATGCAGAATAGGATATAAAGGTGTGGACCGCTCCCTCGTCAGCAAGAATAATATCCATCAGTCCTATACAGCATTCGTCCTCAAGAGGTCGCTTGACTCGGTTGTATCAGCAATTCAAAATGCGCGTTCCAAGCCGTTCCGGTTTACTTCACCTCTCGCTGGGCCTCGCAATGGCGGTGTTCACGATGGGTGGGGCGTCTTTACCGCATCTCCCTGAAACTGCCGGTCTTGCCACTAGGAGTTCCTCGATGTCGTGCTCCCGAGCATGCATGACGGCTATCATCACCAAAGTTTTGGACTCCATGGTGGCCCATGACCCGTCGACGCTGCCATTAGCAACGGTCTACAAGGCAACTGAAAATTCGCACCCAGCAGCGCTGAGTATGATGACATCGTGGCGCACTATCGTTAATATTGCACCGCCTAGCCTGCTGGCAATCGATACCCAGCAGGGTACTGGGTACTTCGCCCTAGATGTCAGCGAGGGCAACAATGAAGCGCTATCAATCCTTCGCGGGCGCATGAAGGTGGTGAACCGAAAGATCACTGAGCTCGAGTTATTTATCAACCGTAACCGCGGTGACCACGGCTTCTCCTACAATTCTACTCAGCTTTCACCAAGCTATGCCACTTTAATGTCGCCACCGGCTGATCGGAAGAGAGATAGCCGGGCCTCTCTCGAGGCTCTAAGCGAGGCTCTATTTTCGACTACCAAAAACCTATCAGTTACTATCAGTGACACCTGCCAGTTCACAGAGTTAGGCTGGAAGGTTGTCGATACTGGAGTGTACGGCAACGGCACGACCGAGCCTCTCGGCTGTAATTGGCCGGATAGCCATCCTACCGATGACAGCGCACGTGTGAACCTGCTTATTGACGAGGAATTGGGCTTTGTTGTCACGAGCGGCATTATCCCGGGCAAAGTCTACCCGTACAATGGGAATGTTTCTGCCTTCATCCCAAACAAGATGCCTGCAGCGCAGGAAGCCCAGGACGTGTGGTTCGCGGAGATGAAGGCTAAAGCAACTCTACCCCTGCTGTCTCCCACAAACGCCACAGGCGATACTCTCGAAGTGCTCCAGTTTTACAACGGCAAGCTCCAGGCCATGCAGATCAATGTTTACTTGAGCGGCCCGGGTATGTCATCTCCTTGGTTGTAGTGAAAATGATGATATGACGCATGAGGGAATAGATCTAGAGTCCTACTCACAAGGATCTGGCTGGCTGAAGTTTCGATCGATCAAACTATGACCGAAATGAATTCTTAAGCGGCGTTCATTCAGTCATCTCGCTATTCTTACTTACAGAATTTAAATCCAAGTTTGATTCATCAGTGAATGGTGCGAGGGTACGAGAAGGTGGATAATTTATTATGATAAGGCGGAAACGAATACGGAGAGGGTCGGGAGAGGGTGTAGGGGGGAGCGTACTGGCAGCGCAAGCACCGCAGTTTTCTACCATTCCGATATACCATTGGTCGACGACAAGGTCATTTTTAAGTATCAAATTTACACTAAACGAACGAAAAGTCCACGTCAGGAACTCTACTCGGCTGACATATCTG
>ERZ1673737.3828-NODE-3828-length-11076-cov-6.621178_pt1 | contig 11076 bp, 9 predicted proteins | sample MGYA00580211_ERZ1673737 | MGnify/ENA primary metagenome ERZ1673737 (study PRJEB41218, sample SAMN15661789) | gut metagenome | host: Homo sapiens | place: Canada: London | collected 2015-08-20/2019-03-30 | study: EMG produced TPA metagenomics assembly of... | reverse complement strand
GCAGGGGTTCTGGAGGCAGCAGCCGGTATGGGGATGACAAAAGGGCAGATTTTCCGGAAGGTGCGGCTTCCGCTGGCACTGGATACGATGATCGCAGGCGTTCACATTTCTATTATATCTACAATCGGGATTGCGACAATTGCTTCTACGGTAGGCGCAGGTGGTCTTGGTACGATCCTATTTGACGGGATGCGCACCCAGAATGTGGTAAAGATTGTCTGGGGAACGTTTTTGTCCGTAGTCATGGTTTTGGGGGTCAACGGTATTCTGAAACTGATAGAAAAACGTCTGAAGAAGAAACTGTATCAGGAATAGGTTCCGGAGAAAAAGAAAGACTGATGGACAGCAGAGGACAAACCTCTTTGTGGAAAAAGTGATGGAGTAGAAACAAAATGATAAGAGAGTATTTAAAAGAACATATTTTGATTACAGATGGTGCCATGGGTACCTATTATGACAGAAAAAAATCAGAAAATGGCCGGATTGCGGAGGAAGCGAATCTGCTGGAGCCGGAACTGATCACCCGGATCCATGAAGAATATCTGGAACAAGGAGCCAGACTGATCCGTACGAATACCTTTGCGGCAAATCATGCTATGGCACTGGGTAGAGGTGTCCGTGACCGCAGGGAACAGGATGCTTATGTAAAACATGTGATCCGCGCGGCGTGGAAACTGGCGCAGAAAGCAGCAGAAAACCGTCCGGAGGAAATTTTTGTCGCAGCAGATATCGGACCGGCGGCGGAAAATCTGTTTAGTGAATATGAGACAGATCCGGCAGCGGAATATCGTTTTCTGGCAGATTGTTTTCTGGAGTGCGGTGCACAGATTTTTAACTTTGAGACATTTTCAGATATTAAATATGTGGCAAAAACAGCCCGATATATCAAAGAAAAATGCCCGGAAGCGTTTGTGATGGTTTCTTTTGCAGCAAATCGTAACGGTTATACTACGCAGGGAATCAGCATCAGCCGTCTGTTTGCCGAGGCGGCGCAGACACCGGAAATCGACAGCTACGGATGCAACTGTCTGCTGGGGGCAGCCCACATGTACAAACTGATCAAAGCACAGAACCTTGCCGGGGACAAGTTTATCCAGGTATTACCAAACAGCGGGTATCAGCAGATTGTCCGTGGACAGGCAGGCCATGCAGATGGTGTACACTATTTTGCTGATAAAATGGAACAGATGGCAGAATTGGGTGTAAATATCATTGGCGGATGCTGCGGAACCACACCAAAGCATATCCGGATGCTGTGTGAGAAACTGGCAGGAAAAGCACCATATGAAAAGCTTCCGGTAGTGGAAAAAGGCGGGGAAGATGCTGTTTCCCAGACCCGTAACAATCCATTCATGGCGAAATTGCAGCGGGGAGAAAAAGTGATTGCCGTAGAACTGGATCCTCCTTTTAACCAGGATGCTCAAAAGTTGATGGAAGGTGCATTTCAGTTGAAACAAAGCGGTGTAGATATCATTACCATCGCAGATTCACCACTGGCGAGAGCCCGCGCAGATTCTGTACTGCTGGCTGCAAAAGTCGGTGCTATGGTGGATATTCCGGTGATGCCGCATATCGCCTGCCGTGATAGAAACCGCATCAGTATGCACTCCACATTATTGGGTGCACATATCAATGGAATCCGGAATCTGATGATCGTCACCGGTGATCCCGTGCCTTCCGGTGAACGGGACAACACAAAGAGCGTGTTTGATTTTAATTCGATTCGTTTTATGGAATATGTAAAAGAACTGAATCAGGAGATTTTCCTGCAGGATGCATTTTCTTATGGTGGTGCTCTGAATCAGAATCAGGCAAATGCAGATCAGGTCATGAAGCGGATGCAGAAGAAAATCGATGCAGGACTTTCCTGGTTTATGACCCAGCCGATCTATTCTGATGAGGAAGTAGAAAAACTGGGCAGAATGAAACAGGAGTTGAACACAAAGATTTTATGTGGTATTATGCCGTTAGTCAGCTATCGCAATGCGATGTTTATCAAAAACGAAATGCCGGGCATTCAGGTGCCGGATGAGATCGTGGCACAATATCGGCCGGATATGAGCCGGGCAGAGGCAGAGGATGTTGCAGTCCGTATTTCTCTTTCCATCATGGAAAAGCTGGAAGAGGTAGCCGATGGATTTTATTTTATGACACCATTTAACCGTGTATCTCTGATCACCAGGATCATTCATGCGCGGAAACCGCAATAGGAGAGTTGGAATGAAAAAGGAAGAACTGTATAGATTATTAGAGAATGGACCTGTATATCTGGATGGAGCTACAGGAAGCAATCTGCAAAAAGCCGGTATGCCTACAGGTGTGTGCCCGGAACAGTGGATTCTGGATCATCCGGATGTGATCCTGGATCTTCAGAAACGTTATATAGAAGCAGGTACGCAGATTTTATACGCACCGACATTTTCCGGAAACCGTATCAAACTGGAAGAGTATGGCCTGGCAGATAAAATCGTAGAGATCAATACAAAACTGGTGCAGCTGTGCCGGGAAGCAGCGGGTGAGAAAGGACTGGTATGTGGTGATATGACCATGACCGGTGAAAGCCTGGAGCCGATGGGCGATCTGGAACTGGAAGAACTTATTGATATTTACAAAGAACAGGCGAAAATCCTGTATGAAGCAGGCGTTGACCTCTTTGTGGTAGAGACTATGATGAGCCTTGCTGAGACCAGAGCCGCTGTTCTGGCGATCAAAGAGACCTGTGACCTGCCGATCATGGTATCCATGACCTTTGATGAGAAAGGAAAGACATTATATGGAAATACACCGGAAGGATGCATGGTTGTGCTGCAGAGCCTCGGAGCAGATGTCGTAGGTATCAACTGTTCTACCGGTCCTGAGCGGATGGCAGATATGGTACGACAGATGAAACCGTATGCAAACGTGCCGATTCTGGCAAAACCGAATGCAGGCCTGCCGCAGATGGTAGATGGTGAGACTGTTTATGATATGGGACCGGAAGAGTTCGCATCTTTTGGCCCGATGTTGATGGAAGCCGGTGCAGCAGTGCTCGGTGGATGTTGCGGAACGACACCGGAGCACATTGCCTCTCTGGTTGCGGCAACGAAGGATATGAAGCCGGTTCCGGTGATGCAGGAGCGCAAACGTGTCTTGGCTTCGGAGCGCCAGATACAGGAGATAGATATCAACGGTCCGTTTCTTGTGATCGGTGAGCGCATTAATCCGACCGGAAAGAAAGAACTGCAGGAATCACTGCGCCAGGGAAGCATGGAGATTGTCTGTGACATGGCAGAAGAACAGGAAGAGATGGGAGCACATATTCTGGATATCAATATGGGAATGAATGGTATTGATGAGAAGGAAATGATGCTGGAGGCCATCGAGGAAGTGACCATGACCACAAGTCTTCCACTCTGCTTCGACTCCAGTCATGTAGATATCATAGAGGCAGCTCTGCGCCGTTATCCGGGACGTGCCCTGATCAATTCCATTTCACTGGAAAAAGAAAAATTTGAAAAGCTGCTTCCAATTGCTAAAAAATATGGAGCGATGTTTATTTTACTTCCGCTGTCCGATGCAGGACTGCCGAAGGATATCAACGAAAAGAAAGAAATTATACATACGATCCTCGCTCGTGCATTAGAACTTGGCATGCACAAAGAGGATATTGTGGTGGACGGACTGGTAGCCACCGTAGGTGCAAACAAAAATGCAGCGCTGGAGACATTAGAAACCATTTGTTACTGTAAAAATGAGCTGGGTCTGGCAACTGTCGGTGGATTATCCAATATTTCTTTCGGATTACCGAACCGTGGCTTTGTCAATGCAGCATTTGTTACTATGGCTTTACAGAGCGGTCTGACTATGGCCATTGCAAATCCGTCCAGTGACATTATGATGAACCTGGCAGCAGCCAGTGATTTATTGTTAAACAAAGCCGGTGCGGATCTGAATTACATCAACCGCATGGCAGAGTTTGATGCAAAAAAAAAACTGAATCTGTAAAATCAGCGAAGGCATCGCTACAGAACGCAGGCGGAAATACACAGACACCTGCGGCAGCAGAAAAAAACAGATGCAGTGAGAACAAGGATGCCTCCATGAATGCTGCGGCATCTCACAGCACAATCTACAAAGCGGTGCTGAACGGTTCCATGAAGAGCATTCTGGATGAAGTAAAAGCCGGTCTGGCACAGGGCATGGAACCTGGTATGATTGTCAGCGATGAGCTGATTCCTGCCATCAATGAAGTGGGGGATCTCTTTGAACAGCAGAAATACTTCCTGCCACAGCTGATTGCCAGTGCGGAAACCATGAAGAAAGCCATTGAGTATCTGGAACCAATGCTGTCTTCCGGGGATGAGACCGGTCCAAAAGTGACCATTGTGATTGCTACCGTAGAAGGAGATATTCACGATATCGGAAAAAATCTGGTGGCACTCATGCTGAAAAATTATGGATTTCGTGTAGTGGATCTGGGTAAAGATGTACCGAAGGAAGACATCGTGCAGGCAGCCATCGATGAAAAGGCAGATATTATTGCACTGTCTGCTTTGATGACAACTACAATGATGCGGATGAAAGATGTAGTGGAGCTGGTAAAAGAAAAACAGCTGAAAACCAAAGTTATCATCGGAGGTGCGGTTATCACACAGAGCTATGCAGACGAAATCGGAGCCGATGGATATTCGAAAGATGCGGCCGATGCCGTACGGCTGGTGCAGCGGTTGCTCGGACTTTCATTAAGATAAAGAATAAGCTGGAAATGAAATCCAGACAGACACGGCGGTGAGAGATGTTCACTCCGGTGACGAAAATCAGACGATCGTCTTGTCCTGGATTTTGTTTCCAGCTTTGTTTTATAAAAAATCAGATGATACGCAAGCGTTCAATAGTGCCTTAAAACAGTCCGTTGTTGTGTACCGGCACGATATCCTGTACATTATGTTCTACCACATCCCAGTGCTCAGCCAGTTTACCATCTTCGATACGGTAAATATCACATACTTTATTGATTGCACCGTTTTCCAGTGTGCATTTGAAGAATACATATACGATATCTCCATCCTCACCGATATGAATGATATCCATATGTGGTTTCAGACTGAAGAAAAATTTGGTGAATTCTACAAAGCCTTCTTTTCCGCTCGGAGCAGTCGGATTGTGCTGGATGTAATTGTCTTTCATATAATTGTCTAAATTGGAGATATCCCAGTTGTTAAATACTTCATCGTAAAATTTCAATACAAGTTCTTTGTTTGTCATAGTCGTGTTTCCTTTCTGAATTGATTTTATGTTTATATGATAAACGAAAAATGTTGAATTGAAAACCGTTATTTGTTGAAAACTGTGAGAACTACAGAATAATTATTTTCGACAAATGTTGAATACAACAATGATTATAGAAGTGCAGAGAAAATTCAAAACACCTCTTTACTTCAAAACTTTAATATGTTAAAATTTTGCACAGAGAAAAGCAAATGCTGGAAAGCAGATGTAATAGGTATTTGGTTACAGAAGGAGTATAAAATGAGCAAAAAAATCAGAACAGAGGCCGTGGATCACCTGTTTGAAGCTATCCTGTGCCTGAAAGATAAAGAGGAGTGTTATACCTTTTTTGAAGATGTTTGTACCATCAATGAAATTTTATCACTGTCACAGCGTTTTGAAGTGGCACATATGTTGCGGGAGCAGAAGACTTATCTGGATATCGCGGAGAAGACCGGTGCATCCACAGCGACAATCAGCCGTGTCAACCGTTCCCTGAATTATGGCAATGACGGTTATGATATGGTGTTTGCCAGAATGAAAGGGCAGGAAGGTGAGCAGTAGCATAAAAGTGGAGCGTCAGCTTCACGATATGCGAATATTGGGTAGAATTGTGGGAGTACGAAGTACGGAACAATTCGTAAGGCATCTTTTGACCCCAACATCAAGATAACGGTAAAAGAAAAAAGGAAGCACAGAAGGATTCCCGTATATGGGAATCAGCTGCGTTTCCTTTTTGTGTTTTTGGGCGGCTCCGTTTTTTTCATGGAGTCGATGATTTTCTCAATCAGAAGTTTTTTTGTATAGACATCAAAATTCAGAAGGCAGATGAAAGTGAACTTCTGCAAAAAGTCTGCATCTTTTTCACTGAGATTTTCCAGATCTGCAAAAGCAGATTCGCTGATGATATATTCTTCCTGGATGATTTCTTTTAAACGCTCTACCTGATGGGATTCCAGGCAGAAGATACCGTCATAAATCTCCTCCAGTGTCGGGGAAGATTTTTTGCCGAAATAGCGGTCGGTCAGCGGATTCAGGACATTCTGGATATCACTGATACTGAGGACACTTTTAAAATAGTAGATAAACACCAGGGTTAAAATATGCTCTTTGGAATATTTTTTCTTTTCCGGCGACGGGAGCAGATTATTTTTTACATAATTATTGACCATGGTTTTGGTCAGAATTGGATCTTCCTCATGCCGTTTTGTAGGATACAGTTCTTTTTCCATGAATGTTATGACCTGATCCATATATAGATTGATATCCGGAAGCGCTTCCAGTTTTGCATGGTCAATTCGTGACAGACTGTCCAGTATGCTGTTTAATAAATCGTTTGTATTGATTGTCATGGGAACTATCTCCAGTCATTCGTGAGTTATGTTTTGTAATGTTTAAAAGATATTATATAGTATTGAAAACCGAATGGCAAGCCAATGTTGTTGACGGGATCAGGCACCTTATGCTATGATAGCACAAGGTTAGAAAATATGTTCGATAAAAGATAGCAGTCAGAAAAATGAAACAGATAGAAGAAATAAATGGAGGAAGCATGGGCAGATATGATTTGCTGAATACACAGCAGCAGGAAGCGGTTTTTCAGACAGAAGGACCGGTGCTGGTACTGGCAGGAGCCGGTTCCGGAAAGACGAGGGTTCTGACGCACAGAACCGCTTATCTGATAGAGGAAAAAGGGGTGAATCCATATCATATTATGGCAATTACCTTTACAAATAAAGCAGCAGCAGAGATGCGGGAACGTATCGACAATCTGGTGGGATTCGGTTCGGAGAGTATCTGGGTATCTACCTTTCACTCCAGCTGTGTACGGATTCTCCGTCGGTATATTGACCGTCTGGGCTATGACAACCGGTTTACGATTTACGATGCAGATGATCAGAAGACAGTAATGAAGGACGTGTGTAAGCGGCTTCAGATTGATACGAAGCAGACGAAAGAACGTGCGTTGCTGAATGTGATTTCTTCCGCAAAAAATGAATTGATCTCTCCGGAGGAGTTTACCATGCGGGCAGCCGGTGATTATGCAAAACAGAAGCAGGCACAGGTTTACCGGGAATATCAGCAGACGTTGAAAAAAAACAATGCACTTGATTTTGATGATCTCATCATGAAATGTGTGGAATTGTTTAAAAATGATCCGGAAGTGTTGGATTCTTATCAGGAGCGTCTGCGCTATATCATGGTAGATGAGTATCAGGATACAAATACGGCGCAGTTTGAACTGGTGCGGCTGCTGGCAGCCAAGTACCGTAACCTTTGTGTGGTAGGTGATGATGATCAGTCGATCTACAAATTCCGTGGAGCCAATATCCACAATATTCTCAATTTTGAGCAGTATTTCCCGGATGCAAAAGTCATTAAGCTGGAGGAAAACTACCGTTCTACACAGAATATTCTGGATGCTGCCAATGCAGTGATCAAAAATAACGTGGGCAGAAAAGCAAAGGCGCTCTGGACGCAGCAGGATGCCGGTGACAAGATTGACTGTAAGGATTTTGATACAGCATACGATGAGGCAGAGTACATTGCCCACAGCATCAATTCATTTGTGCGCAAAGGGGTATTTTCTTATGGAGACAGTGCTGTACTGTACCGGACCAATGCACAGTCACGTTTGTTAGAGGAGCGGTTTGTCCGGGAGAATATTCCGTATAAAATCGTGGGTGGTGTAAACTTCTATGCAAGAAAAGAAATTAAAGATTTACTGTGTTATCTGAAAACGATAGACAATGCACAGGATGATTTGGCAGTGAAACGGATCATCAATGTACCGAAACGGGGAATCGGCGCAACGACCATAGCCAAAGTACAGGACTATGCAGATGAGAACGGAATGAGTTTTTATGCTGCGCTGAGACAGGCGGAAGAGATATCGACGCTGAGCAAAGCTACTGCGACCAAGATTCGTCCTTTTGTGACTTTTATTCAGATGCTGCGCAGCAAGCTGCCCTATATCAGTGTGGAACAACTCATGGATGAGATTATTGAAGATACCGGTTATGTGGCAGAACTGGATGCGGAAGGTACAGATGAAGCCCGTGCCCGGATTGAAAATATCGATGAGCTGATCAGCAAGATCGTGGCCTATGAGGAATCTGTGGAACAGCCGACATTGAGCGGATTCCTTGAGGAAGTGGCATTAATTGCAGATATTGATAATCTGGAAGAGGACAGTGATTATGTGGTGCTGATGACATTGCACAGCGCAAAGGGACTGGAGTTTCCGAATGTTTATCTGGCAGGTATGGAAGACGGGTTGTTCCCAAGTTATATGACGATTACTTCTGATGACCCGACCGAAGTGGAAGAAGAGAGACGTCTGTGTTATGTGGGAATTACAAGAGCCAGAGAACACCTGACTCTGACCAGCGCACGGATGCGTATGACCAGGGGAGAGACACAGTATCACAAAGTCTCCCGTTTTGTGAAAGAAATCCCGAAGAGCCTGTTGAACGGCATGGTGCGGGAGGAACGGCCAAGAAAAGAAGAACCGATCAAAGATTTGGGGAATGTAAAGCAGAATTTCAGTCGGAAACCATACGGCGGCGGTTCCTCTGCACCGGCAGGGGGTATGCCTTATTATAAATCTTTCAGCCTGGGACAGAAAAAAGCACAGCAGTTTGGTGGTGGGACAAAGCTTGGCAGACTGACGTATGCGGAAGGTGACCGGGTGCGTCATGTGAAGTTTGGGGAAGGTCTGGTAAAGCAGATTGTTTCCGGTGGAAGAGACTACGAAGTTACTGTGGATTTTGATGATTTTGGCACAAAGAAAATGTTTGCATCGTTTGCAAAACTTCAGAAGTTATGATATAATCGCCTATAACAATGAACAATACGGAGCAGAAATTCAGATTTGTAAAATAATATTGTGAACGCAGGTCGCAAAGCGACTGTGTTCATGTAGCGAAAGTGGATTGCGAATGTCCGCTTTACCAGCGTTTTGTATTGTGAAATGTGAAGTAGAAGGAATGTATTAAGAAGGAGTGAATGACATGAACAATGATTTGATCAGTGTTGCAAAATTAACAGAGTTATTTTCCAAGAAAATTGATGAGGAAAGAAAGACAAAATTACTTTGGATTCTTGCCATTGTTGGAGCAGTTGCAGCGGTAGTCGTAGCAGCACATTATATTTATAAGTTCTTTGCTCCTGATTATATGGATGACTTTGAAGATGAATTCGAAGATGAGTTTGATGATGACTTCTTTGATGACGAGGATGATGAATACGAAGAGGAAGACTAATCTGCATCAGCGGAATGTAATTTGATGCAAGGATGATCCGTATTGGAACGCCCACTCACAGAATGCGAGTGGGCGTTTTTTGCCTGACTTCAGAGTTGAGATGTTTGTGTATGAAAAATAAAGAAAGCGTTGTGAGGAGAAAGATTTGAAAAAAGGACAGATGTGTGAAGGCATTGTAGAAAAAGTCAAGTTCCCGAATAAGGGAATTGTAAAAGTAGAGGACAGTGAAGTAACGGTAAAAAATACTATTCCGGGACAGAAAGTTTCTTTTGTCATCAATAAAAAACGAAAAGGAAAAGCAGAGGGACGTCTGCTGGAGATTCTGAAAAAGTCAGAACTGGAGAATGCAGAAGCTAACTGCCCGCATTATGGTGTCTGCGGCGGATGTAATTATCAGACACTGCCGTATGAAGAACAGTTAAAACTGAAGGCCGGACAGGTGCTGGAATTGATGAAAGCAGTGGTACCAAATGCGGAGGATATTTTTGAGGGAATCCGAAAAAGTCCGCAGCAGTTTGGTTACCGAAATAAAATGGAATATACGTTTGGTGATGAAGTAAAGGATGGTCCGCTGGCACTTGGTATGCACAAGCGGGGAAGTTTCTATGACATTGTAACTGTGGATGAATGTCGGATTGTGGATGATGACTACCGCAAGATCCTGGGTGCAACGCTAGCATATTTCAGAGCGCAGGATATTCCATTTTACCATCGGATGCGCCATGAAGGATATCTGCGTCATCTGCTGGTGCGAAAAGCAGTAAAGACAGAGGAAATCTTGATCGATCTGATCACGACCACACAGGAAATTTGTGCAGGGGAGAGCTGTGTGAATGAAACAGCACTTTTAGATGGCTGGAAAGAGCAGCTTCTGGCACTGGAACTGGATGGAAGTATTGCCGGCATTTTGCATACAAAAAATGACAGCGTGGCAGACGCAGTGAAAAATGAAGGAACAGAAATTTTATATGGCAAAGATTATTTCTATGAGGAATTGCTTGGGTTAAAGTTTCGAATCTCTCCGTTTTCCTTTTTCCAGACCAACTCTCTGGGCGCAGAGGTATTATATCAGACTGCCCGTGAATATATCGGAGACAGTCTGGATGAAAAAGCGGAGAAGACGGTATATGATCTGTACAGCGGAACCGGAACGATCGCACAGATCCTGTCGCCTGCGGCAAAACATGTGATCGGAGTGGAAATCGTGGAGGAAGCCGTAGAAGCTGCGAAAGAAAATGCACAGTTAAATCAGCTGAAGAACTGTGATTTTATTGCCGGTGATGTCTTGAAAGTTCTGGATTCCATCGAAGAAAAGCCGGATTTTATTGTGTTGGATCCTCCACGGGAAGGAATTCATCCGAAGGCACTGGAGAAGATCATCCGTTATGGTGTGGATCGCATGATTTATATTTCCTGTAAACCGACCAGCCTACAGCGGGATCTGGAGGTTTTACAGGCACAGGGATATGTGGTGGAACGGATTTGCTGTGTGGATATGTTTCCGGGAACAGTGCATGTGGAGACTGCGGTGTTGCTACAAAGGAAAAATATGTAGAAATCCTTG
>ERZ1673737.3826-NODE-3826-length-11084-cov-4.316257_pt1 | contig 11084 bp, 8 predicted proteins | sample MGYA00580211_ERZ1673737 | MGnify/ENA primary metagenome ERZ1673737 (study PRJEB41218, sample SAMN15661789) | gut metagenome | host: Homo sapiens | place: Canada: London | collected 2015-08-20/2019-03-30 | study: EMG produced TPA metagenomics assembly of... | reverse complement strand
AGATTTCATGACACAGGAAAAGGTCAATTTGGACAGCGAAGATTATAGCGGCGAGGATTTTGAAGACGACGAGATGGAAGCGTTTGAAAATGCTTCTGCCGACGAGAATGCGCTGCCTATATTCGTCGTGGAGGGATTCTGGGGCGAGCGTCTCGACAAGGTTCTCGCTTCTCTCATGCCGGACGTCTCCCGCGCGCGTCTGCAGAAGATGATTGAGTCGGGGGCCGTCAAGGTGAACGGCGTCGTGGTGGAGAAGATCCGCGCGAAGACGACCGAAGGCGACGAAATCGAGCTCCTCGAGGCGCCCCGCATGGAGGAGGCGCTCGCCTTCGAGCCCCAGGAAGACGTCGAATTCGAGGTGGTCTATGAGGATGATGCCGTCATCGTCGTTAATAAGCCCGCCGGCCTCGTTGTGCACCCGGGCGCCGGAAACCCCGACAGCACGCTCATGAACGGGCTTCTCTGGCGCTATCCGGAACTGAAGGAAGTTCCGCGCGCCGGCATCGTTCACCGGCTCGATCGCGATACGACGGGCCTTATGGTTGTAGCGAGAACGCTCGCAGCGCAGACGAATCTGGTGCGCCAGCTTCAGGAAAGAAGCGTGAAGCGCGAATACTGGGCGATCACCATGGGATCGGCCGCGCCCGACTTCGTGGTCGACGTGCCGATCGGGCGCGATCCGAGAAGCCGCATCCGCTTCAAGGGCTTCCCGGGCTCTACGGGCGTGAGAGCGAAGCCCGCCCGCACGCGCGTGCGCACGGTCGACTGGTCGAGCGCCGACGGGATCCCGGTTTCCTGGGTGGCCTGCCGCCTCGACACGGGCCGCACGCATCAGATCCGCGTCCATCTGACGGGCGAGGATCTCCCCCTGATCGGCGACCAGCTCTATCGCGGACGCGCCCCCGGCATTGCCGTCAAGATGGAAAACCTCCTCGACTTCCACCGCCAGGCTCTTCATGCATCCCGCCTCGGACTGGTGCATCCGGTAACGGGAGAAGAGATGCAGTGGGTCCGCGAACCTCCCGAGGACATGATTCAACTGATGGACGATCTGGGCTTCGGTCCCTGGGATCGCCCGGTGACTGTTTTTGAGCGCGTCTGAAATGTCTCAATTCAAATCTGAACTCGAAAGTGTGAAGCCCGAATGGAAGGGCGGGGCTCCGAAGCACGTGAAGGCCTTCTTTACCTGCCGCACGGGGGGCGTGTCAAGCGGTCCCTGGGGCGGTCCGGAAGGGATCATGGGCCTCAACCTTGCCTTTCATACGGGCGACTTCAAGTCCTGCGTCGAGATGAACCGCAGGATTCTCACGGAGTGCCTTCCTTCGGAACCGAAGTGGCTCGCGCAGGTGCACGGCACGGAAATTCTTCATGCCGACGACGTCGCCGACGCCCCTCAGGCGGATGCCTCGTGGACGAAGACGCCGGGCGTCGTTGCCGTCGTGATGACGGCCGACTGCCTTCCGGTCCTGATTGCGGACCGCGAGGGCCGGATCGTCGCGGCCGTGCATGCCGGCTGGCGTAGCCTCGCCGATGGCATCATCCAGAAGACGGTCGTAAAGCTTCGCGAGGAACTCAAGGGTGAAGGCGACTTCGCCGTCTGGCTCGGGCCCCGTATCGGAAAGGACGAATTCGAAGTGGGCGCGGATGTGCTTGAAGCCATGAAGGCGCATCTCCCGCAGGCGGAAAAGGCCTTCCGGGCGGCGAGTCAGCCGGGGAAGTATTTTGCGGACCTCGCGCTTCTCGCGTGCCAGGCGCTTGAAGCTTCCGGAATTCCCGCGGAAAGCATTGCCGACAGCGGCCTTTCCACTTACGGCGACCCGGCGCGCTTCTACAGCTTCCGCCGCGACGGTGAAAAGTCCGGCCGCCACGCCGCACTCATCTGGATTGAGCCGCAGAATCAGCAATAAAGACACAAATTCAGCCCCGGACCTCTCTGCAGGAGAGGTCCAATGCGGGTAATATCGCGCGCTCCCGGGACAAGAGACTCCCATTTCTCAAAAAATACAGAAAGGCCCCATAGACCATGACTCGGCATATTCCCGTTGTCGGCTTCGTTTCACTCGGCTGCCCCAAGGCGCTCGTCGACACGGAGCGCATCGTGACGGAGCTGCGCGCCCGCGGCTATCGCATCGGTTCGACCTACAAGGACGCCGATCTCGTCATCGTCAATACCTGCGGCTTTGTGAATGAAGCCGTAGAGGAGAGCCTCGGCGCGATTTCCGAGGCGCTGAAGGAAAACGGGCACGTGATCGTCTGCGGGTGCCTGGGCGGCCGCAAGGAAGCCGACGGCTCCAACTACGTCCTCGCCCGGATGCCGAAGGTGATCGGCGTTACCGGCCCCGACAGCGTCGACGAAGTGCTCCGCATGGTCGAAGGGGTGCTGCCGCGCCCGCACGACCCCTGGGACGATCTGGTTCCGGCGGCGGGCGTGAGGCTCACGCCCAAGCACTATGCCTACCTCAAGATTTCCGAGGGGTGCAACCACCACTGCACCTTCTGCATCATCCCGAATCTGCGCGGCACGCTCCTTTCGCGCCCGATCGGAGACATCGTGCGCGAGGCGGAAAACCTCAAGGCTGCGGGCGTGAAGGAGCTTCTCGTCATCAGCCAGGACACGGCCGCCTACGGCGTCGACAAGCGCTACAAGCTCGACTTTGCGGGCGGAAGGCCCGTTCACACGCGCCTTCTCGACCTCTGCCGCGAACTCGGGCGCCTGAATCTCTGGACGCGCCTCCATTACGTTTATCCGTATCCGAGCGTCGACGACGTGGTGCCGCTCATGACCGAGGGCCTCGTTCTGCCGTATCTCGACGTGCCCTTCCAGCACGCGCATCCGCGGATTCTGAAGCTCATGAAGCGTCCCGCCTGCGGCGAAAAGAATCTCGAGCGCATCGCCGCCTGGCGAAAGGCCTGCCCGGACATTACGATCCGCTCGACCTTCATTGCGGGCTTCCCCGGCGAGACGGAGGAAGAGTTCCAGTATCTGCTCGACTTTCTGAAGGAAGCTGAGCTCGACCGCGTCGGGTGCTTTGCGTATTCGCCGGTTGAGGGCGCGAAGGCTAATGACCTTCCCGGGGCGCTCCCCGACGAAGTCCGCGAGGAGCGCCGCCGTCGTCTGATGGAGCTTCAGGCCGAGATTTCCTTAAAGAAGCTCGCCCGCCGCATCGGGAAGGTCGAGGACGTCATCATCGACGAAGAGCCCGATGAGGATGGCGTCGCCGTCGGCCGCACGAAGTCGGACGCCCCCGACATCGACGGTGTCTGCTACGTGACGACGGAACGGAGCCTCAAGCCCGGCGACATCGTGCGCGTGAAGATCACCGCGAACGAGGAGCATGATCTGATCGGCCGCGAGGTGACGGACGAGCCGTAATGGTCACCAGATAGTGAAACCTTTTTTGCAGGCTGTTGCAGGTCGAAATTCCGGCAACAGCCTTTTTCTCGTCCTGTTTCTAGACTCCTTCGAAGAACTTCTCCCGTGCAGCAGGGAAGCCCGGGATGAAGCCGAATAAGGAGGGGAAGGATGAAGAAGATATTGATTTTTACGGCGAGCATTGCACTTCTCGCAGGCGGCCTTGCCGCATGTCAGAAAACAGAGCCCCAGACTCAGGCGGCTCCTGCTCAGCCGGGCCGCGGGTGCCTCGCCATTACGGCGGACCATCCTTACAGCCTCAAGGGCATGCGGTTCGACGAAGCCGCTCAGGCGCTGGCGCACGCCACAGGGTGCTTCATTCGCTATGACGATCAGAATCTTTCCGCGCTCAGGATTGCGCCCGTGGAAGGCCGCATGAGCATTCGCGATGCGGTTCAGAAGTCGCTCGAAGGTTCCGCGTATGCAGTGACTTCGGCTACGGATTCGGAGATTGGGTCGGGAAAAAGGCGCAGTAATCCTTTTTGCCTGAAGCTGGGAAAAAACGGTCAGTTCGGAGTTGTCCCGGGCTGGCCGTTTTTTTGATGTTGGAATAATTCCTACATGCATGTAAGGAAAATTCAAACATATGTGTTGGAAAAATTCTAATTTCATATGTGAAAAATACATATATACATGCAGGCAAAGGCTCTGAAGGCGGAGCGTTCGCCTGTTCCGCAAGTAGCACAGGATGAACCTCCCGAGAACGATAGAAAAAGAAATCCCTTCGCTTGGTCAGCGCTTCAAGGTATTGCTGACAACCGGCATGCGCCAGGTTGGCAAAAGCACGCTTCTGAGCCATCTTTCTCAAGGAACGCGCACGTATGTGACGCTTGACGATGCGGAGGAAAGAGAACTTGTGGAAAATGCGCCCAGTGCTTTTTCCGCCGCCATCCGCTGCCGCTTTTTATTGACGAGATTCAACGCGCTCCGCAGTTGTTTCTGCAGCTGAAGGCTGTGGTTGACCGCTCCGACCTGATGGGGGCTGCGTGGCTTCCCGGCTCCCAGAGCTTTTCGCTCATGAAGGGCGTGGGCGATTCGCTTGCAGGCCGGCTGTTTGAGATTCATCTGATGCCTCTGAGCCTCTACGAAAGGTTCGGGAGCGGACTTCCGCAGAAGCCCTATCTACCGTCGGAGGAGCCGGCGGAGGTCCTTTCGCCCCGATCGATGGAGGAAACCTGGTCGCTCATCTGGCAGGGAGACTGGCCGGCAGTCAAAGCGCTTACACCCAAAGAGCGCAGCCAGTTCTACGAAAGCTTCCTTTCGACCTTTCTCGATCAGGATCTGCGGGATCTGGGATCCATCGAGGATCTATCTGTTTTCAGACGCTTCATGAAGGCGCTGGCTTTGAGGATGGGACAGGAGCTTCGGATCAACAAGCTCTCCGAACTGACGGGAGTAAGCGATCCGACGGTGAAGCGGTGGCTTCGTCTCGCGGAGACGGCAGGCCTCATCTACCTGCTGCCGCCCTTCTTTTCCAATAAAACAAAGACCCTCGTCAAGTCTCCCAAAATCTATTTCACCGACACGGGGCTCTGCGCCTGGCTCTGCGGTTTTTCAACTGCAGAGGAGATGCAGCGCGACACCAATGCCGGCGCCTTCTTTGAGACTTTCGTCGTGTCGGAGATTCTTAAAAGCTGGCGGCATAACGGGCTTGAGCCTGAACTCTATTTTTACCGGGATGCGAAGAAGCAGTCTGAAATAGATCTCCTCATTCATGCCGAAGGCAAGTGGCATCCGGTGGAAATCAAGATGAGCGAGCCTCCCGAGAGATCCATGATCCGACATTTCAGTGAGCTCACGAACATGGACCTTGAGGCCGGATTCGGCGCCGTCATCTGCTCGAGCGATTCGGTCCGGTTTCTGAGCGACGACGTTGCGGCGCACTCCGTCTGGAATCTTTGAGCGAGCGGCTGATGACTCTTGAGCGCAATGCGCGGGATTCTGTCTCTCAATGCCTCTGCGGTATCATCCGTAAATCCGTTCTCAGGCTTCCTTCGCGACGACGGGGAAGCCTTTCTGTTTTTTTTCCATGTCTTCGATGTCCAACCCGATTCCCGTACTGGCAGCCGCCATTCTTGCCGCGGCCGCTTCAGCCGCAGGCGCCGTCTCCCTTGGAGACCTGAATATCCAAAGCATTCCCGGGCAGCCCCTCGATGCAACGCTTGAGGTGAAGGACGTTGATCTCACGATTTCGCCGCTCCTCGTGCGCGTGGCGCCCCCGGCAACTTATCTCCGCGAAGGCGTTCAGTGGCCTCAGGAAGCACTTGATCTGCGCATGGCGAGGCTTTCCGGAGAACCCTCCACGGTGCGCGTGCGCGTAACCGGAACGCAGAGCCTCAATGCCGGCTTCCCGCTCCTCATCGAGCTCAATGCCGGCGGGAACGTGACGGTGCGCGAATACCGCATCGAACGCACGAACGGATCCTTCAATGTAGTGGCGCTTGCCGAAGAGGCGGCGCGCACGAAGGCCCCGGCGGAAGCGGCGCCTGAAAAGGGGGCTCCTGTTCCGGAAGAGAAGCCAGCCCCCGCCTCGAATGCGCCCGCGAGCGTGGCTGAAAGCGCGCCCGCAGTCACGTCGCCGGCAGCCGATAAAGCGAAGCCTCAGGAAACGGTTCAGAAGACGCAGAAGCCCCGCCGCCGCATCGGCCGCGCGGCGCCTCTGGTGGTGCGCGAATACGTGGCCCTGAACGGCTTCAATCCCAATGAATCATTCCGCGTCCAGCGCGACATGACGCTCTGGTCGATTGCAAAGCTCTATTGGCCGAGCTATCCGGGAGCGCTCCTCGAGCAGGTTGCCGTGGCGCTCACCGATAAAAACCCGCGCGCCTTTGTTGAGGGCGACCCGTCGCGCATTGTGGTGGGAGAGCTTCTCCAGTCGCCCGAGCAGGACGAAGTCTTTGCAATTGATGCGCTTCAGGCCTTCAGAAAGGTTCATGGGGAATCGGTCGAGGTTCCCGGTCCCACGCAGAATCTGATCGACGCGCAGAAGGCGTCGCGCGCGGGTGCGGCGGAGGTTGCCGCCGCGCAGCTCGCTGCAAGTGCTAAGGGTGAAAAGCCCGAAGCGGTTGCGGATGCCGGCCGGAAGGCTTTTGCCCAGTGGCAGGCGGAGACCTCCGACCTTGAAGAGTCCCGCGCGGATTCCGCAACGGCAGCGCCGAACGCGCCGGAAAAGACGCAGCCCGCTGAAGGCGAGGGAGCGCAATCGAAGGACGGCGTTCAGAAGGACGCTGAAACGCTGACGCCGGCCCCGGAACCTCAGAAGGCCGAGGCAGCCCCCGAACCGCAATCCGCCGGCGAGCCGGCGGAAGCACAGAAAACGGAAGAACCTCTGAAGACCGGCGCATCAGAAGCGGCCGCTTCCGCTCCTGCGGCTGAAGAAGCACCTCAGAAGGCGGAAGAGAAGCCCGAAGAGTCTTCGAAGCCTGCCGATGCCGGCAAGGCTGCTGAAGAACCGTCATCCGGCCCCGCAGGCGCGAGCAAAATGTCCTGGGGCGCGCTCGCCGCACTGGTCGTCGCCATTCTGGGCGGCCTTCTCTGGTGGCGGCGTCGCGAGGGCGAGCACCCCGACCAGGATCACGACGATCACGGCCCGAAGAAAGAGGGCACGATTGCCATTCAGCGAAACGTTCCGCCGACCTCGGAAGCGCAGCTTAAAGCCGTCGACGCCACGATTGACGAAGCCGTGAAGAACGGCACCACTGCGGGCGCAATGGGGGCGGGCGCCATGGCTTATGCCGCGGCGCAGATGGAAGCCGACAGGAAGGCGGGCGTAGGTTCCGAATCTTCCGAAGCTGCGGCGTCCGGGTCAGAAGAAAAGCCGGTAAAGGAAGAGGACGACATGCTCTCCTCCTTTGAGGCGGCGCTCAAAACGCCTCTTGAAATCAAGCCGCAGGCCGCAGAGACCACTTCTCGCGACCATGACGCCCTTCCGGCAGAACCGCTTCAGAATCCGGTGACCTCGCGCCCGGCTCCGGCGGATCAGCCCTGGCTTGCGCCCGATGATGCGGAACTCCCGCCTCTTGAGTCTTCCGAAGTCGAATCGGCCGAGGAAATCGGAAAGCGCTACCAGGGAGAACTTCCCCCCGCCATTCAGAAGGTTGATCTGAGCCTTGACGATATGAAGGATGAGGCTTCAGAAGCGGCGAAGCCTGCAAGAAAGCCGTTTGAGGTTCCCGAGCCCTCTCAGGGCTATGTGCCGCCGCTGATGTCGGAACCGGTTCCCGAAGCCGAGCCGGAGGAAGCAGAGGAATCCAGCGAGAAGCCGCGGGAGGATGCAGCAGCCGCGGAAAGCGCCCGTCCGGAAGCCGCGCCTGAGCCCGAACCGATTCTCGAGCCGGGCGAGCCCCAGCCCGTGGTGCAGCCCGACAAGCAGGAGGCGCAGCAGGAGGCGATCGACGCGAAGCTGTCGCTCGCAGGCTCCTTCATTGGACTCGGCGCCACGAACGAAGCGCGCGAGCTTCTTGAGGAAGTGAAGAAGAGCGGTTCGGATCGCCAGCGCGAGCGCGCGATTCAGCTCCTTGAGCGTCTCGGGAGCGCAAAGGCATGACCGCGCGCACCTATGCGCTCGGCATTGAATACTGCGGCACAACCTATAACGGCTGGCAGGTGCAGCCTGACCGGCCGAGCGTGCAGGCGGCGCTTGAAGAGGCGCTCTCCAGCTTTGCCGACCATGCCGTCAGCGTCATCTGCGCGGGCCGCACCGATGCGGGCGTGCATGCGACGCATCAGGTGGTGAGCTTTGCGAGTGAAGCAAAGCGGGCGCCCGAAGGCTGGGTGCGCGGCGTCAATGCGTTTCTCCCGAAAACCGTCGCCGTGCGGTGGGCGAGATGCGTACCGGACGACTTTCATGCGCGTTTTTCCGCTCGCTCGCGGACGTACGAATACTGGATCAGCAATGACCCGGTGAGGTCGCCCCTGCTTGACACGACGACGGGCTGGGTGTTCCGGCCGCTTGACGAAGAGAAGATGCGCGAGGGGGCAATGGTGCTCCTCGGCGTTCACGACTTCACGAGCTTTCGCGCGGCCGAATGTCAGGCGAAGACGCCGGTGCGCGAAGTGACGGAACTCTCCATCATCCGACAGGGATCGCTCATCGGCATCCGCATTTCCGCCAACGCCTTTCTGCAGCACATGGTGAGAAACATCGTGGGCGCGCTCATTTACGTGGGCACCGGCCGTGAGGCGCCCGGCTGGATCGCAGAGGTTCTCGCCGCCCGGTCGCGCGAGGTTTCCGCGCCCACCTTCAGCCCCTGCGGGCTCTACCTTACGGGCGTGGGGTATCCGGAAAATCCGGAGCTGCCGCAATACGGCAGAAGCCCGTTCTTCGGGCAGTTCTAAGGCTTCGCCCATAAGCCTCGACGCTATCCCTGCGCGCCAATGAAAACGCCGCTCATCCCGTGGAAATGAGCGGCGTTGATCCTTCCAGGAAGGATTGGGAGTCAGGACCCGATTACTGTGCGGTCGCGTTCATCGCCTTGTCGATCGAGAACGGCCAGGCCTGGTAGCCCGTGCAGTCAAGGAGCTGAATTTCAACAGAGGGTTCCTTCGCCATCCACTTGAATTCAAAGATGGTGGGATTGGGCGCCGTGTTGAAGGCTCCGGTCTTGAGGTCGTACTGAGCGCCGGCCGTGGCGAAGTACATCATGACGGAATCCTTGTCGGCCTGGTATTCCGTGAGGGACGTCACCGCGCTGAAGAGGCTGTGGCCGCGTTCCTCGCCCCACTGCCAGACCTGTTCGACCGTCATCTTCTTCTGGTCGATCTTGTAGATCACGGAGCGCGAGTACTTCATGTCGGGCAGAGCCGGCTGCTCCATGCCTCGGGCGTCGCCGTTGTCGAAGGCAGAGACGTAGATGATGTCGCCCTTGCTCTTCTCATCGATCTTGAAGGCCGTGTGCTGGGTCCAGGTCCAGTCGAAGCCGCCTTCGCACTTGCTCCCTTCGCACTTGATGGGCTTGCCGTTCGCGTCGACCGGCGTGAGGAGCATCGGCTTGAACTTGTCCTTCCAGCCTTCAGGCGAACCCAGGATCCACTTCACCTTCTTGTCGCGGCCGATCTTGATGATCGCGGACTGGTGGCGCGAGGAGATTATGATGGAGTCGTCCTCGGGGTCGTAGTCGACGGAGTTCACGTGCGCCCAGTTGCGGCCCGCACCGGTGCCGACGACGTCGCCGAAGTTGTCGGAGGAGTCAGCCTTGGCGAGCTCTTCCGCGGTGAGGGTCTTGCCCGCCTGAGAGGCATCGATGTTGAGGCAGACCGCGCCCTGGTCGAGCACCTTGAGGACGTTGTCGCGATACGGATCGAGAATGTCTGCGAGGCGCCATTCCTCAACGACGACGCCGTTCTTGTCGACTTCGGCGATCATGTCGCGGACGGTGCGGACGTGCTTGCCGTCATCGCGCAGGTAGTTCGAGCCCGCAACGCGCAGGAAGTAGTGGCCGTTCTGCGCGTCGTCCATCGAGTGCGAATAGTCGTTGAAGCGAAGGGGCAGCCGGCGGTTGAAGACCTCGCGGCCGAGGATGTCGTACTTGACATAGGTCTGCCCGAACCCCCAGGTGAGCATGCCGTCGTCATTCTGCTTGAAGCCCATCATGACGCCCGACTTGTAGAACGACTGGAGATCAAAGATGGGGTTCGCGAACATGTACCAGCGGATGTCGCCCGCCGTATCCACCACTGCGTTCTGCGGGAAGAAGTTCCACTGGAGCGCGCCGCCCATGGGGTTGTTCCAGACGGCTCGCGTGCCGATGCCGGACTTTTCCGCGAGGTTGTTGACGAAGTAGAGACGGTCCTTGAATTCCGGATCAACCTTCTTCACATTGACGCCGAAGAGCGCATGGCGCTCCGTCGGAATGCCGGCCACTTCCGTGTAGACGGGCGGCGCATAGAGCTGATAGGTGTCCTTGAAGGATTCGGACTTGCCGCGCAGCGTCCGGGTGTAGGAGACCTCAACGTGGTTCAGATAATCCGGATAGAGGCCGAAGACGGGGATGCCGCCGTGGGTGAGAAGCTGAGCGCGCGAGACCGTGTACTTGATTTCCTGACCGTTCGTCTTGGGAACGATGCGCACGGTGACGTCCGAGAGATCGTAGCCGTTGTCGCGGATAATGGCCGTAAGCGGCGCGATCTCATAGGGGTTCATCATGACTTCGCCGAGGTGGCCCTGCATGATGTAGTTGGTGTGGGGACCCGAGGCGCCGCCCATGGCGAATGCGGCCGCCGGGATGGCGAGCGCCATGCTTGCGCAAAGGATGGAGTGCTTGAGCTTCATGGAAATATTTCCTGAGAAAAGAACCAGGAGACGTGAGCCGGAAAGCGCGGAGGTCTCATGGAGATGCCGCAGTCTAGGCAAATTTGCCTATTCTCCACAACGCATGTTTATACCTTGTTGAGCGAAATTTCCTGATGGAGCCGTTCCATTTTCGAGAATGAAGTCCCGGCCTTCTTTCCGAATCCGTGAAATCGTCCTTTTTTGTCATTAAAAATCGAACAATATTTCGTAAACACGCGGTGCTTTCGAACGATAGCCGGCAAAAAAAGATTCTCACCGTTCTTTCCGCGTTCTAGTGCGGCCGGTCATCTTCCCGACAGGAAATGGAACCGGGAAGTCTTCTTTCGCGCGGCATCGGCTGAAAGCTGTAGCCCAAGAATGCGAATAGGGCATGGGGAAGAG
>ERZ1673737.3821-NODE-3821-length-11095-cov-4.653804_pt1 | contig 11095 bp, 8 predicted proteins | sample MGYA00580211_ERZ1673737 | MGnify/ENA primary metagenome ERZ1673737 (study PRJEB41218, sample SAMN15661789) | gut metagenome | host: Homo sapiens | place: Canada: London | collected 2015-08-20/2019-03-30 | study: EMG produced TPA metagenomics assembly of... | reverse complement strand
ACTGCGTTCGTGAGCTTCGTCGATAATCAAACAAGAATATTGATTAAGAAAACGATCGTTTTGAATTTCAGCAAGCAGAATCCCGTCAGTCATCAACTTGATTTGCGTATCATCACTGATTTGATCGTTAAAACGAACCTTATAACCAACTAAACCGCCAAGCTCCGTTTCCAGTTCTTCCGCAATACGTGCCGCCACCGAACGAGCGGCAATACGGCGCGGCTGAGTATGGCCAATCATGCCCAAATTGCCGAAACCTAATTCCAAACACATTTTCGGCAACTGCGTGGTTTTACCCGAACCGGTTTCCCCTGCCACTACAATGACCTGATGTTCAGAAAGCAGTTTTTGAATTTCTGCTTTGCGTTGGCTAACGGGCAAACTCTCTGGAAAAACAATCGGATTTTTGACCGCACTTTTACGATTTTCTACACGTAATTGGGCCTGTTCAATCTGCAGCTGAATTTCATCAGCCACAGCTTGTTGAGCTTCTTGGCTTTTAATTTTTCCAATCCCATGAATGCGGGCAGATAAACGGCGTTGATCCACCAACATGATATTCTTGAGTTTCGAAAAGAGAGATTGTTGTATCGGGTTTAATTCACGTCTGACTGATTTATTCTTCATATCTATTTACTTTTAAAACCACCGTAAGCCAAACAAAGCCAACCAATTAAAAATAACGTTCCGCCAATTGGTGTTACCCAAACAAGGAATTTGCTAGCTCCAAGGGCAAGTGCATAAAGACTGCCGCTAAAAAGAAGAATACCGTACGCCCAAGTCCCTGCAGCGAAATTAGCCATTTTGTTGGTAAACAATGCTTCACGGCATAATTGCAAAATGCCAATCGCAAAAATCGCAATGGTGTGGAACATTTGATATCTCACACCTGTTTCAATCCACGCTAATTCTTTAGGTTCTAAAACCTTGCTTAATCCATGTGCCGCAAAAGCACCAATCGTCACACATAAAAAACCGCTTAATCCTGCGATAAATAACCATTTGTTTTTCATTTAAAATTTTCCTATTAATACCGCTAAAATACCTGCGGCGATTAAAGGTCCCACCGGAATACCACCTAAGAAAGACACACCAATAATCGTACCAATTAATAATCCTGTCACCAAAACAGGTTGTTCACTCATTAATGGCACCCCTTTCCCCGCAAGCCATGCGACGAATACCCCTGTTAAAATAGAAACGCCCATTTTCCAGTTTAAAAATGAACTGAGATCGGGCAGTTGGATTGTTCCCGACACTAACGGTGCTAGCACACCAATCGTTAAGATGATGATCCCAATTTTGACACCGTATTGTTCGAGTATAGGAATATATTTGGATAATAAGGTTTGCTGCATGATTAATAACACAGCCGCTGAGATGGTGATTGCGCTGTTTTGACTCATTAAGCCCAAAACGATTAAGAAAACCAATAACAACGCGATCATATTGAATTGTAATGACATAATACCTCTAAAGTGCGGTCAGAAAGATGACCATTTTTTGGCATGTAAAGTTTTTGTAAATTATACCAATTTCTTGCTTTTCTGTGTTTTTTATTTACCTAAAAAAGGCTAGAATACAAGAGAACTTTCTTCTCATACTCCCTGTTTTTACTAAGGTTTCTTTGCCCTATGTCGAATGCCGTCAGCCCTGAATTAATTAAAACTGTTGTTCTACTTGCTACCAGTGTCACTATCGTGCCACTTTTTAAGCGTATTGGTTTAGGTAGCGTATTAGGTTATTTAGTGGCAGGCTGTTTAATTGGTCCTTCCGTTTTCGGCGTCATAAAAGATGCAGAATCGGTTCTCCACATGGCGGAACTGGGCGTGGTGATGTTCTTATTCATCATCGGTTTGGAGATGCATCCAGAACGTTTATGGGCCATGCGAAAAGCGATCTTCGGGCGAGGTTTTCTACAAGTGGGGCTATGTGGTGCACTGCTTACCTTTGCCGGTATCTATATTTTAAATCTTCCTAAAGAGGTAGCGTTTATCGCAGGTATGGGCTTTACCCTTTCTTCCACCGCTATTGTGATGCAGGTATTAGAAGAACGCGGAATTACGAACACACCAAAAGGCCAACGGGTGATTTCAACCTTAATCTTTGAAGACTTATCTATTGTGCCATTATTGGCTTCTATTGCCTTTTTAACGCCTGAAACAAAACACATTGAACATCAAACAAACTGGACATCTATTGCTGTTGCACTCGGTGCCGTTGTTGGTTTAGTGGTTGCAGGTAAATGGTTAATGAACCCTATTTTCCGCTTGATTTCCAAAGCCCATATTCGCGAGATGATGACAGCTGCCGCTTTGCTTGTGGTATTAGGTGCGGCATTAGCGATGGAAGCGAGTGGCCTTTCAATGGCGATGGGCGCATTCGTTGCGGGTGTAATGCTTTCAGAATCCGCATTCCGCCACCAATTAGAAGCCGATATTGAACCGTTCCGTGGTCTATTGCTCGGTCTTTTCTTTATGGGCGTAGGGATGTCACTTGATTTAACCTTGGTGTTCGACAATGCACTTTGGTTATTAGGTATCGTGTGCCTTTATATCATTGGCAAAGCCTTAGCCGTTTACACTGTTGCGCGTATTACAAAACTTGACCGAAAAGAATCCGTTGGACGAATGACCATTATGGCACACGGTGGTGAATTTGCATTCGTACTCTTCTCTGCTGCAACTACGGCAGGTGTAATGACAAAAGATCAAAATGCAACTTTTACTGCAGCTGTCATTATTTCGATGCTATTCTCCCCACTGATTGGTTTATTGATGCGTAAAATCAACCAACGTAAATCAACAAATCAAGAGGAAAAAGTAGACACTAGCGATCTTGATCCAATTGTGGATTTAGAAGATAGCGTACTCGTGATTGGTTTTGGTCGTTTCAGCCAAATCGTCTGTCAATCGCTTCTTGTTCGTGGCATTAACGTATCGGTGATTGACCGTAACATCGAAAACATCCGTGCAGCAGCCAAATTTGGTTTTAAAGTTTATTACGGTGATGGTATTCGCCTTGATGTATTACGTGCTGCCGGTATCGAAAAAGCGAAATGTGTCGTCATCGGGATTAACGATACAGATCGTATTGAAAGCATTGTTCAGAATTTGAAAGATGCTTATCCTAAACTCCCTATTTTAGCGCGAACTTATGACCGTAAAACAACAGTAAGCCTGATTAAACGAGACGTAGACTTTATTGTACGTGAAACCTTTGAATCTGCACTTACGCTCAGCCATGCAACATTAATGCAATTAGGTATCAATAAAATTGAAGCTGATGAGGTCATTGCAGAAGTTCGTTACTTAGATCAAGAACGATTGAATGAAGAAGTTTTACATGGCTTTTCTACGGACATCATCCGAAAATATTGGATGCCAAAACCTTTCATCAAACCACATTCTGATGCTGAAGCATTAAATGAAGAAACGGCTGAAATCTTAGAAAAAGAAGATGATATCAATGATGAAGCCGCAGTTGAAACCCTTCTTCATGATGATTCTGAAACTGAGAAACAAAAAGAAGTTGAATAACAAAAAAGCCCGATAAATCATTATCGGGCTTTTCTATTAGGCTTTCATTGTCACAATCCAGCAATTGTGGATTTGCTTATTCCGCTCAAAATCAAGTGGCAAGGTTTTCGCTGAAATTTCGACCGCACTTAATCCCAATTCATCTAATGCCTCAAAATCCATTTTAAAACCACGTTTATTGTTTGAGAACACGATGGTGCCGTTAGGACGTAAAATACGTTTAAGATTACGCATTAATTTGATGTGATCACGTTGTACATCCCAGCTGTCTTCCATACGTTTAGAATTCGAGAATGTTGGCGGATCCACGAAAATCAAATCAAACTGGCGCTCACATTTCTCTAACCACTGCAAACAATCTGCTTGAATGAGCTTATGCTGCTTACCTTCAATATCATTTAAAATCAGGTTTTGTTCTGCCCAGTTTAGATAGGTGTTTGACATATCCACGGTCGTCGTTGATTTCGCTCCGCCTAATGCAGCATGCACGGTTGCAGAACCGGTATAAGCAAAAAGATTGAGGAAATCTTTGCCTTTTGCCATTTCACCAACCATTTTACGGGTTAAACGATGATCTAAGAATAATCCTGTATCCAAGTAATCCGTTAGATTCACCCAAAGCCGTGCACCGTATTCATTTACATAGAAATATTCGCCTTTATTAGCCAGTTTTTCATATTGGTTGGTGCCTTTTTGTTTTTGACGTACTTTCAAAATCAGTTTATTGGTTTCAATACCGGTGACTTGTAAGGTTGCAGTCACTGCATCCAATAAACGTTGACGGGCTTTATTTTCATCAATATTTTTCGGTGCAGCATACTCTTGCACCACAATATGATCGCCATAACGATCCACTGCCACATTGTATTCCGGTAAATCAGCATCATATAAACGATACGCATCAAGGCCTTGCTGCTTCGCCCATTTTTCAATTTTCTTAATATTTTTCTGTAAGCGATTCGCAAAATCCACCGCTACCGTTGAAGTGCGGTCAAATTCAAGCGGATTTTCAACCGCACTTTCTTTGCGTTCAGAAATTTGATAATTCTTCTGAACACAATCTAACGGACCATTTTTCGCTTTAAATTGACGATGTGAACGCATACGTAAGCAATCAAGCAACGTAGATTCACTACTGAAAATCGACGCATTCCAACCACCAAATTCATTTTTAAGACGTTGTCCAAAGACTGAATATAGTGCAATCAAAGCAGGCGTTGTGCCTAAACGTTCACCGTAAGGCGGGTTACAAATCACTGTTCCCACTTCATCTGGGCTTGGATTTTTTAATGCGGCGACATCACCTTGTTTCCACTGAATTAAGTGTGCCACACCTGCATTTTGTGCATTCTTTTGTGCTTTTTTAAGTACGCGATGATCGAGATCGAAGCCATAAAAATGCGGTTTTGGATTTTGATTAAAATAAGTTTCAGCTTGCTGTACCGCCTCTGCTTTCACCTTATCCCAAGCATCTTGATTATGCCCTTTCCAGCAATCAAAGCCCCAATGTAAACGATGTAATTGCGGCGCAATTTGTGCTTCCATCTGCGCGGCTTCAATTAGCAAGGTGCCCGAACCGCACATTGGATCCACTAATGGTGTTCCTTTTTTCCAACCTGAACGAAGTACTATCGCTGCGGCTAAGGTTTCACGTAAAGGTGCTTGCCCTGTATCTTCGCGATAACCTCGTAAATGTAATGCTTCACCACTTAAATCGAGTGAAACGACGAGCTCTTCTTTATTCAAATAAACATGAATTCGCACATCTGGATAGTCTTTATCCACGTTTGGACGCGCTTTTCCTTGGCGTTCAAAATAATCCACAATGGCATCTTTCACACGCATCGCACCAAATTGGGTGTGACGAATTTCTTGGTTTGTCCCGTTGAAATCGACAAAAAATGTGGCTTTCTCATCAAAATAACTTAACCAATCCTGCCCTGTCACAATTGAATACAAGTCTAAATCACTATAAACCTTGCCATTTACAATGGGTAGCAAAATACGTGAAGCCAAACGTGACCATAATAAGCTGCGATAAAGTGTTTCATCATCAGCTTGAAAATGTACACCGCCTTGTGCAATTTTACATTCTGTTGCACCAAGCTCTGTCAATTCGACTTTTAAGAGTTCTTCAAAACCACGGGCAGTTGTGGCAAATAATTGTTTCATGCGTTTTCTCGATAGGGAAAAATTGGGCGGATTATAGCATAGTTTTAATTAGGATTTCGCCTAAGGCGACCTACTTTTCTTTGCTTGTGCAAAGCAAAGTAGGCAAAAGAAAACACACCCCAATTAAATCGCTAATCCTCATTCTTTTTCAATTTTCTTTACAGAAATTTTCGAACTCGCTTCGCTCAAACAAGCGAAAATTTCTTAAAAATTGAAAATCATTCGGGCGATTTAGATGGGGCAATAAAAAAACAGCCTTAAGGGCTGTTTTTAAAATAAAAGTAATTAAGATTATTTACTTAAACATTGAGCATAGCTATCAGCGGTGGCTTGAAGGAAATTCGCATAAGAATTTGGACCAAGCTGTACGTTATCGCCAATAGGATCTAAACGACCTACGTTAACTTTTGTACTTTGCGCAAGCGAATCAATCACTTTTGGTGTGAATTGAGGTTCAGCAAAAAGACAATTTACATGGTGTTCTTCAATCTCTTCTTTGATGTGAGCAATGGTTTTTGCACCTGGTGCCACTAATGGATTAATGGTGAAATAACCGGTTTGGTTTAAACCGTAAGCATCATTGAAATAGCTATAAGCATCATGGAATACAAAGAAGCCTTTATCTTTAAATGGCGCTAATTGCGCTTTGATTTTCTCGCTTTGCTCGGTCAAAGTGCGGTTAAAATCGGCTAAGTTTTTCGCAATAAGCTCTTTTTTATCCGGGTGTTGTTCTGTTAATTTATCCGCGACTTTCTGTGCCACAATTTGGCTAATGGCTGGTGAATACCATAAATGCCAGTTCACACTTAACCCATTTTCATCAACATCGTGGTCGTGATGGTCATGACCATGCTCGTGTTTATGATCGTGTCCATCGCCTTCATGATAATGCTCATGATGCACTTTGCTTAAAAGTGGTTTAATTTCTGGAATATCAGAAATATTGATGACTTTTTTACTATCAATTTGACTAATCGGTTTTGCTAAGAAAGCATCAATATCTTCACCAACCCAAAGCACTAAATCCGCAGATTTCACTTTTTGCACATCTGAAAGTTTTAAGCTGTAATCATGTGGAGAAGCACCTGCTGGTACTAAAACCTGTGTATCCGTCACACCGTTTGCAATAGACGATGTAATAAAACCGAGCGGTTTCACGGAGGCCAATACATCTGCATTTGCCATCATTGGAAGGGTTAAAAGTGCGGTAGAAATTGCACTCATTTTTAATACTTGTTTCATGTTTGTTTCCTTACTTTTATTGGGAATTATTCTCAAAGCCAACATAGACTACGCCTTTTTGATAAAATTGCAACATTCCAAATAAAAAAATGAAGTGATATTTCTTCATCTTGTTAAATACTTTCATTCATAAAGAAAAAGCAACGTTTTCACGTTGCTTCATTTCTTTATTTTAATAACTTATCGATTACCCGAGAAACGGCAAAAAATCCAAAGGTTGCGGTGATCATAGTTACCGCACCAAAACCATTTGCACAATTCATGGTAGCTGATACTTCACAGCCCTCGCCCATTTTAGGGAAAATCAGAGGCTGGGTGGAAAACACCGCATCAACTGCAAACTTACGTTGTGGATTTTGAGTAAAATTGAAATCCTTACGTAAAACTGACCGCACTTTTGCCAATAATGGATCTTGAATCGTTTTGCTTAAATCAGCAATTTGAATTTTCGAAGGATCGGTCTGACCACCTGCGCCACCAATGGTAATAATCTTGATTTTATTACGTTTGCAATAGGCAATCATCGCGGCTTTCGTTTTCACGCTATCAATGGCATCAATCACATAATCATAGCCACGATTTAAGTATTCTGCTTGATTATCCGGTGAAATGAAATCATCGATAATATTCACCACACATTCTGGATTAATCAGCTTAACGCGCTCGGCCATCACTTCCGTTTTAAGCTTGCCAATATTGCCGCTTAATGCAGGAAGCTGACGATTAATATTAGTGACACAAATATCATCCATATCAATCATAGTGATCTGCCCTACGCCACTTCGCGCAAGTGCTTCCACTACCCACGAACCTACACCGCCAATACCAATGACGCACACATGAGCCTGACGCAAACGCGTCAAGCCTTCTGGTGTGTAAAGGCGACCAATGCCGCCAAAACGTTGTTCGTAGTTATCGACTCGAGCCATTATTGTAGTACCCAAACACGTCCATAGTGTTTTGATAACCCCGCAATATGACCCGCTTGATCGCCAATACCACGATATAAGTCGAAGTGGTGACCATTTACCGCTCCGCCCACATCAAGTGCCACCATTAAGTGTAATTTGTGTGTGCCCATCCAGTTACCCTCATTATCAATATCCGGTACTTCAACCAATAATACGGTTCCTGAAGGAATCACATTACGGTCAGAAGCAACAGCAGCCATTGGCACTAAAGGCACACCGGCAGAACCTTTCACTTCACCTGTTGGATCGTTTTTAAAGAAAACATAAGATGGATTACGTTCTAACAATTCTCGTACTCGAGATGGGTTTGCTTTCCCCCATTCACGAATCGCTTGAATAGACATTTTTTCTTTTGGAATTTCACCATCTTCTACTAACAAACGACCAACTGCTTGATATTTATAACCATTTTGACCTGCATAGGCTAAATAATTTAAATTACCATCACCGTAATCCACATAACCACTACCTTGTACACCAAGTAAGAAGTTATCCATCATTGAATCACTATAAGCAAGCTCTAAGCCTTTTCCTGCCAATGCGCCATTGTAAATTTCCGCACGGCTATAACGTTTATAGCTTGGCATCGCATAAATTGGATGTTGATATTGACCTTGTGCAGTACGGCGTGCATGAATCACTGGCGAATAATAACCTGTCATCAGCACGTTTTGATAACCATCAAAACCTTTCATAATCTGAGGATTAATGCCGTATTGTGCTAATTCATTTACATTTGCTCCTGCAAGCACCCAGTTAGTGATTTTGCCATAATTCGCCGCAAAGCGATTTGTTAATGAATTTGAGTAATCACGAACATTCGTCAACTGTGTTAAAAAATCACCTTGGTTAACGACTGCACCTTTGTTCTCCACGGAAGCCACTGGGCTTAAAATAGCTTGTTGATAAGTACGTCCGCTATACTTTGCCCCAAATTTTTGTGGATCATCGCCCGTTGCTGTACGCGGCAAGCTAGAATTATTTTTAGAAGAGACTTTACTTGGTGCTGAACCACATGACGCAAGCACCGAAACTGCCGCCATTACAGAGAGCATTTTTACAGCGAGATTTTGACGAAATTTCATTCTTATTTTCCTAAATTAAACTAACTCAATACAAAGTTGCATACGCTATCAAAAATTCCCTTTTAGGACTAGCACTATTTCATAAAATGATTAATTAATATTCACATTGTTTATTTTCTTAACAAACGGAAAGTCAAATTCAGTTTAAATCTTGCAATAATTTTTGAAACGAGTATATTACGCGCCATCAGACGCGGGGTGGAGCAGCTTGGTAGCTCGTCGGGCTCATAACCCGAAGGCCGTCGGTTCAAATCCGGCCCCCGCAACCAAATTACAAAGCACCGAAATTTCGGTGCTTTTTTCGTTTTTAGATAAAGATAAAATTGAATCGAAATAAAAAGGCACATGTCGTGAAACATTATGCCTTTATCTATCAATCTTATTAGATTTGATACTTTGTTTTATCGCCAATATCAAAGTGCAATGGCATTCGCCATTTTTGAACCGCAAGAATTAATAATAATCCACCAACGATCAACGATAAAATTCGGGCAATCCAACCCCCTTCAAATACCCAAGTAAACCAAAGTGCGGCGACAAATGCAGGTTGTAAATTTAACAGCGGTACTCTAAAACAGAAGTATTCTTTAAAACATAATCCACCTAGTGTTACTAATGCACCACCTAACGCTAATTCATGCCAACCTAAAAGCGCACATAAGAGTGCAAGCCACGTGGCAAATTGGAATGTTAAGCGGAAATGTTTTAAATAAATATGAAGGGATGATGCACAGCAAGTTGCTGCAATCAATATGGCAATTTGAGCCTGTTGAGGATACCAAGTTAAAGCCAAAATACTAAATGCCGCAATGACAAAGCCTGTGCGATAAATAATGACGGTGAGTTTATCCCAAACATCCATTGGAGATTGAATATGTGGATCAGCCATGTAATTTCCTTATTTTTGATAATAAAAAGTGCGGTCAAAAACACGCTCATTTTTGACCGCACTTTACATTGAGATTATTTTAATCGATCTAAAATCTTTTGATGAATACCACCAAAGCTACCGTTTGACATCACAAGAATATGATCCGTTGGTTTCGCTTCAGCCACAATCATATCGACTAATTTATCAACGCTTCCAGTGTAATGTGCCGGTTGAACACATTGTCCCGCAATTTCAGCCACATCCCATGGAATATTATCTGGTTGTAGCATAAACACGACATCAGCACGTCCAAGTGCTGGCGCAATTTCATCTTTATGCACGCCCATTTTCATGGTGTTTGAACGAGGCTCTAATACGGCAAGAATACGTACGCCACCGCCTACTTTATCACGCAACGCAGTAAGTGTCGCCAAAATGGCTTCTGGATGGTGAGCAAAGTCATCATAAACTGTAATACCGTTTACTTCACCCTTCACTTCTAAACGACGTTTTGCATTGATAAAGCTGCCTAATGCCTGACATGCATCTTCAATTTTCACACCTGCATGGTAAGCCGCTGCAATCGCCATTAAAGCATTGTGCATATTGTGCTGTCCGACAATATTCCATTTCACTTCAGCGACTTTTTGACCGTGATGGAATACAGCAAATTCTGAACAATCATTGGTAATACGTTCCGCAAACCATTCTTTATCTTTACCGATAAATTGCTGTTCTGACCAACAGCCCATATTAAGTGTTTCTTTCACGCTTTGTTCATCTGCAAAAGAAAGAACACGTCCTGTGGAAGGAATGGTTCTGATCATGTGATGGAATTGACGCTGGATCGCATGAAGATCGTCGAAAATATCTGCATGATCGAAGCTAATGTTGTTAATGATCAAGGTTTTCGGATTGTAATGAACAAATTTAGAACGTTTATCAAAGAACGCCGTATCATATTCATCCGCTTCAATCACGAAGAACTCGCTTTCCCCTAAACGAGCAGATGTACAAAAATTCCCCGCAATACCACCGATTAGAAAACCGGGTTTTAATCCATTTTGTTCTAAAATCCAAGTCAACATGCCCGTTGTTGTGGTTTTACCATGTGTACCCGAAACCGCTAACACCCAACGATTACGCAATAAATGGTCGTGTAACCATTGTGGACCGGATGTGTAAGGCAACGCATTATCCAAAACATATTCCACG
>ERZ1673737.3819-NODE-3819-length-11097-cov-4.140554_pt1 | contig 11097 bp, 4 predicted proteins | sample MGYA00580211_ERZ1673737 | MGnify/ENA primary metagenome ERZ1673737 (study PRJEB41218, sample SAMN15661789) | gut metagenome | host: Homo sapiens | place: Canada: London | collected 2015-08-20/2019-03-30 | study: EMG produced TPA metagenomics assembly of... | reverse complement strand
GATGAATCGAGTAATTGACGGAGTCGGTGAAACATACCCTCCGGGTTATGAGCCCGGCGCTCTTCCCCTGAGCTAACATGCTGGGATTGGTGATATTCTCCGCCAATTTTGACACTATGAGGGAGCTCCCATTATCGGTCACGTGCACAGCTAAATACATAGGTTATGTTCAATGTATTCTATGTTAAAATGGCATGTAAGTTATTCTACTTGGTAATACTGTACTTGAAATGAATTAGTGGTTATTAGAGCAATAGGTGAATGTGATTACAGTCATGATTACTTAGAATATGCGTCCTTATTTGTTGGCTTTGGATCGGTTCAGATACCGTTGAAGCCTCAAAGACGAAGGGACCCGTGATGCAGATACATCTTCCCCGGTCCTTTGCAGGATCTCTCGAACCTAGTATCTCAATCTTTTGTGCTCCCTCCTGTATTCCAGCACCCTAAATGGACACTGATTTTGTATGTCGGTTGTCTGATGTATTCAAATCCTGTTATTGTTCGTACGCAGATCTTATAGTGCATGCATCACATCTTCAACTTCAATATTGAAAAGCCTACATTCAAATCGAAGCAACATGGCTCACTGATACGCCGGGGGTGGGAAGGTTCTGGGCGAGAGAGCACCACTCTATATCGTATCGAAACTCGCCCAAATAGAAATAGTATTTGATTGCACATGGCCCTTCTGTCAAGCCAGTAGACAGAAAAGCAATCGGGCGAGAGCTCTGCAGGCTTCCACAGTTCGAATCAAAACATGAGCACCAAGCACCCATCAGCGTGCATCAGGCTTTCGCAAAGCATCAATCGCCTCCGCAATATCAATGACTTCATCTCCCCTTGCCACAGGGCCTCCCCAGCGCACAAATCCCTCCCCATCAGTTGCCCAGTGCCCACTACACTGCCATCTACTACCACTCTCTGTTGGCCTATTCCAAATACCCTTTTCCTTTCTGATTTTAGACGGCCAGTAAACCCGCGAGACTTAGAACATGGTCCCAAGAAACAACACCTAAGCCCCATTTTGCATAAACTTCACGCTCAGCCTCGACAATAACAGCCACAGAGCCTGATGCAGCTTCGCCAGGACCACCGATAGCTTCTAGCCACTTCTCTGTTGATGGCTGGTCGCTGTGAGACACGGCGATGAAGTTGACATTGGGGTGTTGGGCTGTTACATTTCTCATTGCGAGGAATGTTGCTTCGGCGACTCCATCAGGACATGTCAGTTTTGGCTCAAGTCATGTATGTATTGTAGGTAACGGACCTAGACATCCGCAATGTCAGAAGAATGATATGATCGTTGGCTTTCCATTGTCAGCTGGAAGTACAAGTTGTGAGTAAGACGGTGCTTTATTGCCGACGGAGGGGGCCCGTGAGGTTTCGATGTATGATGGAGAGAACCATGGTGATAGTTCTTGAGAGATGCTCATTTTGCCCTCTTGTGGTGCTGACGTGGGTAGAAAGTAGATAAGGTATTTTGCATGCGAGCGCCGCAGTCAGAACACTATAGTAAATGCGATATTTTACTATTCTATAATTCAACAACTAGAGCAATACATTACTCCTTACTATTGTCTAATATTCGTAGTAGTTAAACTAGTGTACCCTAACACCCTACTATGATTTTGATAAAAACCAACTGTCAAATATATGTTGTTAGCTGATATAGCTAAATTACAGCTGTATTCATTGTAACCTTATACAAAATATCGTATATTAGATCCTCGTAAATACAATCCATTTATCATAGGAGTAAGATATCACGAGCATAGTAGTAAGTCAAATCAACCGATAGCTGTCGAGTTATGAAGTTGTAAAATATCACATTACCATGGTGTTCTGACTGCGGCGCGCTCGCATGCAATATACGTTATGCTGAGATGGGAAGATCCAAGGTGGCTAGGTCATTTAGGGAGTAGCTGAAACGGCCAAATTTCGTCAGTTGAAGTTGATCCTCCAAAGAATAAAGACTACCTGTGACAATGCTATGATTGACAAAAATAGAAAAAGCAAAAAAAAGATAGACATAGCATGTCCTGGTTTCGATCCAGGGTCCTATTGTCTGTTAGGATCGCTGAATGCGGTAGTTTTGATGGAGTCGGTGAAACGTACCTCCGGGTTATGAGCCCGGCGCTCTTCCCCTGAGCTAACATGCTAGGATGGGTTAGCGTTGTTCTCGTTAATGACCACACAAACACAGATGATACCTGCCATTTCTGTTCACTCTCTATGCAATGTAGCTTGTTGTAACATCTTGTATATCCTATCAAGTACAAAAGGGGATTCGACGCATAAAACCGTCGATTTGGAAATACTGGTACATAATAACATTTCTAAACTGTCTAGATATTCGTAACACATTATATTGTCTCACCAGAGAAACGCCATGTATAATGAACACGAAGAACAGCCACATTAAAATTAGAATAACAACTCCAAGACCTCAGCTCGATGCACAAATCCACTCGCCGCATCTTCAAACGCCTTCAACGCTTCAGACTGATTGTTCATCAACGCAACAACCCCAGTATCGATCCCGATTTCTTGTGACTCATGTCCCGGACGAGTGAAATAATACTTGCCCTGATGCCAAGACCATTTCTTGAGATAGGCCTGGAGGTCCGTAGATGTGAGGGAGTGAGCCGTGCGGAAAAGGTCCGATTTCCTGCTAGCTGAAGTATCTGGTGCGTCTGGGAACGTGATGAAGGCATCGCTCGGCGGTGACCCTACACTTGAATCCGCACTGTGTAGATGTGCCGTTACAGCATTGGTGAAATCGCGGAACCACTCGATGAGCGGGAAGATTTCCTCTCCGGAACCCGTCGCCCGGTTGACGTAGTCTACTACTGGGAGAGCAGACGAGATCATGTCCACGAACACGGCGAGCATTGCTAGAGTTGCTGGGCTTGCTAGGCGGTGGCGACGATTTTCGAGGCTGGACAGTGCTTGGCTGGATACTTGGAACACAACCTTGATCATTTCGACGACTGATGACACACAGGCTGGGTCCAGGGTATCCAGGTTGCAGATCAAGTCATCGAATACGAGCGTGATGGTCTGGATGATGGGACGGCTGAGCAGCCAGGCGGCGCGGTTGCCAAGGGCTTCTTCGAGGTACGCTGGGAAGACACACTGCAGGAGAGTGGCACGGAGGGTGGGCTTATCTGGATTTCCGGCTTCGTAGATGTTCTTCATCGATGTGTGGATTTGATCGACCAGGTAGTCCTGTTGGCCATCGATGACGGCGCGTTCGGAAATGCTTTGGATGAACCCGGTCAGAGTCTGAATTACTGAGCTGGAAGACAGCTTCGGTTCGTAACGTTTCAGCTTGGCAACGATGTAGCGTGGGTCATTAGATGGTAAGGGGAATGAGGCGGGGTCTGTGAAGAAGGGGTCTATGGGCTTGATATCGCTGGTGTGTTGCTGAAGAAAGCCGATGACGCTATGCACGAAGCTGACATATGCTCCTTGAGCGGCTTGTGCTGTCCCGTTGCCTAGTTCTCGGTAGTTGTCTTTCATTGAAGTCATCACTCGCTGGAGTATCTCAGAATACTCTTGTTTTGTCACTGAGAAGTTCCGACTGCCGGAGAGCTCCATGTTTTGAAGCTGCTCGCGCATATTGGATGATAGGCTTGAAAGCAGAGAGAGTCTCCGGGAACTGATCTCCTCCAGTGTGATCGTGTACCGGTCCTTTTTATCCTTGGAGAACGGAAGATTCCCAAGCAAAGGATCTTTGGGGCTTTCGTTCAGAAGAGCCTCTGTAAGCCGATGTTGAAACTTCAGCATTGAAGAACGCTCAACCAGCGATGTCATCCACATGGTCATAACTTGGATACGGCAATCCGAAACAATTTGCGAATCCTTCTCGATACAAGCGGCGAGGAACTGTGGAGCGAACTTTCTTGTTTGAACCGTCTGTCGAAGCCGTGCCCAGGAATCATCACCGAATTCACTTAGATAGTTGTCCCAGTTCCGAAGTCTATGGCGAACAAGAACCTGCGCGATTGAGGTCCAACAATCCACCACGCTGAGAAGGATGGCATCTTCTGGACAGTGGTCCTCACCAAAGCAGTCAGAAACGAGACGGGACACAATTGGATGGAAATCCCTCTCTACATGCTCCACAGCTTCGCTCGGAGAAGTCTGCTGTTCCCAAACAGCCTCAATAGCAGCCCAGTCCCCAAACTCTTGACTATCCTCATCAATAGCCACTGCCGCGGGAGCCTCTGCTACCGATGCAGCGGGAACATCCTTCTGGGTGTACAGCACTAGCACCTGCAAAGCCTCAGATACAACAACATTCACCCGTGGAAGTTTTGGGTTGAAGAGCGCAAGAATCGAGGCAAAAGGCGTCTTCAGAACCAGCCTATGCGCATGCTCCAGTGTGGGAGCGAGTTGGACAGCAGTACGCAGCCCAGCAAGCGCTGTGCTCAACAGGGTCTCGATCTGCCGCTGATTTTGGGAGATTGTGCGTTCGATAAGCTGCTGGGAAACCCGATTGTCGCCAGTACTTTGAGACTCGATCTCTTTGCGAGCGTATGAATGTTGTTGTTGTAGCTCTGTTACGAAATAGCCATACCAGTCACCGAACGGATCGAGGCCGGAAACATCCTCATCTGTGGAAAGTTTGAATCGAACAAGTCGGGACCAAGAACGTAAACTGATACTGCAGGCTTCTCGGTGTGAGGTGGCAGGGTGAACCAGATTGCGTATTGTTTCCAGTCGGGGACGACACCCATCAGGAACAGCCCAGTACAGGGTACTCAGGAGATCATGGTGATTTCTTAGTGCGTCGAGGTCCTCGTGTCGCAATGGTTGCTCTTTTGGGTACACGCGGCCATGATTAGGTAGTAGGCGCCAGGCAAAGTTTCGAATCTTTTTCTTGTCATATCTCTTCGCAAGGAAACGTAGACCACTCGCTATGATCTTGAGGAATGTGTGGAAGCACGGTTCTCCAACTCGGGCGTCCAGAGATGGATTGCCATCGAGTCCATCGAGGAAAGAAGGCGACCCACGAGCTTCCTCGAACTTCAGATTGTATAGAGTGTTTTTCGCGAAGAAGTCAAAAAGTGTGTCCAAGATAGGTTTGCATTCTCGCCACCCCCAGGAATTGATGAGACGGTGACACCGGTGGAAGAGGGTTCGACAGTAGCCGTTGTATGAGAAAGGCTGGGTCATAGAGTTCGCCTCGGAGTGATCCAGAGCAGGAGAAAGAAGTCTTTGGACCAATTTCCAGTTATCATGGACAACTGTCAGTTGGTATCCGTTCCGCCCTATCCCGAGCTGATCTATCTCGTTGAACGGCAAGACCGTGAACAGGCCACGCCATCCATCCTCCAGGCTACTAACATCCTTTTCATTGCGAATGACGTTACTGTTGAAGGTCTCTAATTGCAGTTCTTCAAAACAGCCCCTGTATTGCTCCGAGGTGCGCAGCAGGTGTTTGATCACAACGTAAGCCTCCACAGATGGGTATTCATCGCGAATGCCTGATTCGCGACGCTCAGTCTTGTTGTTTTCGTCGAGGAACCTCTTGAACTCAGAGGAACCAACATCAGTTGTGATCAATCCCGCAACATCTCTGGCAGAGACTTTAACAAGGTCTTGCGCTTCAACGGCAAGCGCAGGGCTGACAAGCTGGTGAGAAGCAATTTGATAGATCAGGTTCGACAATACTACGTCAAAGCAAGCAACCTTGACTAGTCCGTTTTTGTTGTATTCATCACTGGAAAGAAAGGCGACCAGGGAATCTCTGATCACGGAGACCAGCCCCATGGCTCTAGTGATGAAGCCGGTCCGATCAACTGGATCAATGAACACTAGGTTCTCCGTGATGTATTTGATCAACAACCTGTAAATGCGTGATGCCACCCCCAGAGCAGCGGTGATTCCCACTTCGGGTGAGGTGGTAGCACTTCGCTCAACGTTGTCGATTATCACATCAAAGACATGGCCCATTTCAGAGGAGACAGTGTCGTTCCAGCTGCTCCATTGAAAGGTCTGGTCCCTGGCTTGAATAGAGAATGAACTAGCACCCCCATCCAAGTTTCGCTTTGCGAGCTGCAATGTTCGGGAAAACTCCCCGCTTCCTATAAAAGTAGATTCATGGAAGAATGTGTTGTCACGTAGGGATGGTATACCGAAGTCGACCGGGTAGAAACGATGCCAGTTGAACAGTCCACCAACACTCAGAGATGAAGGCTGTGCATTTCCGATGTGGGTTATAGTAGGAGGTTCTTGATCGTCAGAGACAATTACCGCGGTGTCTTGCATCTGGCGGAACTCATCAGTGTCGAGATTGATACGATTTGGAGTATGCTTCTTCAGCCGTCGTCGATGTGGAAGAGCTTTCTGCGCTGGCGCTTGATTTGTTGGTTCTACTGAAGGTGCAGCTGGAGGTCTGGGCGACGGATTGACTCCACCACTTGTCGATCCACTGTCAGTAAGGTAGCGGTCCAAAGTCAGACTAGGCCTGTAACTTTGGGACGTGCGTTGGTTGCGATAATGTCGGTTGATCAGGGATAGTGACTGATTGAAAGCGGCCGGTGTCAATTTCTTGCTCCCACCAGGGCCCGCCGAACTCGTTACAGCAGGCCGAGGGGCATTCCTTTTCAAGGAAGTGATTGCAGTATTCCTAGGAATAACCCAGGTGTGCCCTCGCTGTTCTGGCTGACGGCGAGAAGAAGATTCTGGTTTAGGGATTTGGTTCGATGTCAATGAGATTGCACCAGATTCAGGTGGTGATTGTGACAGTTCAGCAGGGTAGCTCCGTGGAACAACCTCGTCTTCCTCTGTGGGAAAGTGATTGGTTATTCGAGTATTTCTTCCCTGGCCAGGGTTTGGTATAGCACGAGGACCGAGAATTGACGGCTTCTTTGGTGCTTGCTGACGCATGCGAGCCCTAGGCTGTGGTGGACTAATTCTGGACTGCTGAATTGCTCCCCTCTTCCAGTCTCGTAAGGACTCATTTGCATCCACCGTGTCAGCTCTTGAGGCTAGCTTCAAGAATTTTTGAGTAGGGCTTTGTCTGCCTCCATCTCGGCGGGAGCGTGCACATCTTGCTGCAACCCTAAGAAAATGTGGTTGCTCTTTGCGAGACTGTGTAGCAACATCTGGTGCATCCAATATGCCTAAGCGTGGCCGTGAAACAGTGGACGGTTTCTTTGTTCTCCGTCCTCCATACGAAGCATCGGTCATCCGAGTTTGCTTAGGCCTCTTTCGCTGCCTTTCTCCGTGACTCACGCCTTCTTTCGATTTCGGCCTCTTCAAGCTCTTTCGCTTGCGTCGATTTCCAGTGGCGTTGCGTGGGGCTGGTGCAAACATGTAGTCAATACGATTATCTTCCGATATATCACCTGCATCCAGCGCAAAGGGGTCTTCGGAGAGAGCTGCACCAGCTAAACGATAGCTGGAGCCATCGGTGATAGGCGCGGTTCTGTTGTCGTCGTTGCGGTCGCCTTCGTCGTCATCAGAGTCCCCAAGATCAAAGAGGCTGGTTGGCTGCTGTGTGGCTGCTGGTTTCGAGTGATCGCCTCTCCGAATCAACTTTCGTGCAACACCTTTCCCCTCTGGGCGGTGCCCAACATGACGATCATGTTGTGAGGGCTTTGCTTTATCTTCGTTGGCTTTTTGATCAAGCCTAAACCATGAGGCGGGAAGGACTCCCCGAATCCGCCGTTGCTCTCGTCGAATGGCACGTTCTTCTGCATCCGCCAGGTTCTGGTCACGGTCACTCGGCTGGCTATCAGAAGAGACAGATTGTATCTCCTCGTCGTGGTCAGCGTCTGGCCCAGGTGGCTCGTCCTCATCCGATTTCTCTTCTTCCTGGGCCCTAGGATTTGTTACCCCGGGTGGTGGCGTCCATCCGCGAGGAAAGCGGAACCCGACTGATTCTCGAGGGGTTTTTGATGCAGAAGATAGGCGGCCTGTGTGTGGCGGGCTGGATGAAAGATCATAAACGATAGGGCCACCCTGGTTTTTGGGGGCTGTATCTCTGATCCCGCGAGGTTTAGACGGCTTGTGCAAACGATCCCGACGTGCAGGAGGTGTGCCAGAGTGTGAGATCTTCCGTCGTTTCACCATATGCGCTTCCCAGTTTCGAGGTGTTTCAGAGTCATTATGTTCCCGATCTTGTCTAACAGAATTTCGCGGCTTCTCTGGTCTGGCAGGCAGAAGATACTCCTCCTGGGGAGGGCTTGAGGGAGGCATGTTCGGGTCGAATGAATCTTGTCCTTGGCTCTCATCTGTAGTTTGCTGTGCCTGCGGGGGAACAGCTTGACGAATCGGTTTGAGGCCTCGCGCTTTCATTTGCTGCGCATACTTCAGCTGTTCCAAGTAGTATGGCTGCAACTGGATGGCATTGCGCTTTCGAAATGTTCTTTGTTCTGCTTGAGGCATTTCCCGCAAGACGTCTTCAGGGATATCCAGATGAGGCAGTAGGTCATCTAGCGTGTCTTTTAGATCAGAGAGCATTGCTGTCTGTGGCTGTGCGTCTACGTTCTCTTCTCCACTTACCACCTTCTCTGTCTCTATAGGATTGTGGTCTGGCGTCGAGCCAAGCGAGGACGGCACAGAAGACAACGGGGAGTCATCGTCCGAGTTCACTTGCGGCGATGCTGGAGGTGGCGATACCTCTCTCGGCTTGACACGATTGACCACAGGCGTCTTCCTCCGGGTAGGCAGAGGAACCAGGCTCAGCTCATCTGGCGAGGAGCTAATAGATCTCGGAATCTCAACCCGAATATTAGCCCTGGGCGTCCGAGGCTCTGATATAACTCGCGGTGGTGACAGCCGTCCAGGCTTCAAAGCTTTCGGAGTGGGCTCCTGACTTGCAGGTTTCGATGAATGCTTGTCTTTTTCCTGCGAGGACTCCGGAAAATCGTATATTCTGTCTGTATTCATCGCCGGGGTCTTGCGCAGCTCGCTGCTGCGACGATTCCTCGTTTTCGTAGCCGATGACCGGGTACCGTAGGTCTTGCGCCCTCGTCGACGGGCTGGCGTGATCTCCTCATTTCCATCGTGTTCAGTCCCTCCATCGGGCTCTGTGTATATAGTTCTCCGTTCGTCCTCCGCCTTAGACTTCGTAGCCTGCTGGTTTCCAAGATCTTTCTCAGGCGAGTCCCGGTGAGTCTCCTCCTCAACATCCAACAATGTAATCGAGCCATCCTCAGCACCATCCCGTTCGTGCTGCTCTTCCGTTGAACCGTTCGTCCCTTCCTTCAACTTCGGCTTCGACGCAGGGGTGGGGATAGAGATATAGTCGAGATCGTGAACATCAGAGCCATTGTCGAGAGTTGCTTTCTTCGCCTCTATCGAATCGAATCCATCTTCTTCGTCCGAGTCCGAGTCGGGGACATAACCTCGTTGCCGCCATGATTCCATTTGCATCCTTGGCGGGGATCGCCCATGTCTCTATTAAGTCATTGGAGAGCGTCAAAATAGAGCGTAAAAGAATTCTCGGGCTGGAAATCACGAAATGCACCAGGATCAAACGCCAGACAATGTTCGTAATGGTCTCGTTGTAATTCGACGCGTGGTGAAGGAACGATTTCACGCGCCGCTAATCAGCCAACTGATAACGTCCCTCCCGCATCACCTCCGAACTCTGTCAGTCCCCGAACCCAAGCCCATCAGACCTCCCAGTTCCCTCGAAATACACAAAATGAGTCGCAATTTCGTCCCTGCCCTTCTTGCCATTGGCGTCGGTGTTTTCACAGGTATGTTTGCTCCCTCAAGAGCCAGATCTATCTCCAAAATCCGGTTTTCTAACCCCGAATTTTCCGATCTGCAGGCTACTACACCTTCCAACCGACTTTCCAGCAACTACAATACGAGAAGGCAAACGCAAACCGTCAGCCTGCTACTTCATCAGATCTCTCTGCTTCAAAGCAAAAAGGCGATGCTCCCACTCCCCAGGGCGACGCCGCTACGTCAACGACGGAGAGACAGTGAGCTTGGGTGTTCCGTGGCATTGGCTTTTTGAACGCGGAAGATGGCTTGACTTCTTCATTGGATATCGTGTTCTTCCCCGAGACTCTGGCATTCGGGGTAGGATAGGTGTTGCATTGCACTTGCCCGGTCTTCTGACTGGATTGTGGCACATCTGGGAATGATTTAACTGTCAGTTTCGAAGTACTTGCTGGTAGGGTACTCCGGACTTAACTGGATTGGGAGCACGGAGTGCTATATGATGCCTCCTTGTCGGCTAATCTATATATATATATATAAGAGCTATGATATGGCTCATTCGGCGCATAAGACGGTGTAGTTGGAGTGTCAAATATGATGAATTGCATGGTTCAAGCTTGTTCGTAAATAAACACATGTTTTGAACGCCATTCCCTTTCAAATGAAGATGATCCAGTCCCGATTGCCGTATTAAGATATTTCCTCAGAGCGCCGTTCCGTTGTAACTGCATTGTATAGCATCAAAGTTCTCCAACCATTTTCCCCGCAGGGTCGGCTGGAGGGGCGCCAAACATACGCCCGGAAGGTGTGCCCAGCCATTCTTCTGGCACGTTGACTTTGCAGCCATTGGGGCCACTGACCCATCGGACAAAAATAGGGTCGGCCTTCTCATGCTCAGAGACATCTTGACCGGCGGGGGTGCCATCCGCGGCCTCGTTTGCCGCGGCACGACCACGTCGTTTCGGGGCCTGCTTCTTGAGGAGTCGATTGATTGTGTCCATCTGGTTCTCATGGTTAGCAGAAGCCCTTCCATCGCGAACTTCACACGCATACCTTTTCCTCTTCGTTGCGCTTTTCGCTCAGGTTCTTCCGTCGCCGAGCCATCTCTGCACGGCGCATTTGACGCTCTTCCGCTGTCAAGTGCTTCTTGACTTGGGGCTCTGTTTACTAGTCAGATCCACCCTTTGCGCGTTTATTCATGGCGTTTCTTACCCATAGGGAGCTGCAAGAAATCATTGCCAAGGTTCCCTCGCTGACGCTTGGTCATCTTGCCGCCATCCAGGAATTCGCCCTCCAATTCTTCGTCGAGCATATCGTCATCGAGTTCATCCATATCATCGACGGTGACATCCGGGACTCCGCTTTCGTCCTGATCTTCGACCTCACCCTCGGCATCCTCGTCGG
>ERZ1673737.3816-NODE-3816-length-11101-cov-4.406663_pt1 | contig 11101 bp, 8 predicted proteins | sample MGYA00580211_ERZ1673737 | MGnify/ENA primary metagenome ERZ1673737 (study PRJEB41218, sample SAMN15661789) | gut metagenome | host: Homo sapiens | place: Canada: London | collected 2015-08-20/2019-03-30 | study: EMG produced TPA metagenomics assembly of... | reverse complement strand
CAATAACTTAGCTGTCTAGTCTGTGTAGCCCAGAACTAAAGCGACTTTATCGCAGCGATCGGAGCCCTAATGTTCAACCGATTTAGGGCTGAGCGTTTGTAGGTATTATAGGCAACGCATTATTTTTATATTTTTACAACACAGTACACCTACACAGTATAATCCAGAATAGGATATTAAAAGAGAAACAGAATTGCCGAGAAAATTGATGATTTTTCACGATAATTGCCACAGCATCCACGACTGGATCGCCAGGTACCAGGGTCCAACGTCAGAGGAGGCGTCCAGTGGAGACCCTCTCCAGGCGTTATTGGCTCAGGGTCTTTGACACCTGTGAGGGGTTTTCACTTTTTCACTTTGTGATGTGGAGTCCTTGTTCACCTACTTAGTACGGTTAAGTTCAGGGATCTTGGGGGAGGTCAGGTACACACCTGTGCCTGCATGTAGAATGATTGGTAATGATCAAAATGGTCGCATGCAGGGAACTTGTTCTAGTTCTTCTCATTTACAGGGTATATCTTGTTAGAGTGAATTATTGTATCATTCGACCTGGTCGATTTGGTTCTATTTTGCCTCATGTTCTCTTGCCATCTTGATTCTGCGCCATATCGTCTCCCTCATTCCTCGAGATTCGCTATTCTAACATAGACGGCCAATGAAAAAAGGATTAAAACCACCTGCTAAATTGCCAATTCTTAGAACATTCGATTCTATATTAATTGATGTAACCTAGAACTAGAAGCCATTCTGCGGTGGTGGCCAGGACCAGAGAAGACCAAAGAAGTATAGAATGGGCAAATGTGAGAGAATGTCTGTGCAGCCACGTTGGCAAGCGTCGTTGCCATGTGGAATTTCGCTGTTCCGTCTAACATTTTAAAATTCTTCGAATTCTTTGCGGATGGGACCGGATGCCATGACGTGGATTCGGGCGATTCCCGGTATTGCCACGTCGGTTAGATAGTGGTGGTTACTTATGAACACGCACCGTATGCCCACGGACATGAACGAAGTATTAAGTTAACTTATACAGTATCACCTGCCCTGCATGCAGCCCTCATTTCATAGTCTGTAGAATGTAGAATATGCAGTTGACGAGTATGATTATTGTATGACAATTCACACCGTAACTACCGCTATAATAGTCTTGCTGTATGCAATACTGCCCATTCAAGTATCTACTGTCGAACTGTTCCTAACCTCGAACTGCCGGTCTGGGCTCTGAACCCAAGGGCGAGAGGAGTCTCTCTCCACTCTGATTCGGTTCCACGTCTTTATTTATTTCGTTTTCTTTTATTCTTCTTTTTTGGTTCTTTTGCCTTTTGCCTGAGACCCACAGGCATGGATCAATCCATGGTTGAGTTGGGGCTTTTGGCACGTTGCTGTGTACCTTTTTTGGGGCATCGAGCTGTACCCTAAAATCTATATAAACCCCCCCAATTCACTCCGGTCTCTTTCTTTCAATCAACCCACATTCACTTCAAGTACAACAGTACAGACTTTCTTTACAATCTTCCTTCCTTCAACTGAGATTGAATCTCGTTGCATTCTTTACATCTGTCGATCAGACTTCCACTTCCCATTCATATCTATACCAGTCTCTACGACTTCACTCTCTATCAAGATGATGTTCACCAAGTCTCTCGGCCTCGCTGCCCTCTTCGCTACCATTGCCTCTGCCCTCCCCAACGGCATCGTTCGCCGTGACGGAGCCTCCGGCAGCGTCCAGATCACCAACAACCTCAATCAGGACATCTACGCCTGGTCTGTCACTGACCAGGTCGGTCCCATGCTGACCATTACCGCCAATGGTGGCCAGTACTCCGAGCAATGGAAGACCAACCCCAACGGCGGTGGTGTCTCCATCAAGCTGGCTACGGACCCTGAGCAGCACGACGTCCTCCAGTTCGAGTACACCCAAGCCGGTGACACCATCTTCTGGGATCTCTCTTGTATCGACATGGAATCCGACAACAAGTTCACCGAATTTGGTTTCGCCGTCCAGCCCACTGATGAGACTTCCTCTTGCCCCAAGGCTATCTGCACCGCTGGTGACTCCGCTTGCTCTGCGGCTTACCTCCAGCCTACTGATGACCACGCTACCCACGGCTGCCCTATCAACACTGGTCTCTCTTTGACCCTCGGCCAGTAAAGGACTGATACTCAATTACTCAGTTTCTTGCTTTTGATGCCGTTGCCGGTTGACCCGTGCATGCATTCTCTCTTTATGCTTGTTGTATCTTTCCAAACTCGTCGCATCTAGCCCTAGCTGGCAGGTGACTCTTTCTTTCACTTTCTTTATATATCGCCCTAGCTGGTGATGCCGCTCTTTTACAGACACGAGATTGATGATTTTATTGTTACGCAACATGTTCGGTTGAATCGACATGTCTTCACCCCATTGCTGGTTTCCCACTGGGGCAGGATGTCTCGTCACGAGCTATGATTTCTTACGCTGTTACTTTATGGAAATACCCCCCAACTTTGGATTTACACAAGGAGTTATAGACGTTGGGGGAGAGAAATAGACTTTGTGAATAGACAGATGATCATCAGATCTCAGGAAAAATCTACGAATACACGATTTACCTCAAAAAAGAAAGAAAAAAGAAACTTGATAGTTTACAGAACGGAATGCATTGACTCGGAGTATTTCGATGCATTCCAAGTCCAGACCCTTTTCGACTCTTACGCGAGACTCGAAAGTTTAATAATCCTTGTCGGAGAAGAGGACAAAGAGGTACAGTACAGTAAATCCCTCCACTGGAAAAATCAGCACAAAGCATGAGTGGTGAACAATGTGGAGTAAATGGGCACACATCTACGTATGCTGGGCGACATCTAGACCGAGGGATGTACAGGGATCCTCCAAAAACCCAATTGTACACGATATAATTCGCAGATCTGACTCCACTACTCAGGTCCCCTCTTCAGGGTTTCCAGAATGTCGATCTTCCGGATGGGAAATGGAAATGGCAACGTCCCCGATGCCCACTACGGGGGCTATGAAGGGCATTTGCCGATTTTGCGGACAATCTGATTTGTGGGCTTTGGGCGTCGGAGGATTAATGGGTTTCTTTGACTGGCCTTTGTTGCAGGGAATGGGCCGGATGAAAGGCGTTGAGGTTTTTTATTTTATTTATTATTCTATATTATTTTATTTGTTGTTAGTGTGTGTGATGTAACTTCCTGTTCCTATTACCCTTTTTTATTACTCTATGTCTTGACTACCGTATGAACTCATAGCGACAGGAACAAAACTCTGAACTGCCGACTTGCCATTCACATTAGCCAGACAGCGCCACCACAAACTGTTCCTATGAGGCGACATGCAATGAATGGTTCAACCACGCCTCCCAAGGGCTCACCATGGAACCGCCGAACGCCTGGGGCGAACTGATTATTAAGGTTCAGGGTTTTGGGGTTATGCTTAGCCGCTAGCTCATGCCATCCTGAGACTGTTAGTACTTGGCAAGTCTTAGCGCTTGGCTAGTTTTGTCTAGAGCCTCGAAGAATGTAGACTTAATTTTGGTGTAAACTGCCTAGGTGGTGTCGAGTTGTGGCCCTAACCGCTTGGTGTTCCGGGTGTTCTCGGGTAGACTCGATAGGCGGACTGGTAGGGAAATTGTGACTCACTAGGCTTCACCGTATACGATCAACAAATCACGACACGTCTATTTCCTTGGCATTTGCTGTACGGACATGGATTTTGCTACATGTACAGTATATTCAAACGCGGATAGCGTGGGTAATTGGACATTAGAACAGCTATAGAAGCAATATTAACAAAATTTGCAATTTCGTTTAGTAATAGAAGTTCAGTAGTTACACCTTGGAATGAGGCGACATATAGATTGTTTTGAGGGCTGCTATACCAGCGAAAGGTCGCATAATTCAAATCAGAATGCTGTAGCATGACATCACCGATAGCGTAGAAAAATGTCCATTATAAATAGAAATGTAGAGCTAAAGATCTATAGTCATACGACCTCGGGAAATACCCTACTGACGGATCTGCCTACTGCTATGTTGAGTGCAATAGTAATTATAAGTGTGCTAAGAGGCGGAAGGGGACATGTGAGGATGATAATGAAAAAGGCAGAGCTGTATTATTCTAATATAGCTTTCCGGTCGTTCGAGTATTCTAACCGCAGCGGACGGTACACGTACCGTGGATATTAGTAAAACAAATACTACGCTTTCCCTTGGATAGTAAGGGGATGCATTTAACGTGGCCCCTTTTCATGATATCTATAGGTAGATCAAGCGAAAGAAGCGAATAGAGCAAATAAGGTGCATAGGTCATGATGTACTTCCTAGGAAACCACAGTTCCCTAGTCTAATGTCCACCCCTACATCCACAGCACAGAATAAAAGTCACAGAATAGCATTGAGCTACATACCATCTATCAACCATCAACAGATCTCCAACGAGCCCACAACCCCCTCCACCATCCCCAAACCCCCCTCGACCTCATCCCCTTAAGGAACGCATAAGCAACAACCCGATAAACGAGCGTACAAACACCCAGCGCCATGACGTTCATCGGCCCATCCTTATCCAAATTATAGAGCCTCAAAACCTGTTCCCCAGAATCAACCGGACACGCACCCCCAACAAGCCTCTGCGAATCATCGCAAGAAAAGACCTGTCCAGCCAACGAATAAGGCGCCAGATTTGCAATCGCATACTTAATAGGCGACAAATGATTAATGCCCTGTAAGACATCATTAACATTAAGGCTCATGACTCCACCTAGGATCGTCGATATCGAAAGTAGCACCGAGGTAACGTTGACGGCGAATCCGACGTGCGAGAAAAGAGTGCAGAACATTATCCCTACGGACTCGCCGCAGCTTATTATGCAGAAGCAGTTAAAGGCGCTGACTAGGAACATTGTTATGCTGCGGTGGAGGTTGTCTGCGTAGGCGGCTAGGGCGCCGAATATTAGGGAGGAGAGGATTTCGAAGGGGAGTTCGATGGTCGTGTAGGATAATAGGAAGGTTGAGGCGCTGTAGCAGTTGTCTGCTTCTTCGCGGTAGAAGACGTCTCGTTCGCTTGGGTAGATTGCTATGTTTTGGAGCATGCCTATTGTATCGGATAGGTTAGTGATCGGGCAGTATGTAGTGTAGTCTATGTAAGACGGAGTCGAAAGGGTGGGTTGCTGCTTACCGACAAAATACAACGCCGCAAATTCCTGAATAAATCCCATACGAGACTGCACAGCCTCATAGTTATTCTTAAGCGGCGCAAAGAACAAAGCCATAATAATTGCAATACCAGGAATCTGCATCAGTCGCGCCATAATCAGCGGCGGTTGGCGCCAGAAATTGATAAATGAGCGATGAAGCACCAAAGGGAATGTAATGCGGAACGAGAGCATCTGGCGCTTGAGACTACCTAGCTCAGCTGGCGTGGCGATCTGCGATGCAGTGCGCACAAGCTCGACGGTCGTCTTGCTCCAGCTAGAAATGAGATGCTGGACACGTTCCCTGGTAACGGCTTCGCGGTCTGCCTGTTGGAGATCTACTGTGATTAGATCTAAGACGAAATCTGCCGGGTTGGTTGTAAGTGGACAGTCGTGGCCTAGTGCAGCGAAGTGCATGAGCATGTTTTCGCCGCTTCCTGCGTAAACTGGATATCCGCCTCTGGCTAGGAGGAGAACTTGTGAGAAGTGAGTAAAAAGGTCTGAGCGGGACTGGTGAAGGGTCAGTATGAGTGTGCGGCCTTCCGCGGCGAGGCTGTGGAGCAGTTCGATAATGGACATTGCTGTGAAGGCGTCTAGGCCGGAGGTTGGTTCGTCGAGGAGGAGGACTTTTGGGTCTGTGAGTATTTGGATTGCAATTGAGACGCGGCGTTTCTCGCCGCCGCTTATGCCTTTGATTAAATCGCTGCCGATGAGGTTGTCGGCGCATTCTTTTAGTCCCATTTTGTGCAGGATTTCTTCGGCGCGCCGGTTCTTTTCTTCTCGGGTCATCCATGTTGGGAGGCGGAGGCCAGCGGCGAATTTGAGACTCTCACGGACTGTAAGAGAGGGCATTAGAGCGTCGTCGTCTTGCGTGACGAAGGATGTCACGGATCGGATGACGCTTTCTGAGGGGACGGCGCCGTTGTAGAGCATGTTTCCGTGGACACAGTATCGGGTCCCTATAGATCCGTGTAGCCTGCGCGCTATCGAGTTCAGGAGTGATGTCTTTCCACTTCCAGATGGACCCATGATCACGTTTAATTGACCTGGCTGGAACTCTGTGGTGATGGGCCTGAGGATCTGAAGTTTCTGCGCAGCTCGCCAGGGAAGTCGTCTCTTCCGAATCTCCAATGCGTACTGATCAAGCGAGATGGCAACCTTGCGTGTCTCTTCTGTTGGGCGGATTGCAATTTTGGCTTTGCTGGTAGACTCCCCTTCGGCTGCCCGTGCTTGGGCAATGTCGATAGCAAAGCGATTGTATTGCAGCAGTAGACCAGCGACGAGATAGTGACTAACGGCAAATGCAACCAGAACCACAATTGGCCGCCAGATCCAGTTGGAGGGCATTCCAAGACTTTGCATGATATACCGGCCAGTGTATTCTTTGCAAGCCGGATCAGAAGGATCATTGGAATAAGGGCAGTCGTAAAACTGGCCTAGTTCAGAGCCATTGGGTCCAATGAACTCATTTGCACACAGCGCACCAAAGATGTAGAAGGTATATGCACACCATTTTAGCCATCTCACATAGACCGGGATCTGGTTTGACTGAACAAAGTACCCACAAGCAAAAGATTGTAGTGTAAAGCAAAGATTACCCACCAGAGTGGCACCAGGGAAACTGCGCGCTATGCCAATAGCCACTGCAGCAAAGGTGACGGCAACGTAGTGTGTGAGTAATGTCAAAACGAAGAAGATGAAGAATTGACCTGCGTCGAGTCGGTATCCTACCATAAAGTAGAAGATCAGTGAGAATATCAACGGCACGGGGAGATCCTCTAGCGGTAATCGAGCTGCACGCCGACTGAGAAGGAAAGCCGGCACGCTGACCACGCCTTCATTGCGTTCACGATCAAAGAGTCGTATGTCGATGGTCAGACGATACGTCTCATACAATAGAATGAGATACCCATTCAAGCTGCTGGCAGTGTAGAGACTACCTTCTCGAGAACGAATGCCCGCCTGGCTTTCATCAAGCTGCAAGAAAATCCACCCATTGATAACTGCCATTCCAATGGCTTCAAGCAGACTACCAGCAACCCCCATCGGGTCACGAATAGTAGTTGTGAAAGTGCGCGAAGTCAAAACACGAAACTGCCGACGAAACGAAACTCTTTTCATCGTCCCGGCCTCAGCATCAACAGAAGTCGACACCATATTCTCTTCACCCCCCCCCTCATCCACCACAGCATCGGCAGCCTGTTTCACCCTCCACGCCTCCCTCAACCCTTCAACCCTTGCAACCGAAGCCCCCTCCAGCTCCTCACTTCTCCGATCAACAGCAGCAAGATCAATCAAAAACTCCGCCGGATTCACAAACTCAGGAATCGCAAACCCCAATTCGGCAAAGTACCCCAAAACCCCGTCGACCTCCCCACTATACAACGCCTCCCCTCTCGCCAACAAAACGACCCGATCAAAAAGTCCCCAGATCTCCGACCGAGGCGCATGAATCGAAACAACAACCGTCCTTCCATCCCTCGCCAACCTCTTCAACGTCCTCACAATCTGGAACGCACTCGTAGCATCCAACCCAGTGGTAGGCTCGTCACAGAACAAAACAGACGGATTAGAAAGAAGCTGCACGCCAATACTAACGCGCCTCTTCTCGCCACCGCTGCAGCCTTTATGCGCTGCGGTCCCGATGCGGGTATCAGCGCATTCCTTAAGCCCTAGCTCAAGGATGACTTGCTCAACGATACGATGGCGCTCAGCCGCTGTTGTTGGCGGGGGCAGGCGCAGATCTGCGGAGTAGCGCAGTGTTTCGCGGACTGTTAGTGTTGGGATTAGGACGTCTTCTTGCATGACGTATGCGCTGCGGATGTGGTTGATGCCCTGGGCTTTGTTGAAGGCTGTGCTGCCTGAGACTTGGACTTGGGTGCGTGAGAGGTTCATTCGGTTGGCCATTAGGTTTAGCAGACTTGTTTTGCCTGAGCCGCTGCTTCCTATTATTGCGGTTAGGGTTCCTGTTGGCATTGAGGCGGTGATGTTGGATAAGACTGTTTTGGTGCTTTCTGTTGGCTGGCTTTGGCTGTGTAGCCGTTGTTTCAATTTCCATATTGGTGCCCATGTTGGTGGTGTGGTGTTGACTTTGAGGGAGAGGTTGGTCACCGTTATGTCTGTCGGGTTGACGGCGCGGAAGGAGAGGTTGTTGGCTGCATCTCCTGCATCCTGCAGATGCGGCGTCGGCTGTTTCACGACGCTTAATTCGATTTCGTCTTTTTCCATGTCTGGGGTTGGAACATTGGATGTACAGTGATGCAGTGAGATTGGGTCATTGACCGCTCCACGTAATTTCGGCGTAAAGTGGTTTCTGCAGGATTTGATCCCTGTAGGGGCCAGAACTCGAGACGGCAGGGTTTAGATGACCGCAAAAATGAGAACCCGACTGCAGCTAGCAGCCAACAACAATGAAAGATAATTCTCCTTGACCTCCCCCGGACTCAAGCCAAGGCAAGCCACGTGTGATTGACGAATCAACATAACGTGGGGGTCCTTGCATAAGCGAGGAGCTGTAATCAAATGATCGTACAGGGTGTCACCTTGCCACTGTGAATACACATGAGCAGATTAATATGATACTGCTACTCTGAACTGTATATGCAAATGTAGCCAATAAAATGAAGTCAAATAAAGTAAGGGGGCAGATCCCCGGAGTCTGGACTCATACTGTACAAAAATACATCTGTAACCACAACCCGCACTATACAAAGAGAAAAGCCTATTTCCTATTCTTTGCCAATGCATGTAGAAACCCCAGGAAAAACGATATATACAACCTGAACCAATCACCAGAATCACAGTCCCCCATCCCGAATCCTCCACAACGCCTGCGTCACTCGTACTCGTGAGATCATCCAACCTCAACACCTGTCCTATAGCCATGCAACACACCGACACCAATCGGGGATTTTTTGTTTTTCGTTGGGGCTGGGAGTTGTGTTTGGAAATATGCAGAGGGACGCCTTCGACGCACGAGGCGCACTGTTCCTCGCAAAACCCGAGCATGATCACATACCCCCAGACCTCCTCAAATGCAGATATAATCACAGTAAGAAGGAAAGAAAGTAAAAGTAAAAGTAAAAGTAAAAGCCCGGGGAATAATCATTATGCTCTGCAGTGCAGCAAAAATTGAAAACGCCTTCAGGGCGACGGTAGTCGAAAAATCAGACAGGAGAAATGAAAATGTGGAGAGAACAAGAGAAGAGAAGAAAAGGAAAGGGTATCAAAGGAGAAGAACAAGAAGGCAGGAGAATCAAGTGATCAGGAAATCCATGTTCATATCACGGATAATCTTCTCCCAGTCCCAACTATCCTCGATATTAGTATCCATAATCTCCCAAACCCGCGAAACAACCTTGAAAGCAGGCTCGATATTCCGCAGGTTGGAGTAGGACTTGAGATTTTCAAAGCCCGTCCTTAAACGTTCACGTTGCTCGGGCACAAATGCCGAGCAACCGAGCAAGAACAGTGGCATCAGCACGATACTGTAAGCACCCGCATCCTGTGGCAGCTGATCAAGATAGCCTAGACCATCATCGACCACCTGGGCGATCTTTTCACTTGGTCGCGAGGGCCGGATAGTCCGGTATAGATACACCCAGGTGGTTTGGCGGTACAGCTGGGCCAGGCACCAGTTTGGGGTGTCCGGCTCGTGGGATGTTTCCCAGTTCCGGATAGCCGTATCAATAGAAACAGCCTCGCTGAGAGTCTGGTAGTCCACGGCTGGCTCGTATCCCTCGTTCATGCGCTGACGAATGCGGTCGCGTAGCTGGGTAATCTCGGAAATGTAGTTGAATAGTCCATCAAAGACGCCTACGAACATACCCGCCGAGGCGCCCGGGACGAAGTTGGGGATATTCATGTTGCTGTGGAAGAGCGCTGGGCGTCGGTCCAGCGAGGTGAGGGAGTTGGAGACATCGTGGTACTGGAAGAACTCGACTATGAACTGCCGGAACTTTTCGTTCCGCGGTTGCTGTGATACCAACAGATACCGGGCGGCATCCATGTGCGGGCGGTATTCGCCGTTGGTTTCACCTTCACAGATGGTATTCAAGCTCAGAGCGATGGTGGATGCTATTATAGGGTCTTCCACCAGCAGTTGCTGTTCGGCATCGGGGTTCTGTGGGGAGGAGGATGAAGACGCATTGATATTGTCCTTGAGGTCTTGAATCGCGCGATGGAAGTGGTAGTATTTTCGCTCCTTCAGCTTCGGCTCAGGGTCCAGACCTGACAGGTGCGACCCGGAGAGACACATGAGCGAATGCATCAGACCGCGGTGTTGGGTTGCCATCGGGAGGAGAATCTCCTTGAAAGGATTAGAGTCATCATTAATGAGTGTCAACACGCGACTGAAGCCGTATACAAAGTGATCCAAGAAGCGTCGGTCGATGTCGGTTTCGATGCCGTCGATGAGGAGGGGTAGGCTTCGCGGCACTGCTGCAAGGGAGTGGGATACGACTGGAATGGAGTCAGTGTTAATTCAAGCAGTTGGAATCGCAATCTCCCTTACCGTCGGCCAGCTTCTGTCTCCCACTTTTCCAGATTTCTTTGGGTGGGTAGCCCTCACAGACGACCGCATTCTTCTGGCAGTTTAGGCATCTGCGACCACGTTAGCCAAGACCGCATCCAGCAGCAAGGGGACTCACGCAGGTTTTGTCTCGTCGCATTTCTTCTTGCGCCTGCGACAGGTGATACAGCCGGTCTTGGAGCGACCTTTGGTGACTTTGGCGCCTGTTGGCAATGGATGTTTGCGAGGTCGACCACGTTTCCGTGGCACGGCGGCGGGAGCGGCCGAGTCCCCCACCTCGGCTGGTTTGATGCTCAAGATATCTTCTTCGATTTCCTCCACCTTAGGTAGGTCCATTTCCTGTGTAAAGACCTCTACTCTGTCGTCATTCCATTCGGGGGAAACG
>ERZ1673737.3814-NODE-3814-length-11104-cov-4.057381_pt1 | contig 11104 bp, 10 predicted proteins | sample MGYA00580211_ERZ1673737 | MGnify/ENA primary metagenome ERZ1673737 (study PRJEB41218, sample SAMN15661789) | gut metagenome | host: Homo sapiens | place: Canada: London | collected 2015-08-20/2019-03-30 | study: EMG produced TPA metagenomics assembly of... | reverse complement strand
ATTAAAAAGGATTATAGGTTGCCTTTATTAACCTAAATACATTATACAAGGAGGTCTATTTATTATGGAAAAAAACTTAACTTATAGAAGTTCTAGTAAAGGAGTAGCTGAACAATATGGAATAAGTCTATCTAAAAAAATGTTAACTGACATGGGTATTACACCCGCTAATAGAAAAGTTTTAGTCAATTATGATGAAAAAACAAAGACTATTACTATAACTAAAAAATAACTTTTCTATTTTTATCCCCCTATACATTTGGGGGTATTAAATTTTTCATAATTTATATAAAAAACTCTAATTTTTTTAAATACCTAAAAAACTATGGATATTTTCATAATTTTAGGTATTTTTTTTATTTTTTTACTAAAGTGAGCAGGAAAAATGAGTATAAAACCGATTATGAGGTTTTATACGAATTCAATGCTCACTGAAATTAATACTTTATTTTATTAATTATTTAATTTTTTAGGAGGAACTATAATGGATACAATAGAAATAGGATTAAAAATTAAAGATCATATTAATTTAACTATTCAAGAACTAGAAACAATGAAAAGAGAAATCGAAGGATTAATAAGTCCTTTTGGATATAATTACTGTAATTATCTTAGCTTTTCTAGTGCTAAAAAAATTATAATAAAAATATCATATCCAAGATTTTTTGCTGGGACAAATGCTTACTTAATCACTAAAAGAAGTGAATGTTTTCAAGTTCAAAATCATTTTGTTAATAATTTTTTATCTGATATTTTATGGAGTAACTATATAGAAGGGATATCTTTAAATAGAGTAGATATTCCTTTTACATATCTAATGGAAACTACAGAAGAGTTTGCAAGTTATGAAAATATCTATTATATTTTTGCTCATGTATATGATAAAAAGATAGAAAATGCTAGAACTAAAGCATATTTAGACCTTATCAATAAAGGCTATGAAACATTAATTTATGCTCCAAATGGTAGTGTTGGAAAGAGTTATAATAATAGATTAGAAGTATATAATCAAGCTTTGAATTTATCAGAAAAATTAGATGAAGATATGAAAGAAAGTATATTTAATACCTATAAAGACTTACCACAAAGAATAAGAATGGAAGTATCAAAGAGAATAAGGTTAAGAAATCTAATAGGGATTTATGATTTTGCTAATTATGATATATTGGGAAATTACTTTCTTAGCTACAAAAATTATATTTTGGAGAATATTTTAGATTTTAAGATAATAGATGAATTGTATAATTATTTGGCAAATATATTAAGCCAAAAGTTAATATATGCAAGAGATAATGGAAAGATTAACTATGCAAACTTCATTTATCAAAATCAGCAAATAATATATGATTATGAGATAGTAAGACGAGCATTAGGAATAAGTATTACTAATGAAAATACTCGTGAAAATGCTATCACTAGAGTAAGACAAGTTTTAATACAATATGAAAATACACATAATATTATTTTAATGGATGTGTATGGTACTTTGAAGAAAATAGAAGCACAAATAAAAACAACATATTTACTTGATTAAAAAATAAAGTAGGTAGTGACACTATGTCATTACCTATCTTATATTATGATAATATTTATGATAAAATTTTTAAAAAAATTAATGGGATTTATATTTTGTTCTAAAAATTTTAATATATATTCATTTATGAATATATATTAAAAAATAAAAAAAGTCAAGTTTTTGTTTTATATATCTCCCATATTTTTATTATATAATCATATATTATAATATTATGATATAATAATGATAATAATATATAATAAGGAGAAGAGAGGAAATGGAGTATTCATTTACACAACTTGAGAAAGAATTTGATAGATTAGGAATAGAATTAACAGATGAAAAATTAGTAGAATTAAATCTGCTATCTAATAACGGAGAGGTAAATTATGAGGGAATATTATTATCAGACCAGTGTACTCATCGAGTAAAACTTATAGACTATACAGATAATGAGAAGGTAGAGATAGTTACAGGCTCTTTAATAGCTCAATATGTAGGTATAAAAGAAAAGTTGATACAAATATCAAATGAAATGAAATATCCAATAAAAGCACTAATAGAAGCTCTTAAAAATATAATTCTACATAGAGATTATAGTTATAATGGAGATTCTATCATAAGGATATATAAAGATAGAATAGAGTTTACCTCTTTAGGTGGGCTAATTGCTAATTTAACAGTTGAAGGAATAGGGCTAGGGATATCAGTACCAAGAAACCCTAATCTAATGAAAATATTTCAAGAAGTAGGTTTTACTAAAGGGAATGGAGAAGGAATCCAAGAGATATTATCAGCATATAAGGAGTATAAAGTAAAACCAGTATTTAAGTCTAGTGGTGGAGTATTCCAAGTTATTCTACCTAAACCAGAGTACACAATCAATGGGAAGGTTATAAGTGATAAATATAGAAGAGTATTAGAGTTTATGGAGAAGAGAGGAACAGTAAGCAATAAAGAGATACAAGAACACCTAGAACTTAAAAGTACAAGTGTAGTGAACTATCTTAAAGAGATGTTAGAAGTAGAACTAATAGAAAAGATTAGAGAGGGGAGAAATATCAGCTATAAAATAAAATAGGGATTTTCTTTATAGTATGGTATAATAAATATCATATATCAAAGAAAGGAGAGGAATATAACCATGAAAAAAGTACCTATTGCAGTAGAGGAGTTTAAAAAAATAATTGAAGAAAATTATTATTATATAGATAAGACAAAATTTATAGAAGATGTATTAAATGATGGAGCAGAAGTAAAGTTATTTTGCCGTCCTAGAAGATTTGGAAAGACACTTAATATGTCTACGCTTAAATATTTCTTTGATATAGAAAATAAAGATGAGAATAGAAAGCTATTCAATGGCTTATATATAGAAAACTCTCCATTAATAGATGAGCAAGGAAAATATCCTGTAATATTTCTTAGTATGAAAGGAATAAGTAGTGCTAAGTTTGAAGATGCTCTTGATAAAATCAAAGATAAAATTTCTAATTTATATATTAATGGAAACTTTAAATGAATTTGAAATTGATAAATTTAGAGATATAGCAAAAGGAAATAGTAATACTGCACAATTAGAAAGTTCTCTCCTTTTTTTAAGTAAATTATTATATAAATACTATAATCAAAAGGTAGTTGTATTAATAGATGAATATGATTCTCCTATTATGAGTGCTTATGAAAAAGGATATTATAGTGAAATGAGAGATTTCCTAAAAGCTTTTTATGGAGATGTACTTAAAACTAATGAGTATTTACAAATGGGAGTACTTACTGGAATAATAAGAGTGGCTCAAGCAGGAATCTTTTCTGACTTAAATAATTTTATCAGTTATACAACTTTAAATGATGAATACAGTCAAAGTTTTGGATTGGTAGAAGATGAAGTAAAAACTATGCTTGATTATTATAAGATAGGCTACGAAATGTTAGAAGTAAAAAAATGGTATGATGGCTATAGCTTTGGGAAAAGTGATATATACAATCCTTGGAGTATATTAAATTTTGTACAGTTTAAAGAGTTAAAATCATATTGGATAAATACAAGTTCTAACTTTATGATAAGAGAACTTTTAGAACATACTGGAGAAGAGGGATTAAAAACTCTTGAGAGAATTTTTAATCAAGAAGAAGTAGCAGTAAGAATAACTGAAAATGTAAGATTTGGAAATAATCTATCAGCAAGTGAAGTATGGGAGCTTATGCTATATTCTGGTTATCTAACTATAAATGGTAAATTAGATGATGGAAGATACTTGGTAAGAATACCTAATATAGAAATTACAAACTTCTTTAAAGATGAGTTTTTAACTATTGTCTTTGGAAATTATGATAAAGTAGATAAGTTAAGAGATGCCTTGAGAGATAAAAATATAGAGCAGTTGAATAAATCCATAGAAGAACTAGTTTTATATACAATGAGTTCACATGATATAACAAAATATTATGAGAATCCATATCATATGTTATTACTTGGATTTTTTTATGCTTTAGATGGTTACTATCTTCCTAAATCAAATATGGAAGCTGGATATGGTAGAGCAGATATAATACTGTTTCCAAAAGATAAGACAAAGGCAGGGTATATCTTAGAGTTAAAAAGAGCTTATACTAAGAAACCAGAGAAAGAAGTAGAAAAAGCTTTACAACAGATAGATGAAAATAAATACTATGTAGAGCTAGAAAGATATGGAGTAAAAGAGATAATCAAGCTAGGCTATGTTTTTGATGGTAAGAAAGTAATAAGTAGTTATATTGAATAATAGAAAATAGTGGAGAGTAAAATCTTCACTATTTTTTAGTATAACAGGGTATAATATAGAATTTTATTATACTTTATGCTATAATCAAAGGAAGAAATATAGACTAAAATAATGTATGAAATAATTCTTTAATAAAGTTTTAAGTGAGGTAATATAACTATGGATACTAAAGGAGTAATTTATATTCTTACTAACCCTTCATTTCCTGATTATGTAAAAATTGGTTATGCAAATAATATTCAAAAAAGATTAGCAGAGCTCAATAGAAGTGAATGTATTCCATTTGCTTTTAGAATTTATGCAACATATGAAGTTCCTAAAAGATTAACTGATTTAAGCCTTCATGCATTAATAGATAAACTTAATCCTACTTTAAGAGCAATAGATACTTTTAAGGGAAAACCTAGAAAAAAAGAGTTTTATGCAATGACTAAAGAGGATGCTTACTCTTTACTAGAAGCAATTGCAGAAATTCATGATAGAACAGATAAATTAAAACTTTATCCTATTTCAAAAGAAGATGAAATTGATACAGATACAGCAGAACTTATAGAAATTGAATCAAATAGTAAGCGAAAGTCAAATCCTATTACTTTATCAGAGTATTTAAATACAAAAAATCCTGAGATAGTGGATATTTATCAAAAACTTCAAAATAAAGTATATGATACCTTACCAAAAGTTGAAATGTATGTATTGCCACAATATATAGGATGGCGTATTAATGGTAAATATTTTGCAGAAATTCATCTTCAAAGAAATAAAATTATGATGCTTACTTTAAAACCAAATAAAGATTATAGTATTGGCAATAATGTTCCTGAGAATTTTCTTTGGACTTTAAATTATCGTTCTTATATTGAGTCTATCAACGATATTGAAGAAGCCCAAGCTATTATTTTAGATTCATATAATCAAAGAAAATAGCAAGTTATTTTAATTTTTTTATTAATATTTGAAATAATACATATTAAAGTGAGTTTATAAAAATAATAAAAGAAAAAGTGTATGAGAGGAGTTAATATGGCAATACATGTAAAAAATTTGAAGATAGATACTTATCGTGGAATAAAAAATTTACAACTAAATAATTTTAAGGATATTAATATTTTTACAGGAGATAATAATACAGGTAAAACAAGTATTTTAGAGGTTTTAAATTCTTTGAAGAATCCACTTGCCACTTCATCATGGAAAATTGCTTTAAGAATACCTGAAAACTCTTTTTCATCAAATCAGCTTTCTCTTTTTGAAAGTTTTAAATTACTTTTCAATATAGAAAATCCAAAAGTTATAAAATATAGCTATTCTCTTAAAGAGGAAAAAACTATAAGTATATATGCTTATGAAAATGAAGTATTATTAACTTCACAGCAAAGAGATAAAATATTAGGAGTTATTGATTTAGAAGAGGAACAAAACAAATATATTCCTAATAAAAATTTAGAGCTAGAATTTTTAGAAAATGATAATCTAGTAAATAGAGATGTCATTTTTGAAATAAGTCGTAAATTAACTACTACAGATAGCAAAGAAGAAATAAAAACAGTATATGTATCTCCATTTCAGCATATAGAGAGTACTGTATATTTAAATGATATTTTAGATAATCCTATATTATTTCAAGATATGTTAGAGGTATTGAAAGAATTTGATAAGGATATTATAAGTATAAATGCAGGAAAAATAGGAAATACAGTTGTATATAAGGTACTATCTAAACAAAAAACTATTCCATTAAATGTCTATGGCGATGGAATGAAGAAAGCTATTTTACTAATTAGCGCTGTTGTTAGTGCTAAAAATGGAATATTATTACTTGATGAGTTTGAAACTGCAATTCATACAAGTGCTATGAATAAAGTCTTTGCTTGGATTTTAAAAACTTGTTTAAAGTTAAATGTGCAATTATTTTTAACTTCACATAGCAAAGAAGCAATAGAAAAAGTTTTAAGCTGTTCTGAGAAATTGCAATCTCATATTAATTTATATACATTATATAAAAAAGAGAATAAAATTGTTGCTAGAGAACTTAGTGCCAAAAAAGCATTAGAAGCTTCGGAAGAATTTGGATTGGAGTTGAGATAAAATGAAAAGTATTATTTTATGTGAAGGTGGAACAGATTTAACTCTAATTCAATATTTTATGGAGAAAGTTAATGGGTGGAAATACCATTCAAATAGACCTAAACTATTTGATTTAGAACAACAAAAAAGATTTAAAAAAGAAGATAAAATATTAGAAATAGGAGCTACAGGAGGATGTAGTGAAATTCCTAAATATTTTTCTAAAATTTTAGCTTATCAAAGAATAGGTAGTAATTTTGAAGAAAGATATGAGAATATAGTAATTATTACTGATAATGATGAGATAGATACTTTTGATAATATGAAAGCTACATTAGAAAAATTATTTAATGAACATTCTGTTACAGTTGAAAATAATATTGCTAATGATAATTGGATTAATTGTAGTTGTGAAAATGGTGCACAAGATATTATAAATTTTAGAGTGTTATTACTCATTATTCCTTTTGACGAAGAGGGGGCATTAGAAACTTTCTTATTAAAAGCTATTGCTTCTAAAGATGAATATGATAATGAAATTATTGAAAAAGGAAATATCTTTGTAGAAACTGTGGATCCACAAAAAAAGTATCTCGTTAGAAGAAGATATGTTACTAAGGCAAAATTAGATGTATATTTTTCTATAAGAACTCCCGTTGATCAATTTACTGAAAGACAAAATATTTTGAAAAGTATAAATTGGGAAGATTACGAATATATACAAGATAGTTTTAGAAAATTAAGAGAATTATAATTAAATATATATTGGTGAGAAAAAATGATAAATACAAATTTTAATAGTAATTTTGCATGTTTTACTAATTTTGAATTATGGGAAAAAGCTATTGAAATAATTGAAACTACTATAAAATTAAGTGAAAAAAATAGACATTTTAATACAATAAGTATTGATTATTATAAAAAGCTCAAGGAAACATATAAAAATGAAGTAAAAAGTCAAAATTATTATGATACAAAAATAAAAAATTCTTTATTTTATGGATATAATACCGAATTTTTTTCATTAGACTACTTAAAACCTAAAACAATGTATTCAGCAAGAAAAGTAAAATTTTTATCATATCCAATGTTAGCTATACACAATATGATTATAATATATCTATATAATTTGCTTAATCCATTTTATGAAAATTATATAAAAAAAAATAAAAGAATTAATAGTTTTTATGGTGGAAATTTTTCAGTAAAAGATAAAAAGTTTTACTATAAAGAAGATTCATTATATTATTATAATCAATATTTAAAGTATAAAAAAATGTTGTATAATAATCTAAAAGAAAAAGAATTAGATAATATAATTGTTTTACGTATTGATATTCAAGACTATTATAATAGTATTTCTATTCCAAAATTTTTAAATTATATCGATGAATATTTAGTTTCTTCAAGAAAAATAGAACATTCTTTTGATGAAGAGACAAAAAAAACTATTGTTGATTTTTTTTCATATTTAATGAATGAAAAAAATGGAGTCCCTGCAATTGAACAATCAGCATTAAATAATTTTTTAGGGTATTTTTATTTATGCTTTGCAGATATAAAACTTGATAATATTTTTATTAATGATTATTCAGAAGTAATTAATAATTTTAATATAATAAGATATGTTGATGATACTTATATTTTCATAGAATTGAATAAAGATATAAAAAGAAAAGAAAAAAGATTAGAAATTATATTAGATATTTTTAATACTTTAAGAGATATTTATTTTTCTGAATTTAATCTAGTTATAAATGATAAAACAAAATGTTTTGATTTATCTAATGAAGAAAATATTAATTTATTAAAGAAAGAGATAAAAATTACTTCTCAAACTGAAAGAACTTTTGTTGAAGATAATCTAAGCATAGAAGAAAAATATAAAGGAATTTTTCATACTTTAAAAGAAATAAAAAATAAAAATAAATCAATTGAGCATTTTTTCATTAAAGAAGATAAAATTGATATTAGTCTTTTAAATGAAATTTATAATAAAGCTATGAGTAATTATTTAGATAAACCACAAAATAAAGAAAAAATTCAAGAAATGTTAAAAAATATAAGCTTATCTGATATTTTATTTGCGCCTAAACCTTTACTTGTGCTATTATATAAATATAATAATTTTCATTTAATTGATAAAATTAAGCAAGAATTATTAAAATTGAAAATAGTAAAAATAGAACATGTTGAAGTTATTCTAGAAATTTTATCTCAAGAAAACTTTAATAACTCTGAAAATTTAATATCAAAAGCTAAGGAAAATCAAGATTTTATTAAAATAATAGAATGCTATGAAAATATCAGTAATCAAAAAAGTGAAATTAAGTATATTGATCTATTTGATGATATAACACTAATTAATCAATTAGTTGCAAGAAAAAAGGCTATCTTATCTCAAAATTATGCTCTTGCTTTAAATCATTTAATTAATGAATTTCAATTGTATTGTTTTTATTTGTGTCAAAATATAGAAAAGAAAAAAAGAGAACATAAAAATTATACTTGTCTTGAACTAAAAAAAGATTTATCAAATAATTTTAAAATGACTACAGATGACTTGATATATATAGAAAAAGCTTTTGATAAAAGAAATATTAATCAGATATCTCATAGTGTATCAGATAAAAAATTTATAAAAAATGTTTCAAAAACAGAATATTTAGAATATGAAAAAAATTTAGAAAATATTTTAGAAAAATTAAAAGAGCAATATAAGAAAAAAATATTATAAGTATACTACTGAATATTTTCTAATTTAAAAGGTGAGAACCATTTAAATGGCTCTCCCTTTTCTAAGCTTAGGAGCAGTGATGGATATAGCTAATTTATGTTGGCTTTCATCTCCACCAGAATGTTTTTAAGACTAGAAGTATAAAAACTTTTAGTCTTTTTTTTCAGAAAAATTTCATATAATAATTATAGAAAAGATTTACAAAGTTTTTAATATATGATAAAATTTATGGTAATAAAAAATTTTAGGAGGAGTTTTTTAATGATTGGAATAGGAATAGTAGGACTTCCAAATGTAGGTAAATCAACACTTTTTAATGCTATAACAAAAGCTGGAGCAGCAGAAGCAGCAAACTATCCATTTTGTACAATAGAACCAAATGTAGGGATGGTAACTGTACCAGATTCAAGGTTAGATGAATTATCAAAGATAATCAATCCACAAAGGGTAGTTCAAGCAACAGTGGAGTTTGTGGATATAGCTGGGCTTGTAAAGGGAGCAGCAAAAGGAGAGGGACTTGGAAATAAGTTCTTATCAAATATTAGAACAACAGCAGCTATTTGTCAAGTTGTAAGATGCTTTGAAGATGATAATGTAATCCATGTAAGTGGCTCAGTAGATCCTATAAGAGATATAGAAGTAATTAATACAGAGTTAATTTTTGCTGATATGGAAACTGTAGATAAAGCTATAGAGAAACATAAAAAATTAGCTATGAACAAAAATAAAGAGTCTATGGCTCTTATGCCAGTTTTAGAAAAGTGTAAGACTCACTTAGAAAATTTTCAGCTTTTAAAAACATTGTCAATGAATGACGAAGAATTAGAACTAGTTAGAACTTATCAACTATTAACTTTAAAACCTATGATATTTGCAGCTAATGTATCTGAAGATGATTTAGCAACAGGTAATGAATATGTAGAAAAAGTTAGAGAATATGCAAAAGAGTTAGGGTCAGAAGTTGTAATAGTATCTGCTAAAGTTGAGGCAGAATTACAAGAGATGGATGATGAAGAGAGTAAAAAAGAGTATCTAGAAGCTTTAGGGGTAGAGGAAGCTGGGCTTAATAGACTTATTAGAGCAGGATATAAGTTATTAGGACTTCAAACATATTTTACTGCTGGTGTAAAAGAGGTAAGAGCTTGGACAATAAAAATAGGAGATACAGCACCAAAAGCAGCAGGGGAGATACATACAGATTTTGAAAAAGGCTTTATTAGAGCAAAAGTGGTATCTTTTGATGACTTTATAAAATATTCTGGATGGAAAGGAGCACAAGAAGCTGGTGTTCTTAGACTAGAAGGAAAAGAGTATATAGTACAAGATGGAGATTTAATGGAATTTTTATTTAATGTATAGAATAAAAAATCCTTTGTTAAGAAAAATTACTTGACAATATTTAAAAAAGTTAGTAAAATATCTAGGTGTACGATTGGAGGAAATTGTTTTGAAATTAGAGATTAAAGATTTTCCAAACCAGATTTTAAAGTTTGATTTCTATATAGAAAATATAGAAGATATTGAACTTATAGAAAAAGTACATGTTGTTGGAACAGCTGTAAATAACAATGGAAAAGTTGAAATAAGTGGACATTACTCAACAATACTAAGAGTACAATGTGTAAGATGTTTAAAAGAGTTTAATTTAAAACTAGAAAATGATTTTATGGGAACATTCTTAGATGAAAATCAATATATACAGTATTTAAAGAGCTTAAGTACTGAGTGTGAAATTGATAAAAATGAAATTTATGACCCAATAGAAAATGGAATAATAGATTTAGAAAGCTTAGTAAGAGAGTATATATTATTAGATATGCCACCATATCCACAATGTGAACCTAGTTGTGAAGATGATTCAGAAATAGAGAAACATAGTAATGATGGGATAGATCCACGATGGCAACAATTATTACAGATAAAAAATTAATTTTTAAATAAGATTGTAAGTAGGAGGGAAACTAAGATGGCAGTACCTAAGAAGAAAACATCTAAAGCTAAGAAAAACATGAGAAGATC
>ERZ1673737.3812-NODE-3812-length-11107-cov-18.316775_pt1 | contig 11107 bp, 10 predicted proteins | sample MGYA00580211_ERZ1673737 | MGnify/ENA primary metagenome ERZ1673737 (study PRJEB41218, sample SAMN15661789) | gut metagenome | host: Homo sapiens | place: Canada: London | collected 2015-08-20/2019-03-30 | study: EMG produced TPA metagenomics assembly of... | reverse complement strand
CCTTTACATTCCACAATGTTTCTATTAATACAACACACACAAGAACCGGAAGAGCGCATGGAAACATCTTTACATTCCACAATGTTTCTATTAATACAGTTCTCTCAGATATATCTCTGTCACTATGTTTTCAATCTTTACATTCCACAATGTTTCTATTAATACTGATGAAAACGGACTTTGGTTACGTGATCTATACACTTTACATTCCACAATGTTTCTATTAATACGGTATGACTTGTTCACAATTTGTGTGTGCTGTGATTTTCTTTACATTCCACAATGTTTCTATTAATACGTCAGTGTCTCCCTGTGCTCTCGCTCTTGTACTATGCTTTACATTCCACAATGTTTCTATTAATACTGACGCATTGTCATGAGCAGCTTCATCCTGATGTCCTTTACATTCCACAATGTTTCTATTAATACCCGTGCTCCACATTCACCTATAATACATCGTTTATTTTACCATTTTCTGTCAACCTTGTCATTTACAATTATTTTATATACAAAATAGATGTTATAACACTCTATAAAGTTTCTATTTTCCTTATAAATAAAGGCTTTGTCAACCTCCCGGGATTTTTTCCGTATCGTAGGTTGACAATTACAGAATAAAACTGGTTGCATCATCTTTCCGTCCCCAGAATTCCTTATCCAACCATTTTTCCTGCCTTGATTTAAAAATAATCACAGAATCCAATTCTTTATCTATACAGAACTTAAGTTCCTGTTGTAACTGTGCCAGCTGAGCCTTAGAAATCTCACCTTCAAAAACAGAATTCTGGATATGCGTCAAATACCTTTTGCAAATCTTAAAAATCTTCGACCAACGCTTTGCACCATTTTCCTGCTGACTTACATCATAAACCAAAACTACATACATAATTCACCACCATATCCTGAATCCTTCATATTCCTTTTCACCAATGAGATGCTTTATCAATTTATAACACTCCAACCGAAGCAGATACTGATAAGAAACCTGCCGTCCAAGTTCCTTGTGCATTACTGTCTTTTTCAATCGCTTCTCAAGCTCAGAAACAATCAGCTTAGAAGCATCTTTTTTCAAATGTAGAAAATTCAACTCCTTCGTAAAACTATCTTCCGTAATCTGATTCCGATTCAGCAGAGAAAAAATCAATCTATCACCGATCAGCGGCTTAAACACCTCTGCAATATCCAAACTCAACGAAAAACGCCTTGCTCCTGGTTCATGCAGATAACTAATTGTAGGATTCAACTGTGTATGATAAATCTCACCAAGTACTTTTGTATAAATCAATGTATTAACAAAAGAAATCAATGAATTGATCATATTGTCCGGCGGATGCATTACACGCTTCTCAAACTGAATCTCCTGATTAACGATCACATTCCATGCAGCATAATATCTTCTTCTAATATTACCTTCAATTCCCATCAATTCTTCAATCGTTGTCACTCGTCCCAGTTGTTTACGAAGAGAATCCACATCTCTCAAATATTCTGATACATCTTTACCTCGCCCATTATAATACCTGAGATTCCGATAAATGTTATCCGCTGCCGCCTCTATAAACTTCCGCGCTAAAACTAACCGTTTCTCATAATCCGTATAATAACTAACCTGCTTTACCAACAGCTGACCTGCCAACAGACTTTCTCTCGGATAATAACTCCCCGTATAAAAACTATAATAATTAAAAAAATGCATCGGAATTCCATACTGCGATATGTAATTAATAAACTTTGTATTAAACGACATCTCGGACATAACATAAATATCCGAAATCCTTTCAATAGGAATATCTCTCTTCTCACCATCATAATTTGTAAACTGAAGTGTATTATCCTTCCGTTTCAAATCCCCGTTATTATAAACGTAAAAACTTTGCTTCATACTTTTCCCCCGACACAAATTCAAAGTTTATATAATACACAAATCATAATAAGCACATTTTTTACATAATTTACTATTACCAGAAACCGACATAATCTCCTGATGTTTAATATCTGTAATCTCAGTAATAATCCGTTCCAGAATTTCCACATCTTTTTCCGACAATTCAACAATTATCGACTTCTTCAGCAACGGATAATCAATCTTCCCTTTAAGTCCACTCACCCCTCGTTTCTGCAAATAATAAAGATAATACTTCACCTGCCAGATTCCAGCATCTTCCACCGCCTTACTCTTCTTAATCTCATGCAGTTCCTTATGCTCACTAATAAAATCAATATTTATAATATCATCGATATTTACATGTTTATCCTTTTTCTTATAACTGCTCTCATCCAGAATCTTACCAAGCATTACATCTTCATTCTCCGTTTCCATCCGAATATCATGACAAAAATACCATAATTTCCGCTTACAGACGAAATAATAATAAATCATCACACCAGTGATTCTCTCATCCATACATTTTCTCCTACATAAAATATCCACACTGCTCAAGAATCTCAGATGTCAACAATCCCTGACCTTTTCCTGTTTTAGGATCAAATTCATATTTATATTCTGTACGATGAATATCTGTAACTTTTTTGCAATTTTTAAAACCAACAGAAACTCTATCTACATTTTCCGGATATTTATTCCTGTAAATACTTAAATTTAATGTCATATCCTCCAACTTAGATCTTATAAGACTTTTAGTTTCTTTACTCACATTAGATTTTCTCAGAAAATCTGTTCCACATTCAAACAAATCCATTTTTTCTTGATAAATCTCTTCCGGTACAACTGTTACACTATTGATTTTCCTTATCTCAGCATCCTTCAGTTTATAATCTACAGGATGAATCTTCGAAAGCTTGTTCAGACATTTCTCAATTTCTTCATAATAGCCTGTTCCCTTTATTTCGTCTGAATCATAAACCTGATTCATATATGTCGTTTTCATGCTTTCTACAAACTCTAAATTTTCATACTGAGCAAGCAATTTCAGCGAACGATCATACATAACCGAATCATAAATGCTATTTTTTCCAACGCCGTTTCTATTATCATATATGATAACATTTGCTTCTTCCGGAAAATATCTTCCTTTTCTGTTACAACGCCCCATTCTCTGTAAAAGACTATCTGCTGTACACATCTCTGTATGAAGTACATCAAAATCTATATCCAGACTCGCTTCCACAATCTGCGTTGTTATCCATATGCCTGCTTCTTCTGATTCCGCAAAATCCATAATCTGTTTTTCCAGAAAAGCTCTGTCTCTTCTTATATAACGCGAATGCAACAAATAAATATTTTCTGATTTTTCCTGCATTTCTTTATAAATCTTTTGTGCCCGGGAAACTGTATTGCAGATAACCAGAATCTTTTTATTTCTGCCCTGCTCTAATATTTCATCAATATCCATTTCTGATTTTCTAATCTGAATCTTATGTCTTACAACCTGATTTGTTAAGTATTCTTCTCCTGTAAAATCCTTAAAAATATACTGTTTATTTTCTATCAAACCATTTTCTTCCATAAAATGCTTAAGAACTGGCGGAAATGTTGCCGTGATAATTGCAAAACGCCCTCCCATTTCCTGGATTGTCTTTAATCCATATATAATAATCGCAATAACTGCCGGTTCATATGATTGAATTTCGTCCAAAATTAATTTAGAATACTTCAACGTTGCTGCAAAAATTTCTGTCCCTAATGCTTTATAAACAAATTTGAAAAGCTGATCAACCGTACAAACGGTTAATGGCTGTGCAAGCATTCTTGCACGGTCATATTTTTCATTAATGTCTAAATCATTTTCTTTATACTCTTTTAAGTACATTGCCATACTGTCAGAATGTAACAACGCAACATTCTCATAAGAATAATTATTTTTAATACGAGAATAAATCGCATTAGAAGATACCTTCAATGGAAGAGTATAAAATCCTTTTTCTCCATTAAGCCATAACAATGCTGCTTCTGTTTTACCAGAACCTGTAGGTGCTACAACAACCAAATTTTCATTTCTGTGTTCCATCATAAATTTCTGTGCAGGCCGCAATTCTTTATTCTGAAGATAAACTTCTATATTTTTTTTCAGTTTTTTCTCTCGCAAATCTGGCGCAATTTCTGCCCTCTCATACCCTGCACTTACTGTGTAATCAAATTTATTAAGCAAGCCCTTGATCAAAAGATACTCTTCCCACATCTTAGGTTCAATTGGAGTTTCACAGGCATAAGAATTATTGCGATACAACAATTTATTCTGGTTACTACAATATAATTTTTTGATATCCTTCTTTAAATATTCACTTATCTGTTCTGCATAGTATTTTGCTGCATATTCCTGGATTTCATCTCCCTCATAAATGTCTTCTCTATCGTGGTGATGATATACCGCTGTGATAAATGGTCTGAAATCTGCTTCTGAAAACAATTCCGATAATTTTTTAAATTCATTTCTTGATATGGTAGCTGCGCTTAAAAATCCATGCGGAATCTGTGTAATCCGTCCTATATCAGAATATTGTTCTTTAACCTGAGCTGAATTTACTAACCCCTGAAAAATCAGATTCGCTTTTCCCCAATCATGCATTCTACAAGCTTCTATAACCAAACATTTTTCTTTTTCTGTAAAATATTCGCCATATTCCTCAAAAAACAACTCTGCACATTTTACAATGTCATTCTGATGTTCCTTTAACGTTTTCTGTCCCTCTTCTTCTGTATCCTGCAAATGAGATATATTGTTTCTGATAATTTTAAGATCTGTTTCTGTAAATTCACCTTCAAGATTCATTATAAGATCTTCTAGTTCATTTTTGACTTTATCTATCTCTCCCTGAGTCAAGATCTTTTGTCTGGATTTTGCATAATACTCCATAGCTTTCTCCTTCCGGAGGCAGGATATTTGTCCTGCCTCCTTGTAAACCTATCCATAATCCACCGCATTTCCAAACCAATCTCATTGCTGATAACTTTCTTATTTGTTAATCAGCAAAATATCAGCGCTGCATCTTTCTCAAAATCATCCACATACGCTCCTTCGTCTATTACTACTCCTTCAGAACAATAATAAGCCTTTACTCTTCCATTTTCTTTTTTCCAGCGGCGCAACCCCTGTTTTGTAATTTCATATTCTTTTGTAAGATTATATATTGTTCCGCGTCTGGCCCCCAACTCACTTCCGTAACTCACCGGTATATACATATCTCTCTTTATTGCCACTTCATCTTCCTGATGAATATTCACAATATCCACCCGCTCAATATCCAGCAGATCTTCATATCGTCCAAGTGATAAATATCTTGGCGGATATTTCAGTGAATTATATACTTTCTCAAAATCTTCCTCTTCTGGAATTGCATGTATCACCATATCATTGTCACAGACCAGTTCAACATTGGCAATTCCTCTGAAAATTCCATATTTTTCTCCATCTTCAACACAGATCTGATGTCGTCCTTCTTCATATTTCGTACCTGCTGAAAATGAATATCTTGTATAAAGTTCTGATACCGTCCCACTATTTGTTCCTTGTATGCAGAGCTTCATTGGATGAAATTCTGTATAACCACAAGCTGCATGGATCATCCCAAGAACTGTAGAATATGGCGGAAGAGGAAACGTCTCTTTAATAATAAAGCTTCCGGGTTTTCTATAATTTACAAGATTCTGGAAACACTTAATCCTGATTGCCCTCTCCATAATACTGCTCCACTTCCTTTTTCAGATGATTAAATACTGCACCTACTGATTCTGCTTTTAATACATCTTTTAATTTATCTTCATTATCAAAAATACCCGCTGTAACACCTGCATACGTATAATTTCTGATATTATCATCCTCAAGTAATTCCTGCAGTGTACTTACATTAATCTTATTTGCATCTACTTTTACTCTGTTCTCAAAAAATGGATTTTTTCTGCTGTATCTGCCTCCAATTATAAATAATGGACTGAGATTTTCTCTTCTTCCTTTAATATCTCTGTACAAATAATGAACAGAGTCCAGGAGAACTTTCACTCTTTCCGCTTTATCCTCTTCTGCAATATTAATTTCACCATCTACACCTACTCTGTCCAGATCTATAGACATAGTATAAGAATAATAAGAACGATGTATCTCACTCTGAGCAATTCCATTCGGCAGATTTCCTCTCAAAGCAAGCCCCATATTTGTCAAAAATTCAAGATTTCCCTGAAATGGTTCCAGCGCAATAGCATTACTGAGTCTGGCAACTGCACTTCTTGTAGAAGCTCCACCATTCTGGTCTTCTCCTTTGGATGTTGTTTTCATATATCCAAACAGATCAATCTCCGGGTAATCTTCAATTGTTGCAGAGGGAGCAAACTGTACTACTCCACTTTTTCCATCTACAGGCGTAGTATCCCATTTTGCTTGCTGCACCATGTTGTATCTCAGTGCCTGCCTGGAAATATAAGAATACTCTTCATAGTTTCCTCTGGTCATTTTTTTCAGTGATGAAATATTTCCAATTCCTTCCCCATAGTTCGCACTTTCTGCCAGAAAAATTACTGTAAATGTTAAACCTTCTCTTTTCATAATCATGCTTCCTCCTTCTTAGGCTCGTAAGATCCTACTAATCCCATTACAAACGCATATCCATATTCTGTAAATTTCTGTTTGTCATTTAACATCTGAACAAATCCAGTCGGTATCAAAAGTTCATGTCCATCCTCATTTCTCTTGGAACCATATGCACTGTACAAACGCATTACAACATCCATAAATTTATTTACGTTTCTTACAGCTAAAGCATTTAACAACTGATATTCAATACCTCTCAAGCCTTCACTGGAAGTCATACCCTTTGCAGCCATAATTGCTTTTCTCAAATCCGCTCCACTTTTTTTCATAGCTCCACAGCTCATAGAAATCTCCCTTCTTTTATCTCTATCCGAAGAATATGCTACTACAAGTTCCGTCCAAAGTTGCACCTCATATACCCAGAAAATATAAAAATTCTTCGATTCTTCTTTTATATTTTCTTTAAATAGACAATTTAACAACTGATACTGTTCCCGATGTTGTAAAAGATTCATAACCACTGTTTCATGTATATTTACAAAATTATCTCTAACTTTCGTAACCGGAGCTTTGGCTAAAGCAGTTAATGCATCAGATATTCTTGGTTCCCGGATAATTTCTATTATTCTTCTGTGAATAATGCTCAATACATATCTGTCATCTGCACTTACTCCACGTAAGATTACTTGGACATTTGATAATTCCTTCTGTTTCTCTTTCAGTAAAATATTGATTGTCTCTGCAAACCACTGAGAATATTTTTTATTTTCAGTTTTTTCTCCTTCTTCATCTATTCTTCCTTTTTTATGATTTGCATATAACAAAGTACTAATGCTATCATTTATATTTACAAAAACAAATTTGTTTGCATACAAACGGAATCCCAGAGGACTGAGCGCATATATAAAAGCACAACCCGGACAAAGAAAAGCATCTACTTTACAATTCCAAAACGCAGATCGTTTTCTTGTAAAATCATCTCCAACTTCATTCATAAATGCTATTGAAACCTTTTCTTTCGGTCCTATTGGATCACCACAATCAATACAGAGATCTTTTGACTTCTTATGATCCGCACTCAGATACTTTCGAAATGGTTCGGAAAAATCTTTTTCAAACACCTCTCGCATATCTTTTTTTGCATTAGGACGTAAAAGAAAACATTTTCCATTCCAGAACCGATTTATATAAGTATATATGATACTTTTCATTGCAAAAGTTTCGCTGCATTCCGGCTGATTTATAAAATCCAGAAGTTCTTCTAATCTGTTTTTCAGTTCTTCTGCTGACAGTTTATCACTAAGTTTATTCTTTTTTAATTTCTCATAGATTTCCCGATTTTCAATTTTCTTTTGAATATTTGCAAAACCAGCCTGATAGCTGTTTGACTGCAGCTTGTCATTGATAAATTTTAAATCATCTTTTTCCTGTTTTCCCGGATTCCAATTTTCAGCTTCTATTTTTTCAATACATATTTGAATTTTATCCTTAATTCCCTGATACGTGCTGAATGGTCCAAAATACCTGATAAAGGCTTTAAAATACATATCCGTCCAGTCAGCATTCTGTGCAAAATCCATGCTGACCCACAATGCCTGATCATCCTCGGAATGACCAAAATCAATATTTTCTCTCGCCCCTGCTGTTTCAAGCATGTAATGAAATCCCACAATTCCGGCATTCTTCAGGAAATCACCAAGAGTAATCACATATTTTTCCATGATAATTTACCTCCTAATATATGACTTCCCACATCCCTTTTCCAATCGATCTTCTTGTTCCCAATCCTGCCGCACGCAGAAAATTCAATAGTTCTAAATTTCCTGTTATCTTATATATCCCGATACTTCCATCTACTAAGCGACCCCATGTTCTTGTTACCACTTTTTTCCCTTTCAATGGAGTTATTGAAAAATCACTGATATCCATTTCCAAATTCAATTTTTCAAGAAAAATCCTCAGATTTTCCTTCACCATTTCTCCAAATTCCAGATCTTTACATGTGTAATACTTATCACTATTATTTATAGAATCATGCTTACGAACAATAAGTGCACTTCTCATTTTTATAATAAGTTCTGTATCCTGTATTTCTGGAATGTTTCGTATCTTTACTGCCATCAATCGCATAGAGTTCTGATTCATAGAATATGGCTTATATTTCATGAGTATAAATGCATTATAAAATTCAATCAGTTCCCCTATGTCTGCATCTGAAAATGTCATAGTAAATCGGTTCTGGTTAAGTAATATTTTTTCCTGTGTAAATCTTGCCCCAGGCAGGTATGTTGCCCAGGTATATTTTTTTAGTATGGACGAATTTTTATTATAAAGCTTTTCAAAAAGTGCCGGAGAATAATTCTCTATTGTTGCTTTCAGAAAGCTCACCAAAACCTTGTCCAGTTCTGCCGGAATTTCAGTTGTCTCCAACTGAAATTCCAATTTTAATTCATTCATCTTGTTCCTCCTCTCTGTATTTGAATAATTAACGATAGGTTTCTTTTTTCAAAATACTACATATTCTATACAAAGTCAATATAAAATAATTAATGTTCCAATGGATTTCAATATATAAATAATGTACTAATGGTGAAAAAAATCACATATATATATTTAATTCTACCTATATATCATTTATAATATAAAAAAATACAAGCCATTTTGGAATGTAAACTTGGATCATTAATTATTGATTTATGATTTCCTTTAATAGCCCCATTTTGGATCAAAGAAAAAACCAGCCAACCCGAAACAAAAATTTCAGGCCAACTGGTTTTTTCTCATTTCTATATCATATCAACCCCAACACCTTCAACGCATTACTCTCCGTCACAGCCACAACCTCCTCGCAGCTGATTCCCTTAATCTCTGCAATGGTCTTCACAACCTCCGGCAGATACAGGGAGCTGTTTCTTTTTCCACGGTTCGGCACAGGTGCCATGTAGGGGCAGTCGGTTTCAAGCAGGATCTGATTCAGCGGCGCATACTCTGCCACCTCTTTCAGCTTCCGGGAATTCTTAAAAGTAACCACTCCGCCGATTCCAAGGTAAAGTCCCATATTCAGATACTCTCTTGCAATTTCTTTGCTATAGGAAAAGCAATGGATAACTCCGCCATACATCCCATCCTGCATATATTCTTTCACAATATTCAGCGTATCCTCTGCTGCGTCACGGCTGTGGATCATAAACGGGAGCTTTTTCTCACGGGCGATGTCCATCTGCTGGCGGAATACCTTCTGCTGGAGAAGATGCTCTTCCTTCTCCTTATGCCAGTAATAATCCAGGCCGATCTCGCCTACAGCTACCGTTTTTTCCATGTCACAATATCTGCGGATCTCATCCAGCACAGCTGCATCCACCTTATCCGCATCATCCGGATGAACACCCACTGCGCCATAAACAAAAGGATACTTCTCAACCAGATCATAAACCCGATCAAAATGCCCCACCGAAGCACACACATCCACAATATGCCCGATCCCGTTCTCCTGCATACTATCCAGCATGGCAAAACGATCCTCATCAAAAGCCTCATCATCGTAATGTGCATGAGTATCAAAAATCATAGCTTTATCCACAGTCATCTCGTCACCGACGGAAACTTTTCCACCTTTCAGCACTCTTGTAAACACACCTTCCCGGGGCATGATGCACTCACCCATCTTCTGAAAAATAGCACAGCCATTGTGGCACTCCTTTCCGATCTGAGTCAGCTCCAGCACACCCTCACCACAACGAAATCTGGTGCCAACCGGAAGCTTTGCAAAATCAATCCCTTCCACAACCAGATTCTCACCAAAAGCACCATCCTCAACCTCTGCGCCCTTTGCACGAAATGCATCGATCTTTTCACCGGAAAGAAGACTCACCTGCCGATGCCACTTCCCAGCATGAGCATCCCCCTCAAGCCCCCAGTCCTCCACAAAAACTGCAGACCCAACATTCTTCTTCTGTGTTCCTTTCTTCTCACTGATACAAACCGCAAGTACTTTTCCCATAGCAAACTCCTATTAATCACACATCATTACCAAATTTATTCCTATATCACACCAGCAATATTGATTTCCAAAACCTACCACATGTAACTCTCAAGCCTCAGGAATTATGAATCGCTGGAGATGAATTTTAATCATAAAACCTACCACATCCAACAGCCAGCCCAACGGAGGCAGGGCCAGTACGGTGACGTTAGCGGAGTGGCCGTCGAGAGGCGAGTATAGCTGCTGCCACCGAGCGCCCTGTTTGAGCCGCAGGCGAGTTGGCGCGAATGGCAGCAAACCAGCGACGCAGCCGAACAGGCCGCGCAGCGTGTCACCGTACTGGCCCTGCCTTCGTTGGGCGTCCGTTCGTTAGTCTAAGTATACACCACACACTACCGTCCGCATTCTCCAGCATCGCCGGTCAAAATCTCAATCCCATGCCCCAACGCCTCAATAATAACCTCCAAGCACTCCCTGACAGCCTTAGGACTCCCCGGCAGATTAACGATCAACGTCCCCTTCCGGATCCCAGCCGTAGCCCGGCTCAGCATCGCCCGCTTCGTGATCGTCATACTAAACGCCCGCATCGCCTCCGGAATCCCCGGCACACGCCGCTCGATCACATCCTCCGTAGCCTCCGGTG
>ERZ1673737.3810-NODE-3810-length-11112-cov-8.809261_pt1 | contig 11112 bp, 9 predicted proteins | sample MGYA00580211_ERZ1673737 | MGnify/ENA primary metagenome ERZ1673737 (study PRJEB41218, sample SAMN15661789) | gut metagenome | host: Homo sapiens | place: Canada: London | collected 2015-08-20/2019-03-30 | study: EMG produced TPA metagenomics assembly of... | reverse complement strand
GCTTTTACAGCCCTACTCAACTGTGCGGAGGTGGGACGACGAAATCGAATTCTAATGAATTACCGATTTCTGTCCCACTCTCAATTACACGATTAGTCTAACAAGTCTTGGATTCTATCCAGATACTGGTTGTCTGTCACCGCCATCACGCGCACCCCTTCTGGCCAGATAAAGTCGGGAGCAATCTGAATATGAAGCGGTTGATCTTCCGCATCTCGATAACCAATAATGTTGAGATGGTACTCCTCTCTGACAGCCAAGTCCTGAAGACTTTTTCCTACCCAGCTGGATGGAACCGTAAACTCGACTACTACCACTTCTTCATCCAACTGGAAAACTTCAATCCGGTGTTGGAAAAGAACCATTTTGGCGAGGGACATGCCTGCTTCTACCTCTGGCAGGATGACCAAATCAGCCCCAATCTTTTCCAGAATTTCTTTGGTCACTTCATTTTTGACCTTGGCAATGACGTGCTCGACACCTAGTGCCTTACAGTGCATGACAGCCAGCACACTGGACTCCAGGTTTTCACCCGTCGCGATCACGACTGTGTCACAGTTCCCAATATCTGCTGCATCCAAGAGGTCCAACTCCGTAATGTCTCCAACAATTCCAGTCGTAATCATGGATTCATATTGGTTGATCACATCTGCGTGATCATCAATCGCAACAATATCCACATCCTGGTCTTGCAGGGTTTTCAGGACACTCTGTCCAAAAATTCCTAATCCTAAAATTCCAATGGTTCGATTTGCCATAAGTTTCTCCTATCCGATAATGATGTCTGCTTTAGCATATTGCAAGGCATCTGCCTTCTTAGCTTTGTAATTGTTCAAACTGACCATGAGGGTCAAGGGGCCGATCCGACCGATAAACATAAGCACCATGATGATCCCCAGCCCTGCTCCATTTAAGGTCGAGGTCACATTGGCTGTCACGCCTACTGTCGCTAGAGCCGATACTACCTCAAAGACCAGGTACAAAAAGCGTTGACCATCCGGAGTCACGAGACAAAGGCCAAAGAGTCCAAGGAGAAAAGTCAACTGGAAAATCACTGCCGTCCCCAAAGAGCGTTGGACCAAGTCTGGTGCGATGGTGCGCTTACCCAGGTTGGTATGTGGCAAGCCGAGCAACTCTTTGCGCGCTAAGAGAATCAGCACCAAGAAGGTGGTGATCTTCATCCCCCCTGCTGTCCCGCCTGGTGCCCCACCTAGGAACATCTGTAAGAGATAGATAAAGAGCGTCACTGGCCGGACTGCTGTATAATCCAACGAGGCAAAACCAGCCGTCCGCATACTGACAGTTTGGAAGAAGCTGACCAAGATCTTCTCTCCTAACGGAAGGGACCCAATCGTTGCTGGATTATTAAACTCGGTCATAAGACTAGTCACTGTCCCAAAGAGAAGGATCGCCGCCGTTAACCAGAGAACCACCTTGGTATGGAAGCGAAGAGTTCGCCGCCCTGATTGATTGCGGGCCTTGGTGGCTAGGTCAAACCAGACCATGAAGCCCAAGCCCCCAGTAATAATAAGGGCAGACAAGGTCAGATTGACCAACCAATCGGTCTGGAAGCTCATCATACTATCGCCTCCAAAATTATCAAAGCCCGCATTACAAAAGGCCGAGACCGCAACAAAGATGGAGTTAAAGATCCCATGCCCCCAGCCAAAGCGAGGGATAAAGCGGGTCATGAGGAGCAAGGCCCCCACCCCTTCGATGGTAAAGGTGGTAATGAAGATGGAGCGGACAAAACGGGCTAAGCTCTGGTTATTGCTAAAGCTAAAGCTGTCCCGGATGGTCTGTCGGTCCTTGTAGCTGAGCTTTTGACGACCTTCCATAAAGAAGAGACCGATAAAGGTCAAGATCCCTAGGCCTCCGATCTGGATCAAGAGCATACAGATCAATTGCCCCAAACCATTATAGGTCGAAGCCACCGACTGGGTAAAGAGCCCCGTCACACAGACCATGGAGACCGCTGTAAAGAGGTGGTCGATATAGCCTGCTTTTGAGCTCGCTTGCTGGACAAAAGGCAGACTCAATAAGAGCGAGCCCACCAGGATAACCAAGGCAAAGCTGAGAAAGATTCGCCTTGCCGGAGACAGGCTTTTAATTTTGGCCTGCCATTGTTTAAAAAATAATTTGACTAACATAGCTTCATTGTATCATAAAAAGTGAAAAGACCTACAAGTGATGAACCATCTCTAGGCACAATTCTAGGGCCTTCTCAAAAGCTTCAGCCCCCCAGTCACGCTGGTCATAATTTTCTAGGTCTGCAAGAGAATCTGCGGTAAATAGGAGCAAGCCCCAAACTGCATCACGAAGCTGGGCGACTGCTGCAAGTGAGGCACACTCCATCTCCACAACACGACACCCTTCTTCAATGCGATAGGCCACCTTGTCAGGTGTTTCTCTATAAAAACCGTCCGTCGACCAGGTCATGACCTCTTGATAAGGAATATCTTTTCCTTTCAAGACAGTTTCAATGGCGGTCAGTGCACGACTGTCCACTTCGATATAACGAGAAGGCGCTACATAATGGTAACTGGCTCCCTCATCTCGCAAGGCCTTGGTCGGGATCAAAAAGGCATTTTCTTCTATGTCCACCAAGACGCCACAGCTTCCTGAGGAAATGATTTTCCTCACCCCATAGCCAATCAACCAATCCATGAATTGGGCAGCAGGTGCAGATCCAACTGGCGCTTGTGCCAAGCAGACTTTCTCCCCTTGGTGCTCCAGAACATAGACTGGATAAGCCTTGGTAGCTGAAACAAAGGTAGCCACTTGCTCAGCTCCAACAGTTTTGGCAAAGCGATCAATCTCATCCTCCAAGAAAGCATACACACATTTTTCAGGTAGGTGCAGATCAAGTCCCTCATGGGTCGGCATAATGACTGCCTGCGGGTTGTCATCAAACTCTAAAATAGGAATTTCATGTTTTTGGATCATCCCTTCTCCTTTTTAATGGGTATTTCTTTGATGACACGGGCTGGGTTTCCTGCAAGGACCACATTGTCACCAAAAGACTTGGTCACGACTGCCCCAGCGCCAGCGACCACATTGTCACCCAGCGTGACACCAGGAAGGATGGTGACCCCTCCTCCTGCCCAGAAATTGTCCCCTATCGTAATCGGAGCTCCGTACTCAAGACCCGAGTTGCGCTCATCTGGATCCAGCGGGTGTAAGGGGGTCAAAAATTGGCAATTGGGACCAATCATGGCATTCTTTCCGATCGTAATGGGACAAATATCCAACATGGTCAAATTGTAATTGGCATAGAAATTTTCTCCTATATGGATGTTGCCCCCATAATCCACAAGAACCTGGCGATTGAGATAGAGGTTTTCACCGGTTGATCCAAACCACTCTTTGATGATGGATGCCCCCTTTTTAGGATCCACCTCTTGGTTAAAGGCCTCTTGTTTCTCCCGAGAGGCTTTTGCCAAAGCCCGTAATTCAGGGTCCGCAGGTCTATAATAGTCACCCGCAATCATTTTTTCATATTCACTGGCCATAAGGAAACCTCCACGTTATTTTGACATATTATAGCAGAATTTCCCCTTTAAAACAAACGTCAGAATAAGGCTTTACAAGGAAAAAGATCATAAATGCTTAAAAATAATTAAAAACACTTGCATTAACTTAATAAATGATGTAGAATATAGGCAAGAACAGAAACAAGGAGCGAGCTCATGTATCAGGAACAACGACTCGAAAAAATATTAGAACTCTTAGAAGAGCGAAAACAGCTATCGGCTAAAGAAATGGTCGACTATTTCAAGGTCTCAAAAGATACCATCCGTCGAGACTTCGCTCTCCTTAGTCAGCGCCAGCTGGTCCGCAGGACCCATGGTGGACTCCTCCCCTTAAACAAAGAACCCGGCCCTTCTTACCTAGACCGTAGTCAGAAAGCCAACAAGGAAAAGACTGCTATGGCTCAAAAGGCCCTGCAATTGATCCAAGATGGCCAAGTGATCTTTCTCGACGTTTCTACCTCGATGACCCTGCTTGCTGGCTTGCTTAATAAGGAAGTCACAGTCTATTCGCATTCCCTTGACAATACCATCCAGCTCAGTAGCCATTCCCAGGTTGACTTTCATCTTTTAGGAGGAAAATTCTACCCTAAAAACCGCTTCTACTATGACGCGAATCAAGCACAAATACTGGACAATCTTCGCTTTGATCTCGCTTTTTTTGGAGCGAGTAGCTTAGCCAATGGCGAAGTCACCTTTGAGGATGCTGAAGACGTTGCAGTCAAGTCTCTCGTTTTTGAGCGGACTCGTACCAAGGTGCTGGTGGCAGAAAGTACCAAGTTCCACCAACATGCCAACTACTATCTCGCTCGTCTCCAACAATTTGACTATTGGATTACTGATCAAAAACCAAGCCCTGACATCCTTAAACAAGTCGGCAACGAAACCACTATTCTCTATTAGGAGGTAATCTTTATGTCTCACATCCGTCTCATCATCAGCGATATCGATGGCACCATCTTAAATGACCACCATCAGATTGACCCAGAGTTGGCAGCATTGATCCCAGATTTAAAGCGTGAAGAGATCCCTTTCGTGCTAGCCTCTGCTCGCTCCCCCAAAGGAATGGCACCCATTGCCAAAGAACTCGGTATAGAAGACTGCCCCATGGCCTGCTACAACGGGGCCTTGATTCAAAAAGGCGAGCAGGTTCTGTTTGAGCATCCCTTAGACAAGAATGAAGCTCGTCAGTTTATCGACTGGGCCAACCAACACTTCCCTCAAGTTTCGATCAACCTCTATAGCGGAAAAGACTGGATGACCGATCATCTCGACCAATGGAGCCGAGAGGAAGCCCGGATTACAGGGGAAAAACCTCTTATTCTTCCCCTATTGGATCCTTTGCTGGATATGACAAAGCCCCTCCACAAATTGCTCTTAATTGGAGATGCAGAAGAGATCCAAGCCCTCTATCGTGCTATTTCTGCCGATGACTTCCCTTCTACCGCCTTTTATCTCTCCAAAGCCAACTACCTAGAAGTTACTGCTAAGCACGTCTCTAAAGAGGATGCTCTGGTTGAACTCGCCAACCACTACCACTTGAGCTTAGAAGAAGTCCTCACCATGGGGGACAACTTCAATGACCTTCCTATGCTCAAAAAAGCAGGCATCGGGGTCGCTATGGGCAACGCTCCACAAGAAGTGAAAGACGGAGCGACTGTCGTGACAAAGACCAACAATGAAAATGGTGCTGGACAAGCGGTTGAAATCTATGTGTTGATTTAGAGACATAAATAAAGTGACTAGCTAGTATTTTTTACGGCAAAAAAATAGAGTAGAAATACTGATAGAATAGGGTTTCTTGCCAATTGCTAGGAATCCTATTTTTTATTATATATTTTGTATATTAAACCTATTTTATGCATATTTTTCTTGTTTGGTTATTTATCAATAATTAGGAATATAAAAGTCAGTGAAACCCTTGATTATTATACCGTTGACAAGTTTTTCAAAAACCTGTATGATAGAAAAAAGTTTATTAAAAAGGGGACGTATTTTGAAAAAATATACTATTTCACGTAAACAAACTTTAACTTTAGCTTCCGTTGTTTTAGGAACGATCTTCACAGGAACGACTATTGCTTCTGCTGATGAGGTTGCACCTAGCACAACCCAAGCCGCTCCTGCAACTTATACAGAAACAAAATCACCTATCACTGCTGCAACAGAAGAAATCAATGCCAAAGCCAATACACCAGTTGTTCCTGCTGATAAAGCAAAAACCGGCGATGTCATCGCTGTGGACGTCAAGAAAACTGGCCCATCTGCTAAAACAGACGGCGCAGACACAATCACTACTTCAACAGCAACTATCAAAACCACTAGCTTAGCAGATCAAGACACACCTGTTGGCACTTCAAAACCAGTGTCATCTACCAAGACAGCTACATCCACTAAAGAAACAGCTGACTACACTGAGACAACTACAGAAACAGTTAATAAAACAACTCTAGTCGAAGTGACAAAAGAAGCAGATGTCGTCAACAAAAAAGAAGTCCAAGGAACATCAGATATCGTCTTTGTCATTGATAAATCAAGTTCGATGGATTCTCACATCAAGGATACGATGAAGAATATCGAGACCTTTGTTCGTAATCTTTCTGCTAAAAATATTCAAGCTCGTTTAGGGTTGGTTGAATATGAAGACTCAAAACAACAAAAATACCACGATTTTAATGGATCAAAATTCACAAGTGATCCAGAAAGCTTCATTTCTGCTCTGAAAACTATCAAAATCTGGGGTGGTTTTGAAGATGCAACTGTTCCATTGCACCACATCGCTACTTCAAAAGACTACGACTGGGGATCTGGTGCAAACAACCATCGCTTTGCTTTCCTCATCACAGACGAAGACATTGATCTTACACCATATACACCAACCAAAGAAGCGACACTGAAGGCTCTTCAAGATGCTGGTATCTCTTTGACAGTGGTTGGTGAAACACGTGATAAAAAAGACTTTGATCCATTGGTCAATGGAACAAATGGTCTTTACCTAGATATCCGCAAAAATTTTGGTGACTTGTTGAACGTTCAATTTGCCAATAAAGTGGTTGAAACTGTCCAAAAAGGTCGTGTCTTCAAAGTCCAAACAGACAAGTATGAGTTGATTTCAAAAACCCACCGTGTGGCGAAAGCAAAACCACAAACGCCTAGCATCCAAACACCTGCGAAACCGACTCCGACTCCTCAAAAACCAGCTGTTGTCACTCCTGCAAAACCAACTGTCTTCACACCAGCTAAAAACGAGCCTGTGAAAACCGCAGTCTATATTGCTCCAGCAGCTCTTCCTCAGAAAGAAGCAAGTCTTCCAAATACAGGAAGCAAAAACTCCATTGCTTTGACGACTCTAGGTCTTGGTCTTCTCAGCATGGGTGCTGCCTTTGGCCTCTCTCGTAAAACAAAGAAAGACTAACATGAAAAAGCCTAATCAGTTGATTGGGCTTTTTTAGCTCTGTACGAATGATTCCTGTTTTCCATTATTATAAGAAATGTTAGAATCTTCAACTTCTACCAAGAGATTCTTGTCCTCCACTATGATATAATGGGGACAGTACAAGGGAGGAAACCAATGTTACAAGAACTAGCCTTTACAGGCCAATGGAGACACTATCAAAAACGCGTTCTCGATAAGAGCGACGCTTTTATGGCGGATGGCCACCTGCATTTGGTAGCAGCTCCTGGCTCGGGAAAAACAACCCTGGGAATCGAATTTATCAGACGCTTTGGTCAGCCAACCCTGATCTTGGCTCCTACGGTCACCATTCGTCAGCAATGGGTGGACCGGATTATCCAAGCATTCTTGAGTGATGAAAGCCAAGCGGAACAACTGATTTCACAAGACTTAAAACACCCTAAGCTGATTACAGTGGCTACCTATCAGGCCCTACACAGCGCCATGAACCAAGTCGTCGGTCAATCACAAGCTGAGGATACCGATGACCAGGCAGAGATTGAAACGTTTGATTTCAAAGGCTTTGATATCTTTACTACTTTCAAAGACATCTCACTCGGGACCCTTTGTTTAGATGAGTGCCACCACTTACGCAATGAATGGTGGAAGAGTTTGGAAGCCTTTCGTCAAGCCTTCCCTGACTTAAAGATGATCTCGCTTACTGCTACCCCTCCCTATGAAGGGGATCCTGCCCTTTGGGATCGCTATATCCGCATGTGTGGTGAGATTGACGAGGAAATTACGGTTCCCGAATTGGTCAAGGAAGAGACCCTTTGTCCTCACCAAGACTATGTCTACTTTGCCTTTCCAACCAAGGAAGAGCAAGAGCAGTTGGATGCTTTTAGCCAACAAAAGAATGCTCTCTTGCAACAACTGACTTCCGATCCTCTCTTTCGCCAATACCTCCAAAACTGCCAAGCCTTATCGGGTCAGATCAGCGATGATGAATTGCTCAATGATCCCAAGTATCTCTCTGCTACCCTGATCTTTCTTCGAAGCAAGGGAATCGTCTTTCCCAAACGTTTCCAGGACCTCTTAGGAGCCAAGAAACTACCTGCTTTCACCCTGGACTGGCTTGAAATTCTCCTGCAAGGTCTGCTCTTTCAGGTACCTCACTGGTACAATCTACCTGAGGAATACGAGAAGCAAGTCCTCCATGAACTAAAAGCAGCCAGCTTAATCGATCGAAAACAAGTTAAACTGGTCCGCAACAAAAAACAAGACCTCCTGCTCAATCAATCCCTCGGAAAACTCAATGCAGTCCGAGAAATTTTCAAGGCGGAATACCAGGCTCTTGGAAGCCGACTGCGCCAACTGGTCCTAACAGACTATATCCGCCAAGATTTTGAAGTTCATCTAGGAGATAAGGACGCCCAATTTACTCAATTGGGAGTTCTCTCCTATTTTGAATCCATTCGCAGGGAAAGCTTAGAGCAAGCAACTCCTCCTGCTATCTCTGTCTTAACCGGCAGCATTGTCATCATCCCTACAGTTGCTAAGCCAAGACTAGAAGAGCTTCTAGGAGCGGACAGACTGACTTACCAAAGTGTCGGCCACCTATCTCCAGATGACTTTCTCAAGGTTCGCTTGGTCGGTTCTCAACATGATTTGGTGACAGTTGTGACCCAGCTCTTTCAAGAAGGGCTTATCCAAGTCGTCATTGGAACCAAGTCACTTCTAGGAGAAGGCTGGGATGCTCCTTGCGTTAATTCCCTGATCCTAGCGAGCTTTGTCGGTAGCTTTATGCTCAGCAACCAAATGCGAGGGCGTGCCATCCGAGTGTGGCCTGAGGATCCAGACAAAACCAGTAACATCTGGCACCTGGTTTCCATCAACCTTTCCTTAAAGAAATGGTATGAAAAGTCCGATCTTGAAAAGGAAGAGATCGAGGCTATCACTGATCAGCTGAAAGAATACAGTCCTGATCTGGAGCTCTTAGAAAGACGGATGAAGCAATTTTTAGGTCTCCATTACAAGGAGCCCTTCATCGAATCTGGTATCGAGCGTCTGGCCTTTGACAATATCCGCTATACCAAAAAACAGTTGCAAAAACTCAATGAAGAGACCTTAGAGCGCTCAACCCATCGTCAAGAACTCCGAGACGGCTGGCAAAAAGCCCTGCCAATTCTGGAGAATATGGAGATTGCAAATGAGGTCCAAGTGGATAAACACTTCCTGCCTCTAGCCCTATTTTTTGACGCTAGAAAGCTGGCTCGTTGGCTGACGGCCGCCGCTTTGACCGATGCTTTCGCCAACCTTTTTTACTATTCACATAGAGGAGGAGGGAATAAAGCGTCTCTAATTCTTCTAGTCGTTTTAGCTGTTCTTGCACTCCTTGCCTGGCTCCGCTACTATCTCTATAAGAGCCCTTATAAACGGTTAGAAGTTTTTGGCCAGGCTATTCACCAAGCCCTGCTCCTTTCTGGGCAGATTCAGACCCAAGAAACCCGCATCCAAGTCGTGCGAGATTGAAAGGATGCCATCAACACGCTGATTTATTTGAAGGGCGGAACCATGCGGGAGAAGGAACTCTTCTCGCAAACCATGATCGAGTTTTTCGCACCGATTGAAAATCAGCGCTACATCCTGAAAGCACAGGAAAAAGTATCCGATCAAACAGAATATTTCGCCGTACCAAGCCTCTTTGACAAACGAAAAGAGGATGCCCAAGCCTTTGTGGCGCAAATTCGAAAGAGCCTGGGCAAGTATGAACTTGTCTATACCCGAAGTGCGGAAGGCCGTGCCATTCTCCTAGATGCGCGCATTAAGGCCTTGGCTAACAAACAAGAACGCACCTTCACCAAGAAACAAGTCATGTCCAATTTGAAATAAGAATTTATTTCACAATAAAAGAAAAGTCTAGTAGTTTCATTTCTACTAGACTTTTTCATTACTCAAGCACAATCATAGCCTTAATAGTCTTGCGTTCATCCATGTCCTTATAAGCTTGGTCGATATCTTCCAGTTTATAGCTTGAGGTAAAGACACGACCCGGATTGATATCACCATCAAGGACCGCTTTTAACAAAACTTGTTTGTCATAAGTAGTAACTGAGGCTGCTCCACCTGCCACTGAGATATTTTGAGCAAAGGTCGAACCAAGGGCACGGTTATTGTAATGAGGAACGCCCACAAATCCCATGCGCCCTCCATTATGGAGGACTCCGAGAGCTTGCTCAACAGCTGCTTCTGTACCGACACATTCGAGAGCTGCATCTGCTCCGCCTCCAAGGATTTCACGGACCTTGGCAATCCCTTCTTCACCACGCTCAGCCACAACAGCTGTCGCACCTGACTCCAAGGCCATTTGTTGACGGTCTTGGTGGCGACTCATAAGGACGATTTGCGATGCACCACGCATCTTAGCTGCAATGACAGCACATTGGCCAACAGCACCGTCACCAATAACGACAACCTTGTCACCTTTTTGCACATTAGCTACACGCGCTGCATGATAGCCCGTCGGCATGACATCAGCCAGCGTCAAGAAGGATTTGAGCATGGCTTCTGTATAATCAGATGGTTGCCCTGGAATTTTGACAAGGGCCCAATTGGCAAAGTGGAAACGGATGTACTCTGCTTGCACCCCGTCAGACCAGTTGGTGCCGATATGGCGGTCACAAGTCCCATCATAACCAGCACGACAGGCATCACACTCCCCACAACCATGGGTGAAAGGCGCGATAACAAAGTCTCCTGGTTTAACCGTTGTAATGGCTTCTCCGATTTCTTCGACGATACCAATAGCTTCGTGACCACTATTTTGATGACCTGCTTCAATATCAGGATTGCGGTAGCTCCATAGATCGGATCCACAGACACAGGTACGAACGATGCGGAGAATGACATCATCCGGTGCTTCGATGCGTGGACGTTCTACTTCTACTAGACCCACTTGCCCAGCTTTTGTATAGACTGTTTTCTTCATAGGATTAACCTACTTTCTATTGCTTACTTATCTATAGTATACACTTTTTATCGAGCTTCTGCTCAGACCAACTCGTCATTAATGGTGGTGATGATCATGCCCATGACTTTGACTGGCTTCCAACTCTTCAATCTTACGCTTATGGGCTCGGTGGGTTGCCAAGTCTTCATCGACCTCAATGGTGACGTTTTGAAAGCCAC
>ERZ1673737.3799-NODE-3799-length-11137-cov-5.684353_pt1 | contig 11137 bp, 4 predicted proteins | sample MGYA00580211_ERZ1673737 | MGnify/ENA primary metagenome ERZ1673737 (study PRJEB41218, sample SAMN15661789) | gut metagenome | host: Homo sapiens | place: Canada: London | collected 2015-08-20/2019-03-30 | study: EMG produced TPA metagenomics assembly of... | reverse complement strand
TAAAGGTATAGCTCTCGCGGGTCGGGGTCTTGTCGAGCGTCACCTTCGTGCCGGAGGAACAGCGCTCATCCTTGTAAGCCGTGCCGCCGTTCGACTCATAGTGCAGGGTGTACCGGGTCGAGTGGCCGGAAGAGCTGCCGCCGCCGGTGCTGCCGAACCGGTAGACATAGGTCATATCTCCGGTAATGCCGTTCGGGTCGGTGTTCGGCGTCTGTTCCCAGCCGCCGGCGATATTTTCGTATCCCGGCGCCGGGAGCATGATCTGCGGTACATAGCTTGCGTCCAGCGTGCCGCTCGCGGTGCCGTCCGCCTGCGGATAGAGCACGACCGTTACGGTCTTGTCCTCTGCTGCGCCGCCCGACCATGTGCCGTTGACGATGCGGAACGTGACGGCGGCATTTTTTGCCCAGTGTGCATACAGGGTTGTGGGGCCGTTCACCTTTTCTTCAAAATTCGCCCGAACGCCGCCGTCGGCCGCCGTATACCAGCCGAGGAAGGTATAGCCGTTTCTGACCGGCGTACTTTCCGCCGCAACCTTCTCGGTATCCGTCTGAATTTTCACATAGTGCATGGTCTCGATGGTCTCGCCGCTGCTCCATGCGCCGCCGTTGGCGTCGAACGTCACGACCGGCCACCACTGGGCGACGAAGGTCAGATTGGAGCGCACAGGCATATCCAGAACATCCGGATCGGTATAGAAAAGGTTATCCAGATCCCAGTCCTTGAAGAAATAGTAGGTCGCCTCACCGGGAACCGGGGTCGGCAGGCTTATGCGTTCCTTCCGCAGGGTAGAGCCGTAGGGAACCGTATATGTAAGCTCGGTCTTACCGTCCGCATCCAGGTCTCCGCGTGCGGGTATCCCTTCATAATCCGCGCGAAACTTTACGGTACAGGGATTATGTGTCCATTTGCCGTAGAGGTCGATGTTTTGATCTTTGATGTTAATTTCCTTGTCTACGCGCTTACCTTCGCAGGCCTCGTTATCATACCAGCCCGAGAACGTCCAGCCCTCTATTTTGGAAACCGTTTCGACCGTATAAGTCGTACCATCGGTCACTGTTGCCTGCGGCGGGAGGACGGCGGAATCCGGGTTCTCCGTGCTCACCCAGTGATAAGTTACCGTGCATTTGTCCTTCGGAGGGAAGGTATAGGTATAGACATAGTTTCCCGTCTCACTGATGCCGTCGGCGTTCGTGTTCGGGCGGATGTCCCACGTGCCGGTAGCCTTGTATTCGTTTGCGTCGACCGGAGTCATACCCGTCGGCACGGCATCCGCAGACAGCGTTCCGAGGCCGTTGCGCAGATTGACGGTAACGGTCTTGTCCGCGCTCGAGTCGTCCGACCATGTGCCGTTCTGCACCTTGAAGGTCACGGTCTTCGTGCCGAGCCTCGTCCAGCGGCCGTAAAGGTCGGTGTTTGCGGTCAGAACCTCGCCGCCCTCTTCGAATTTCTGCGTGCAGTCGGAATCCTTGTACCAGCCGTCGAACTCGAAGCCGTCCGCCGTCGGCGCAATCGCCTTATAGTAACGTTTTCCGTTTCCGTCAAGCGAAAGGCTCAGCGCGGACGGCGGCGCGATTTTATTGCCGTCCCCGTCCACCGGGACGACCGAGCCGGCCCAGTGAAACGAGACCTGAACCTCGGGCAGCCAGCGGCCGTACAGCTTGAGGTCGCTGCCGAACGCCGGGAACACGGTCCCGGTGTATTTGACGTAGGTCTTTCCGTTGTATGTCCACGTTGGCTTTCCCTGGTCGATCGTCTCGTCCCACAGGCGGTACCAGCCGTCGAATTTCAGGTTCAGGTCGTCCACGGCCACTGCGTTCTGCGTCGGCGCGGCAGGCTTGTGCGTCGTTCCGCGCGCGGCGTGCTCGTGTTTGGGCGGAGCAAGTTTCGGCGGCGTCCAGCGCCCGATCCATGCATAGTCGATGCAGACCGGGTCGGTGATGGTGATGACGACCTTCTCGCCGTAATTCGCGCCCCTGATCGTCTCGCCTGCCTTCTCCTGCGGCGGAATCGGCAGAATGTTCAGAGAGGTCTGGATGGCGTCGCCGTCGCCGATGGCCGCAAGGCTCTGTTCGGTATGGCGGGAGGGCGTCGGCTCGAACTTCGGCGTTCCGCTGCTGTCATAGCCGGTGAAGCGGTAATAATCCACCGACGCGACCTCGCGGATGCTGCCGGCGGCCAGGATATGTTGGTTCTTCTTCAGCTGGCTCCATTTGTAGCTGTCCTCGCCCTCGGTGAAGCTGTCCACATCAATGCTCAGCTTCTCGGCTGCGCCCTCGCCGACATTGGCGTCGATTTTGGTCATCAGCTCGTTGAGCGCCTCGTCGATGTCGTGCACCTGACTGAGTCCCTTGAAATAGTCCGCGCCGTGTGCGGACGTATTGCCGCAGATGGACGCCATGGTGTCGTTGAAGAAGTCCCGCTGCTTGTCGGGGTCGTTCAAAGACTCACTGTCTCCCAGGTTCAGCTTGTTGAAATCGCCCAGACCGAAAATGGTCGCGCCATAGGTTTCCTTGAGCGTGTTCGCCGCCGTTTTCGCCGCCTCCGGGCGCAGCTGCTGATAAGTGCCGTTGTTCTGGTAGGGGAGCGAGCTGGCGGCGATGCAGACGATCAGATTTCGATCCTTACCGTCTGCCTCGGCCTTGGCGATCTCGGCAAGCCGCTCCGTGATGGTCAGACCGGCGTCCATGCGCGCCGCACCGGCGTGCCACGGCACCATTTTATCGGCGTCGCTGACCGTCAGGAACACATCGTCATATTTATCTGTCAGATAGCCCGACGGCAGCTGCGGCAGGGTCGTCGCTTCATTGTAACCATCTATCTTGTTCCATTCCGTCCAGCCGCTCTGCGAATGAAAGCCGGATGTGGTATAATAGCCGGTGTTCAGGCTGTCATTACTGCTCGGCAGCGTGCCGGGGTAGAGCGCGGCATTATAGCCGTCGCTGCGGCCGGGGTTGTTGATGCGGCCGTAGCCCGCGATCGCAATGCGGTGCTCGCCGCCGGTGGTCGGCTGCGGCATCCCGTCCAGCAGGCGGTCTATGGCGCTCAGGATTTCCGCGCGCTCGTCGCCGGAACTGGCCGAGCCGTTCTGCGTATTCATGAATTGTGACTGCTCGATCAGAAAAATGATGTCGCAGGGCTTGACCGTCCGGGTCTTGTTGGCCGTATCGGTCATGTAAGCCTCGATCTGCGCGGTGATCTGTCCGGTCGCCGCGTGCTGCACGGTGGCCGTGACGGTCTCCGTCGCGTTTTCTGCGTTCCCTGCCGCCTGCGCCGGTGCCGGAAGCAGGGCGAAGATCATGCAGAATGCCAGAAAACAGGATAAAATACGCCTTTTCATATCCATATCATTCCTTTTTCAGCATGAAATATACTGTGTATTTCCCAATTATAGCACCGGAGCGGAGCGCATTCAAGGAATAAACTGGAACGAAACGATGCAGAAAAACCGCAGAAAGTGTATTTTTCTGCACGGCGGCTCTCCCGCATCCGTTTTCCCTGTTCCGCGCGCGGCGCACAAACTAACAAGTTGTTAATGGTTATTTTTCAGGTTCCGCTGTATCCTACAGGTACGGTGGAACCCTTTTATCTGCATTCTGAGAAAGGAGGGGAGGGCAGATGGAGCGGAAATATATCGAGGCCGTCCGTCCGCTCGGCGGTCATGTGCTTCAGGTCGATTTCGTCTCCGGGAGCAGGCTCCTGTTGGACATGGAGCCGTATCTGGACAAGTTCCGATTCCGGTCTCTTTCCGACCCGCAGATCTGGAACAGCGCGGTGACGAACGGCATTTTTGTCCGCTTCTGCGACGTGGAGCTGAGCCACGACGAGCTTCTGTCCATGGCGGAGCAGGAACACCACAGAAAAGGAGGAAAACAGTATGAGTAAAAAGCGAACGATACGGCGGCGGGGACTGAGCGCAGTTCTGGCGCTGTCGGTGTGCTTCGGTCTGCTGCCCCCGACAGCAGGGGCGGCGGTGACGGCGGAGCACGATTGGGAGATCTTCGATGCCTCGGATACCTACAACCTGCCGGGCACACAGGAGCAGATTTTGCAGGAGATGATCCGGAACCCCGAATTTGCGGAGAAGTGGGCGGATATCGCGAACGATATTCTGCCAAAAACGTACTATAACGACAACAATGAACACGGCTATCATGAGCCGTATACCGCTCTGACAGCGGCAGATTATGCGAAGGTACAGTATACAGCCAAGGGCCTGCGGGATGCTGTCAGCAGCGTCGTTGACCAGAGTGCGATTTTGAGCGGCTCGGGTGTTTTGAACAGACTTCCGGAAGAAGAAACCCCGGTTTATTATGTCTCTACCAGAGCGGAGAGGGAACGCGATGACCATCACTCTTATGTAAGTACCGGCTACGGTTACTATGTGCAGGCGTTCTACGACTTCGAAATTCAGGGCATTCCGGACCGGTTTAAAACGCCCTCCATCGCGGCGAACGACACAACGGCGATGCTCGAGCAGAAGGGCTACCAGTTTAATCTGGGCGGCAGCTCGGACAGCTACAAGGTGACGGCGGAAAACCGCAACGACTTCGAAAACACGGTCGAGAAAAGCTATACCTATGAAAAGAGCACTACGACCTCGACCACGGTCTCCAATACCTATTCGCAGAACTGGACCGAGGAGACCACGGTAGGCGTTGAATTCAGCGTGCCCGTTCTGGCCGCGCTTTCGCCCACCGCCAAGGTCGAGCAGAGCTTTTCCTACTCCTACGGCATGGAAAAGACCTACGAGAGCAGCAAGGAGGAGTCCTACGCGCAGTCTATTACGGATACCATCTCCGTACCGCTGCCGGCGCATACGGGTCTCGACATCAATGTCGATGTGACCGACCTGCAAACGACCATTCCTTATACCGGTGCAGTGCGCATCAAGTATAAGACCATGCTCCTCTCGGTTACCGGTTATCATCGAACCAAGGGCTCAATAGACAGTTGGAAAGGACGGGAGTTCAAGAAGTACACCTTCGGCCGGAACGGCCTCAGCGCGATCGAGGATCTGGATGCCCGCATCCAGAACCGGAACGTCTCCGGCTACGACCCCGATGGTCTGGATATGAACACCCTGTATCAGGGCGGATTCAAGACGGCCGCCGATCAGCTGCGCTCCGGTCAGCCGGTTGCACCGTACTTCGGTTCGTTCCACTATACATCTAAAAACACCGTCATCACCCCGCAGAAGGTGTACCCGATCTATGCGCTCGACCGTCTCGTACCCGATACCGAACAGGTCTCGCTGTACGAGCAGCAGAGCCTGCGTCTGGACAGCATCAAGGTCGAGGCGAAAAACGAGTTTGACGTCGACTGGTACGGCTTCAATCCGCGCCTGAGCGGCGAATGGACGGTCGTGGACGAAAACCTCGATGACGCTTCGGAGTATGCCGAGGTCACGACAAACCGCAACGGCTACCCTGTCCTCAAGGCACTGAGGCCGAATGACGGAAAGCCGCTGTTCCTGCGCTATCAGCCCAAGGCTTCGATCGAGACCACGGCTGACTTCAAGAGCGAGCTGGTCGAGCTGACCATCCTGCCCGTCAAGCTGTCCTCTGTCACCGTAAGCGGCAGCTTTGAACCGTTCTACTTCAACGACGGCAGCAACACCGCCGACGTTTCGGGTCTGACCGTGACCGCCAAGGACGAGAACGATAAGGACTTCGACGTGACCGGCAGAGTCAAATGGAGCGTGGAGGACAACGACGGCCTGACCATCGACGAAACCACGGGCGACATCGAATTTACCCAGCCGGGCAATTATCAGATCTACGCCATCGTAAACGACACCGAGTCCAACCGCGTGCCGCTTCAGGTACTGCCCGAGCGGCAGCTCGAGACGCTGACCGTGAACGGCACGATCCCCGATCTCATCTATAATGATGATACGGCGAACACCTTCGACCTGAGCACGCTCATTGTGGAGGCCAAGGATCAGTACGGCGAGGACATGACGCTCGACGAAAGCCTGTTCGAGTGGCGGCTCGCCACGGACAAGGGCTATGCCGAAATTCAGGGCAGCACGCTCACCGGCCTTGTCGTCGGCACGGATACCGTTACCCTGTATTACCCGATCGGACAGGACGAGAACGGCAAGCCGGTTTACAAAACGACGCAGCCGCTGGCCGTACAGGTGACGGCGAAGCCGTATCTGAACGAGCTGTACTACAACGGCGGCGCTCCTGCGGCTGTCGAGGGCGCGTCCTATGACCTGTCCCGCATCCCGCTGCTCGCGCGCGACCAGCACGGCAATCCCTGCGCGGTCCCGTCCGACATCGAGTGGACGCTCGCGGCCGCCAACCAGACCGACGCCGTGATCGAAAACGGCACGCTGCTCGTTGCGGCCGGCAGCGTTCCGGAGGCGTCCTATGCGGACGTCATCCTCGAGGCGGCCTCGGCTTCTGCCGGAAAGACGGCGAAGAATGTCGTTGTCAAGGCCGAGCAGCAGCCCGTCCTCAAGACCATCCGCGCCGACAGGAAGGACGGCTTTGTCCTGCGGCTGGATGAGAACGCGGTCCTCGCGGAGCAGTTCACCGCCACCGGCTTCGACCAGTACGGCCGAGAGATGACCGGCGGCTGCTTTGAATGGGTCAGCTCCAGACCAGATGTGGTTTCGCTCGAAAACGGAACGCTCAAGGCGCTGAAGGAGGACTCGACCGAGATCTACGCCCGTTCCGGCGACATCGAAAGCAACCATATCACCCTGACGGTCACGGCGCCGAGACGGCTGACCGCGATCACCGCAGACGGCGTCCCCTCGTCCGTCCGGAAAAATGCCGCGCTCGACCTGTCCACGGTCAAGGTCACGGCGCTCGACCAGTTCGGCACGGCCTTTACTGCGGAAGAGCTGGCGGCCTACCCGGCTTCGGTACGCTGGACGCTGGAAAAGAATGATACCCACGCCGTGATCAGCGGAAATACCCTCAGCTTCGGCGATCAGGAGGGCACGATGACCCTGATCTGCGCCGCAGTCAACGCAGATACCAGTGTGATCGCTGAAAAGAAGATCAGCATCCGCATCACAGACTCTACCTCCGGCGGCGGTTCCTCCGGCGGCGGCGGTGGTGGAGGCGGCGGCGGTGGCTTCTCCGCACCCAGCTATTCGGTATCTGTAGATGATGTAAAGCACGGCACCGTGACCGTCTCTCCCGAGTCTGCCTCCAAGGGCGACACTGTGACCATCACCGTGGCCCCCGACAAGGGCTACACCCTCGAAAGCCTGACCGTGCTGGACAAGGACGGCAAGGCGCTCGCGCTGACCGACAAGGGCGGCGGAAAGTACACCTTTACCATGCCGGCGGGCAAGATCACAGTGAAGGCGGTCTTTATGGACGACAACACCATGCTCAACTTCTTCACCGATGTGCACGCGGAGGATTACTACTATGACGCGGTGCTGTGGGCGGCGCAGGAGGGCGTGACCGGCGGCACGAGCGATACGCTGTTTGCCCCGAACGCCGGCTGCACCCGTGCGCAGGCTGTCACCTTCCTGTGGCGTGCGGCAGGCTCGCCTGAGCCGAAATCCGCTGTCCTGCCGTTCACCGATGTCCCGGCGGACGCTTACTACGCGAAGGCAGTCGCGTGGGCGGTCGAAAACGGCGTCGCGAAGGGCGTGAGCGAGACCGCATTCGCTCCGGACGCCGCCTGCACCCGTGCGCAGATCGTCACCTTCCTGTGGCGCGCGCAGCAGTCCCCGGCATCGAGCGGCGAAAACCCATTCGCTGACGTTCCCGCAGATGCGTATTACGCGCAGGCAGTCGCGTGGGCGGTCGCAAACGATGTTGCCAAGGGCGTGAGCGAGACCGCGTTCGCCCCGAACGATCACTGCACGAGAGCGCAGATCGTGACCCTGATTTACAGATGCAGGAAGTAAATACAGCAGAAAACGGCATAGAATGCGAAAAAACGGCAAAGGAGCGGCGAAAGCCGCTCCTTTTTCCGACAGACGAAAACGAGACCGCTTAAAAGCGGTCTCGTCTTTTATTCCTGTGAAGTTTCGCGACAGTCTTTTATCCCAGTACGCGGAACACGCCGAACACGAGGGTGCTGACGGCCAGCATGGCGAAGCCGTTGATGGCCTCGTAGCCGAGCAGCTTGAGTCGCTCGTTGATGCCCATGTTGACGCCGCCTGCGCTGACGTGGAAGAACGAGCCGTGCGGCAGACCGTCAAAGACGAATACGCTCGCGTTGGTCATGGCTGCGGCAGCCAGCGGCGCGATGCCGCTCGCGACTACGGTCGGCCCGAAGATCTGGCTTGCGAGGGTCGTGCCTGCGGTAGCGGACGCGGTCGCCGCGCCCATCATCATGCCGGCGATCGGCGCGAGCATGAAGGCGGGCAGGCCGAGCGTTTCAATGCCGGAGATGATAACGTCCTTGAGCGAGGAGTTGGAGATGATGCCCGCGAGCGCGCCCGTGCCGACCAGCAGCATGGCCACGCCGCTCATCTTCGCGAGACCGGCGGTGAAATAGTGACCCATTTCCTTAGTCTTGCCCATCGCGATGGTGCCGACGATGCCGCCGACCGGGAGCGCGATCAGAGGGTCGATGGTGATGCCGGCGATCGGGCGCAGGACCAGGATGGCGATGGTGACGAACGGACCGGCGAGCGCCGCCCACAGGGGAGGCAGATCCTTGCTGTCGACCGTGTTGACGTCGCTGTCCGCGATCTCGGTGCCGCGCATGCGCAGATGGTAGGCGAGGAGCGAGGTGACGATCAGAGCCACGACGGCCGGGATGATGCCGACCGCGATGATCGAGGTCAGCGGCACGCCGAAGCCCTCAGCCGCCGCGATGTCGTTCGGGTTCGGGCTCATGACGTTGCCCGCGCGGACCGCGCCGAGCTGCGCCATCAGAACGCCCATCTTGTGATAGCCTGCACGCTTCGCCATCTGAAGGGCGATCGGTGCGACCGTGATGCACGCGACGTCGCCGAACACGCCGACGGCGGTCAGGACCCACGTTGCGAGCGTGATCGCGATCAGGCAGCGCTTCGCGCCCAGTTTATTCATGATCGCCTCCGCGATGCGCTCGGCCGCGCCGCTCTCGATCAGCGCACCGGCGAGGATGCCGGCGGTCACGATGCGGATGATGGCGGAGACGATGCCCTGCGTGCCCGAGATGATATAGTTTACGGTTCCGGTCAGACCGGCGCCGCCGATGAGGCCACCGGCGACCGCGCCGATCAGCATGGCGTAGGTCGGCTGGACCTTTTTCAGAATGAGGACGATGGCCACGACGAGAGCGGCCAGAGCGCCCAGAACGGATACGGTTACTCCATCCATAGTGAAATTCCCCTTTCTGTCGGCTTACAGATGATCGAACTTCATGACGCCGCCCTCAGAGCCGGAGGCCGCGAGCTTGCAGTACAGGCCGAGCCAGCCCTTCTTGAACTTGGGCTCGGGGCGCTTCCACTGCTTGAGACGCGCCTCGATCTCCTCGTCGGGCACGAGCAGGTTGAGCTGCTTGTTATCGACGTCGATCTCGATGGTGTCGCCGTCATGGACGATGGCGATCGGGCCGCCCTCTGCCGCCTCCGGGGAGATATGGCCGACGAAGCAGCCGTTGTTCGTGCCGGAGAAGCGGCCGTCGGTGATGAGCGCGGTGGTCTTGGCGAGGCCGCGGCCGTACAGGTACTTCATGGCCTTGAACATCTCGCGCATGCCGGGGCCGCCCTTCGGGCCCTCGTAGCGGATGACGACGACGTGGCCGTCATGGATCTTGCCGGCGAGGATAGCCTCCTCTGCGGCCTCCTCGGAGTCGAAGCAGATGGCCTCGCCCTTGAAGTGATGCAGGCTCTTGTCGAACGCGCCGGGCTTGGTGATGCCGGTGTCGGGCGCGAGGTTGCCGCGCAGGACAGCGACGCCGCCGGTGTAGCCGAACGGGTCATCGAGCGTGTGGTTGACCAGACCGGTCGCCGGGTACAGGTACTTGTGGCTGTCGATATTCTCCGCGAGGGTGTGCGCGGTGACGGTCATGACGTCGGTCTCGAGCATGGAGCGCAGGTTCTCCATCAGACGCGGAACGCCGCCGTCCTTGTAGAAGTCCACGATGCTGTACTTGCAGGACGGGTTCATGCGCGCCAGCTGCGGCGTGGTGTCGGACAGGCTGTCGAACTCGTCGAGCACCTTGATGCCGAGCTCAGCCTCGTAGGCGATGGCGGTCAGGTGCATGACGGCGTTGGTCGAGCCGCTCATGGCCAGACATGCCTTGATGGCGTTGCGGATGGAGCCGTCGGTGATGATCTGGCGGGCGGTGATGTTCTTCTCGACCAGCTCCATGATCTTGACGCCGGTCTCCTCGGCCTTCATCATGCGAACCGCGGAGGTCGCCGGGGCGGTGCCGCCGTCCGGCAGGGTCATGCCGAGCGCTTCCGCGAGGGCGCACATGGTGTTCGCGGTGCCGAGGTAGGAGCAAGAGCCGCAGCCCGGGCAGGCGGTATCCTCCAGAGCCACATACTCCGCCTCCGTGATCTTTCCGGCGGAAAGCATACCATAAGCCTCGGTGGCAGAGGTCTGGTCGGCCTGACGGCCGTCGAACTCAACGCCGCCCTCCATCGGGCCGCCCGGCAGGAAGATGCACGGGATGTCCAGACGGGCCGCCGCCATCAGCATGCCCGGAACGATCTTGTCGCACGAGCCGAGCAGGACGAGGCCGTCGAACAGGTTGATCTGCGCCATGGACTCGATGGAATTGGCGATCAGCTCGCGCGAGGGCATGATGAAGTGCATGCCGTCGTGGCCCTGACCCATGCCGTCGCAGCCGCCGATGACGCCGAACTCGATGGGCGTTCCGCCTGCGCGGTAGATGCCGTCCTTGACGCGCTGCGCGACCTGACGCAGGTTGTAGTGGCCGGGCACGCACTCGCTCCAGGCGTTCGCGATGCCGATGAGCGGACGCCCCAGATCCTCGGTGGTAAAGCCCATGGATTTGTAGGTTGCCCGGTAATACTGGTTGCCCAGACCCTTCAGAATATGTTCGCTGCGTAACATAACGCATTCCTCCTGTAATATCTTTTCACCCGAAAATTTTCTATGCTGACCCCCCGGAAACGCCGGCTGTTCCGGAGCAGGTCTCTATACTCAGCATTATAATTTTTGAAAAGATGTGTTTCAAGTTGTCCAAAATGCTT
>ERZ1673737.3798-NODE-3798-length-11147-cov-6.410837_pt1 | contig 11147 bp, 6 predicted proteins | sample MGYA00580211_ERZ1673737 | MGnify/ENA primary metagenome ERZ1673737 (study PRJEB41218, sample SAMN15661789) | gut metagenome | host: Homo sapiens | place: Canada: London | collected 2015-08-20/2019-03-30 | study: EMG produced TPA metagenomics assembly of... | reverse complement strand
AGATCAGGGTGTATTGTTGACTATGGCAAACTTGCCAGCAGGATCCACTAGAGAAAAAACAGATTTAGTTTTAGATAAAATCAAAGATTACTTCTTAACCTCTGAAAAAGAGAATGTAGAGAGTATCTTAACTGTATCCGGCTTTTCTTTTGCAGGACAAGGTCAAAACATGGGTATGGGTTTTATCAAGATGAAAGACTGGTCTGAGCGTCAACGTCCAGATCAACATGTTGATAATATTGCCAACCGTTCAATTATGCCTTTATTAGGTATCCGTGAAGGTTTAGCCTATGCATTTAATATTCCTGCTATTCCAGAATTAGGTACAGCTTCTGGATTTGATCTTTATTTACAAGACGTAGCAGGTGCTGGTCATGATGCTTTAATAAAAGCTCGTAATGACTATATTTATGCAGCCCAAAAATCGCCTCTTTTAACTCAAGTACGTGTTAATGGTCAGGATGATAGCCCGCAGCTTAAATTAAATATTGACTATGAAAAAGCTATGTCTTTAGGCTTAACTGTCTCTGATATCAATACAACCTTATCTACAGCTTGGGGTTCTGCTTATGTAGATAACTTTATGGATAGAAACCGTATTAAGAAAGTTTATGTCCAAGCTGAAGCTAATTCACGTATGAGTGAAAATGATCTGCATAAATGGTATGTAAAGAACAATCTTGGAGAAATGGTTCCTTTTAGCGCCTTTGCTACTACAGAGTGGACCTACGGTGCACCAAGTTTACAACGCTTCAATGGTGTCCCGGCTGTTAACATCCAAGGTTCTGCTGCCCCAGGAGTCTCTTCAGGTGAAGCTATGGCAGAGATGCAACGTATTGCTGATGAGGTTTTACCTTTAGGTTACTCTATTTCCTGGAATGGTGCTTCATATCAGGAAAAGCTAGCCGGTGATCAGGGACCTATGCTATATACAGTATCGTTATTGATCGTATTCTTATCATTAGCCGCTCTTTATGAAAGTTGGTCAATTCCATTTGCTGTAATGTTAGTAGTACCATTAGGTATCATTGGCGCTGTTTTAGCTGCACTCTTAACACAATATGTACCAGTAAGAACTGTACTATCAAATGACGTTTACTTCCAAGTAGGTCTATTGACAACAGTTGGTCTATCAGCGAAGAATGCTATTTTGATCGTAGAATTTGCTAAGGAACTTTATGACAGAGGAATGCGTTTAACTGATGCTGTAGTACAAGCATCACGACTTCGTTTCCGTCCAATTTTAATGACCTCCTTAGCCTTTATTTTGGGCGTATTACCACTAGCATTAAGCTCTGGTGCCGGTGCTGCTGGACGTAACGAAATTGGTATTTGCGTAATCGGCGGAATGATAACTGCCACCGTATTGGCCATTTTCTTCGTGCCGATCTTCTTCGTACTTATCATGAGATATTTCACTAAGTACATTCCGGCTGAAGAAAAAGCTAAGATTGCCGCTGAGCAACAAGCAAAGATCGATGCCATTACTAAGGCTAAAGGTAAAGCATAAATCTTTTTTCTATGATTAGATAAAATAAAAAGCTGGATCGCATAGTAGAATGATCCAGCTTTTTTTACATTTTAATTTATTAAGCTAATTTTTACTTAATAAATATTTTTGATTTTCTCCCCTTGCTAAAGCAAGGGGATTTATACTGCTTAGATTACTATCTGTCTTCAGTGCTGACTCTTTTGAAAGTTCACTTCCTGAGCTAGCTAAGAAAGCCCCTCCATTATGATATTTCCCGTTGCGTTTTCATCCGCATTAGCTGAATATCCACAGTTTGTACAAAAGACTGCCTGTGATAGTCTATTATCTTTTAATATATGTCCGCATTTTGGACACTTTCTGCTTGAGATTCTTTGGATTTATCTTTAAAAAGATTTGTCCTCTCTTCTTTTGCTTGTGCTTGTATTCAAGCTATTTAAAGAATAAAGCTTTAGAAATTTCTATTCTCACCATTTAGTGATAAAAGATATATGAAAAATATCTAAAAAAACAGAATATTATAAGAATTATCCTGTTTTTTTATTAACCATTCCTATTTATAAACTAGGAAAAGTTAATTTTTAACAATTAAGATTGCATCTTCACGGATATCATCAAGAATTGGTGCCATAGCAAAAGGGCCATCCCAAGCAATACTCTGCATTAAGGAAACATCATTTATATCACTATCTAAGAAGGCTTCAGGTAACAATACACCTAAGGACTTAACATATAATGCGTCATTAAAACGAGCCTTAGGACAAGCTTTACGTGATCTTCTAATAGCTTGAGCTAATTCAATTAAGCTATGAGCATCTAAACCAAAGACTCTATCATTTAAGCATTCTAACGAGTCTTGCTTTTGGAAGGTTAATGCATAAACCATCTGACCATCTAAAGCTATGGAAGATACGTTAATTTGACTTATCAACGTGGTAGCTAATAAAGCCTCTGCCCAGAGCTTGTCAAAAAGCAGGATATATTTATCTGAATCAGTATCAAAAACCTGATAATGATTATGAACTAAGAGTGGGCCTAAAATGCAGGCATTTTGGTGCTTTAATTCAAAAAAGTCATCAACAACCTCTCCACTTTGTAAATATAAATCTACATCAGGAATATTAAAGCCGCGTTCACGTAAAAATTGCTTACAGATAAACCATGGTAAACCACCAGGTAATTCCTCAGGAGAACTTAAATTCTCAGGCTCATTTTTTCCTCTTAATACATTCAAGAACAAAGCTCTATCCGCAAGTTTAGGAATACTTGAATATATCGGCAAAATTACTGACAGTTTCTGGCAATAAATACCATCACGTAAATTTACCTCAGTATTATGGCTACGGCTGTTCTTTAAAGCACTATAAAATCCCAAAGCAGTGTGTAAAGACTTTCCTGCACGAATAGAAGTAACCTCACAAATCTTAAGCGATGCGGGGGAGATTAACAAATAATAAGACTCCCCCTTATGATCATGCTTGTAAAGGCTTCCCTCTCGACAGAATCCCTCAGCTAACCATCTCTGACCCAAATCTTCTTTTACAGCTAAAATCAAATACTTAGAATCAGCACTAGCATATAATTGCCATACATCAGATCCTTCCAATTTTTCAGAAAATGACATACCGAAAGGCAATTCATCACCTTCTGCAAACCAAGTAACCGACTCATGTTCATCTGGAATCATAAAACGGGATTCATCGACAACATAATCAGACATAATTTCCTCTCATCAGCTTTTTATTAAATCTTACCGTTAAAATTTTAGTACGGATTCTATCTTTTTTTTAACATATCAATTATTCAGGCTATTGCAAAATTTCCTGATAAAGGTTAGCAACAAGCCCCAAAAATCAGCACTATAAAATATAATGTGAACGGAAGTTGGGAGATTTATTAATAAAAAATATTAAGGGAAAACCTATGAAAAAAATTGCACTATTTTATGGTACATATACTGGAATTACCGGCATTGTAGCTAAAAAAATAGTTAAAGAGTTAGGTGAAGAAAACGTCGATCTCTACAATATCAATAAAGACGGCGATCGCATGCAGGATTATGATTTGCTCATTATCGGTACCTCTACTTGGAGCATCGGTGAGCTACAAGAAGACTGGGATGCCTTTATGCCTAAACTACAAGCTATGGACTTCAATGGAAAAACTGTAGCTTTATTTGGTACAGGCGATCAAGTTGGTTATCCTGACACCTTCTTAGATGGTATGGGCATGCTTTACGAGACTTTCCAATATCGCGGAGCAAAATTTGTAGGATTCTGGCCTACCACTGGTTACGATTTTACCAGTCCTTTACCACTGCTTGATCATGATCATTTTGTAGGTTTAGCTATTGATGAAGATAATCAGCCAGAACTCACTGATGAGCGCATCCACGAATGGTGTAACATGATTAAACCAGCATTAGGGCTCTAGCTCACAGAAGTAAAAAATATATCTTGACATTTGTACGTCTAGGCTTCGAGAATGTAGAGATGTATTTTTTACACGAGATGTTGATGTTATATCTCAAAATATTTAGATAGCTTTAAATTCCTAAAGCAATCTGCAGCTACTTAAAAAGTAGCTGTATTTTTTTATGGAGAACCTCATGAGCAAATACGCAAGAGTTGGTTTTGCGACTAAACTTGGTGGTTTATTAGCTGCAGCTGGCTCCGCCATTGGTCTTGGTAATATCTGGCGATTCCCTACCGAAGCTGGAGAAAATGGTGGTAGTGCTTTTATTCTTGTCTATTTTATCTGTATAGCCATTTTTGGTATTCCTCTTTTAATTGCTGAATTTGCAATTGGCAGACATGCAAGAGCTAATGTTGGTAATGCTTACAGAGTCTTAGCCCCGAATACCTTGTGGAAAGTGTTAGGACCTTTATCTGTTTTGGTTGCCTTCTGCATCTTCTGTTACTATAACGTAGTTGTAGGATGGGTATTCTATTATGTCTGGGATGCCTTGGTTGGTAACTTTGTATCTATGGGTGCAAGTGCTGATGCCGCTAAAGCTTTCAGTGACCACTTTTCAAGCTTCATAGCTGACCCTTGGAAACCTTTATTATGCCTCTATATTGTTACAGGTTTATGCCACTTTGTAGTCGTATCCGGTGTTCAAGGCGGTATTGAGAGATCTTCAAAACTCTTAATTCCTGGCTTGTTTATTATTATGATTATGTTAGCGGTATTCGCTTTCTTTATGCCAGGAGCTGCAGAAGGATACAAATTTGTATTTTCTTTTGACTTTAGTGCCCTCTCAACCTCAGTATTCCTCTCTGCCTTAGGTCAGTGTTTCTATTCTTTAAGTATTGGTATGGGTCTTATTACCTATGCCTCTTACTTTAGACGAGATGTAGATTTAGCTGGAACTGCTATTTCTATATCAGTTATGGCAAGCTTGGTAGCCGTATTAGCAGGTATCATTATTTTCCCTGCCGTATTCTCCGTTCCAGGAATGACTCCTCAAGCTGGTGCAGGTTTGGTATTTGTAGCTTTACCAAATGTCTTTAATTCAGCCTTAAGCTCTATACCTTTCTTAGCTTGGTTTGTTCCTTTAATGTTCTATGTAATTTTATTCGTAGCTGCATTAACTTCCACTATATTCTTACATGAAGTTTCAACCGCTTTCGTAGCCGAAACTTTTGGAACAACCCGTCACCGCGCCGCTATCTATGTAACTATCGGTGCCGCAGCCTTCGGAACAGCTTGTTCTTTATCCTTAGGCCCATGGGACTTTAAATTCTTTGGCATGAACTTATTTGACTTCCTAGATTACGTTACAGCTAATTTAATCTTACCGTTAACAGGCATGGGTGCGGCTTTATTTGTGGGATGGAAATTAACAACTAGACAGTTATGGACCGAACTAACATCTTATGGCAAGATCCGTTTTTCTTGGTTAAGACCATTCTTATTTGCAGTACGCTTTTTAGCTCCAATATTAATCTTATGTGTAATGGCGTCCCATTTCGGACTATTCTAATTTAAAAGATTAAAAAACTTTCTAAGCCTCCTATATGTTTTATATAGGAGGCTTTTTTAGCTATAGATGAAATTCAAGGTTCTTCCGAGGATCTGTGGAAGCTCTGAAAAGAATATAACAATACTCTCTCGGATTTTTGAGTTTTACCAGCTAATTAAGTTTATGTATGGCTTACTTTTCTACAAAATCTGAGTTTATCATCATATGAAAAATCCCCTATAAAGCATAACTTATTGATTTATCTTTATTTCAGTATATTTCCGTATAGTAATAAATATAAAAATAAAATAATATTAGCGGACCAACTAGGGGACTTTTTTTACATTATAGGTCTAAAACTGTATTTTACACATTAGGACTTTTTAGGACAAAGATAGACTTTATCTATATGATAAACAATAAAATTGTATTGTTAAAAGGGGACTTTATAGGACATAAAAAAACCACCTTAAACGGTGGTTAGTGGTGCGAAAGGAGGGACTCGAACCCTCACGCCTTGCGGTACTAGCACCTGAAGCTAGCGCGTCTACCAATTTCGCCACTTTCGCATTGGTGATCCCGATGAGATTCGAACTCATGACCACCGGCTTCGGAAACCGATACTCTATCCAACTGAGCTACGGGATCATAATTAACAATAATCTCTAAACAGAACCTGTGTGGCATATTATATCAAGAAAATTTTCATCCGCAACTAAAAATTTGTAGAATATCTAGTATATTTGGACTTATTTAAATTCAATATAACTGTTTAAAATATTTTTTAACTCCATAATAAATAAGGTTAATTATGCAATTTAAAGAAAATGAAGCTTTCCGCGGAATTCGAGCTCTTTATGGAGAGGAAGGTTTTGACCGTCTTAAAAAGGCTTCCGTATTAATTATTGGGGTTGGAGGTATAGGATCTTGGTGTACAGAAGCACTTTGCAGAAGTGGTATTGGTTCGTTAACTTTAATTGATCCTGATATAATTGAAATTACTAATTCAAATCGCCAACTGCATACTCTTTCCACCACCTGTGGAAAATATAAAGCTGAAATATTAGGCGAAAGATTAAAACAAATAAATCCAAAATTAAACCTTAAAGTTGATACTAGCTTATTAACTGTAGACAACATTGACGTAAAATTAGAGAATTGTCCTAATTATATTTGTGAATGTATTGATGATTTAAAAGCAAAAGCAGCTGTTGTAGATTATCTTTATAAACACAATAAAACATTTATTGTTTCAGGAGGAGCTGGTGGCAGAATTAATCCACAAGCTTTAAAACTAGGCGACTTAGCTGAAGCTACCGGAGATGCTCTCATCTCTAAGCTCCGCCAAGAACTTCGTCGCAATTATGGTTACCCTAAAGGTGGAGCAAAAATGCATATAACTTGCACTTACTCCACAGAAACACCGATTTATGCTCCTAAACAAGAATATATGAATGGAGATTTACCTGCATTTGGTGCTTCAATGGCTGTAACTGCTTGCGCAGGTCTTAATTTAGCAGCCTGGATCATAAAGAAAATAGTTTCCTGTTAAGGATTTTACATGTTTGATAATAACTTAGAACAAAAAATTACCTTTTTAAAAGGCAAACTTCCTGACTATTTGCGCGCAAAAGGGCTTAATCCTGCCTCTAAGTTTTATTGCATCAACCCTCAGGATCACGACAAGCTCCCAACCATGAGCTATGACCCTAATACTCTAACTGTAAGATGCTTTAATTGCAAAGCATCATATAATATTTTTGATCTTTTAGGCTTTCAATATCATTTAAATAATTTCAAAGAGCAGTTCATTAAAGCCCATGAGCTCTTTTTAGGCCCAGTTAATGAATCTCTGCTTATAGCTTTAAATAACTATCCACAAAAACCACAATTTGAATTTGCGGATGATTTTGAAGTAAAAAATGAGCTTTCTTTTGAAGATGAAGCAGACAGCTCTTCTCCATTTAAAAATCCTCTATTTTCTAAATTACAAAAACACGGAAAAATCCCCTCCCCAAGAGATATATCTTTTGGCAATCCTGCTCCTGAGCAAAACATGGTTTTTAGCCGAGATCGTTTCAATTCTGCTTCGGTACAAAGGATTAATAGCTTTAATAATCATGCAGGCTTATTTAACAGCTTAAATAAAGATGATTTTCGTCCAGATTTTTCTGAATATATAAGTCAATGCGCAATGAATAGTTCAAATACTGACTATTTCAGGCAACGAGGAATCTCTGATGAAGTCATAAAACGCTTCAATCTAGGATATGACGAGCAATGTTTAGTAGGCATTGATAAACTTAATAATAAAATCTACTGGAAGGCCGCCATTTTACCTTATGGAACTAAAGGTTATAGGATCCGCAATACAGATCCCTATGACAAGGAACGTTTCCGTGCAAAAGGTTTATGTGAAATCTTTAATGCACAGGCTCTAGAAATTGGTGGCAAAATTTTTATTACTGAAGGGGAATTTGATGCCTTAAGTCTTGAAAGTTTAGGTTATCGAGCTATTGCTTTAGGTGGAGTTGGAAATGTTTCCAGACTTCTTGACTTAATACGCACTATCAAAGGTGAATACATATTTTACATATGCCTTGATAATGATAAAAGTGGAGGAGAGGCTAGTAGAATGCTTGCTTCTGCCTTCTACCAAATGCAAATTCCCTATAAAGAGATAAATCTGGCTTTTCCTTATAAAGATCCTAATGAAGCTCTATGCCAGGATCCTCAGAACTTTGAAATTCGCCTCAATAATTTAGAGCAACTTTTAAATTTAAATTTAATTGAGGATTTAAATCCTAAAAATGACGCTCTTTATATCAATTTACCTGAAGATTTATTATCTCTTAAGCTTAGCGCAAATCTTTATACATGGTGTGGTCGCCCCATAGCTTTAAGATTATTACTTGCGAATATCTTAAATAAGAGCCTATGTTCTTTACTTTATCTCTCTGATAGATGGCAATGCCAAAATCTTGAGACAAAATATATCCCCTCCCAAGAAAATAAAGCCCACTTTTTAGAAATAAGTGGTGAAGATATACTAAATGAAATTAAAGATAAACTTAATGCCTGCGGTGTTAAAGGTAGTTTACCTGATATCATAATAGTAGATGCTCTTACTTTTGAGCTTAAAGAAACTTTGCGTCTGGCTCGTTATTTAAATATGCTTACAGATTCATTAAAACGGCCGATTATCTTATTAGGAAATACCGATGTTTCTTCAAAAGTAGAATCTTTATCATTACAAAATCTTGAAATAAGCTTAACCGCTGAAGGTGCTTTTAAATGTACCACTATAAATGCTCAAGGTCTCCCTGTAAGTTTTATAAAAAAATTTGACTAAATTTAATAAAAATTAATCAAATATTTACACCCTAATTTAGAGAAAAATTTCTTTAATCTATTTAGTGCTTAAAAACACCAATACGGACTTATTTGATCATTAAAATTAATAAAACCTAGCGATATGCGCCAAATTATACAGAAAATATCGCTTTAGTACTTAAAGAAATTTATAAAGGAGAGCGGTGTATAAGTCACTGTTTGCAAACAGTGTTTTTTACATCCAAATTTGATGAAACTTAATCAAAATCAACAAGAGGCTGTTGATTATATTGAAGGCCCTACCTTAGTTTTAGCCGGAGCTGGTTCAGGTAAGACCCGTGTTATTACTACTAAGATAGTAAGTCTTATCAAAAAACATAATTTTCTACCAGAAACTATCTGTGCTTTAACATTTACAAATAAAGCTGCCACAGAAATGCGCGAGCGTGTCACTGCTGAAATTGGTGCTGATGTGGCTAAGCGTTTAACTGTTTGTACCTTTCACTCTCTAGGTTTAACAATTTTAAGAAAAGAACATCTATATTTTGGATTAGGAACAAACTTTTCTCTTTTTGATCAATTTGATACTTTTAAAATTGTTCGTGACATCATAAGAGATCATCATCCCCTCTTAACTGTAGATAGTAACGAAAAAAATGTAACATTAGAGGCATTAGAAAAGATTTCCTTATGGAAAGGCCAACTTTTAGCTCCAGAAGATCTCAATCAAACTACAGCTCATGCTCAAATCTATCAACGTTATCAAGCATTTCTTAAAGCTTGTAATGCTGTAGATTTTGAAGATTTGATTTTTATGCCCTCGCTACTTTTAAAAACAGATCTTGACGCTAGAAAAAGATGGAATCAATGCTTTAAATATGTTTTAGTTGACGAATATCAAGACACCAATGAAACTCAATATCAGCTTTTATGCATGCTGACTGAAATTTATAAGCGTTTCACTGTAGTTGGTGATGACGATCAATCCATATATTCTTGGAGAGGGGCTCGTCCAGAAAATATCAAAACCTTAAGTATTGATTTTAAAAACCTTAAGGTAATTAAATTACAAGAGAATTATCGTTCTACACCAAACATTTTAAATTGTGCTAATGCTCTGATTGCACATAACCCCCACCTCTATTCAAAACACCTCTATTCATATCAGCATGATGAGGGAAGTCCAATAAGAATTATTTCTCTTGAAGATGAAAATGCTGAAAGTGAGCGTGTTGCCTCTGAGATTCTAGGTAATCAATATTTAACAAAGAGAAAATGGTCTGATTATGCCGTACTATATCGCAGTAATTTTCAGTCACGATCTCTAGAAAAAGCTTTCCATGAATCACGTATTCCTTGTGTTATTACCGGGGGTACAAGCTTTTTTGAACAAAGTGAAATCAAAGATCTGCTCGCTTGGTTTAGGCTTTTATGCAATCCTCACGATGATGCCGCTCTACTTAGAATTATAAATGTACCAAGACGAGGTATAGGTGAGGTTACTATTGCTACCTTAACTAAGGCGGCCAAACTTACTGGAAAATCCATCTTTCATAGCGCATTAAATCCTGCAGTTACTCGCGACCTTCAGCCTAGACAACAAAGCGCCCTAGGAGACTTTATGCGAGTATTTATGCGTCTACAATCAAAAATAAATGTCGATAAAGGCTTATGGCTTACAGAACATATTCTTGAAGAACTTCAATATGAAGATTATCTTCGCTGTAATTCCGAAAGTCGTGCCGCTATTGAAGCCAAAATAAAAAATGTCAAACAGCTACTTTCATGGGTACAAAGACTCATAGTAGGCAAACGAAATGAGGAGGGATTAAGTTTTATTGAGGCTATTGATAGATTGGGTTTACGAGAAATGCTCGATCGTCAAGATGATACCTCAAATAACGATGCTGTACAGCTTATGACCCTCCATGCAGCTAAAGGCTTAGAATTTTTAATGGTGATCTTAGTCGGTATGGAAGAGGGTATTTTACCGCATAAATCAAGCTTTGATTTGCCATACGGTATTGAAGAAGAACGACGTTTAGCCTATGTAGGTCTAACTCGAGCTCGAGAAGATCTCATTATTACCTATTGCAAAAAACGCCATAATAAAAATATCTTAGAAGATATTAAACATCAAGGACCTAGTCGCTTTTTAGAAGAACTTCCCGAAGAACTTATAGATAGAAGCAATACAATAAGTAAAATTCAAGAGGCTCAAAAATTTAGCTCCATAGATACAGCCTTAGAAGATCTTCTCAAAGCATTTTCTTGATTTCCTCCCCTTGCTAAAGCAAGGGGATTTATACTGCTTAGATTACTACCTAGCTTCAGTGGGTTCGCAGTGCTGACTCTTTTGAA
>ERZ1673737.3796-NODE-3796-length-11148-cov-23.190390_pt1 | contig 11148 bp, 8 predicted proteins | sample MGYA00580211_ERZ1673737 | MGnify/ENA primary metagenome ERZ1673737 (study PRJEB41218, sample SAMN15661789) | gut metagenome | host: Homo sapiens | place: Canada: London | collected 2015-08-20/2019-03-30 | study: EMG produced TPA metagenomics assembly of... | reverse complement strand
AAATAACAGCCGGGTTAGGCTCCATAGATGAATATGAACGTTTTGTGCAGGCAGGCGCAGATGAATTTTTCTGTGGTTATGTACCATTTTTCTGGGCGGAAAAATACGGCACAGTAATGCCGTTAAATCGTAGGGAGGTTCTCTGCTGTAATGTTCAGCTTGGTGCATACAGTGAGCTGGAGATCCTTTCCCGGATGGTAAAAAAATATAAAAAGCCGGTACATCTCACCTTCAATTCCCTATATTATCTGCCGGAACAGTATCCGGAGATCGGAGATATCATAGAGAAGTGCATGAAAATAGGATTTCGAAGCTATATCATTGCAGATCCGGCGCTTCTTGTTTATCTGAAAAACAGGGGGATTTCCTGTGAGATCCATCTCAGCGGAGAGACAGGGGAAGTGAACAGCGAAATGCTGAAGATGTTCCGGCGCTTTCCTCTGAAGAGATTGATCTTTCATCGGAAAAACACGTTCCGGGATATGCAGTCTGTTATTGCATCTCAGAGAGAAGTGGAACAACAGGCCGGGATCCGACCGGAGGCGGGAATGGAGTTCGAGGCCTTTGTGCTGAATGAAATGTGTCAGTTTACGGGAGCATTCTGTAATTCTCTTCACTGTGATGAGATGGGATATCTTTGCAGGGTGCCCTATTGGCTGGGAACTGTACGGAATGGTGAGGCTGTTCCGGAAAAAATAAAGGCTCTTCAGGAGCAGGCCTGGGAGCAGGAACCAGCTCCGGAAGCATATGATGAATCCGGATATCTCTGCGGCGAGACAGGCTGTGGCCTGTGTGCACTGTATCAGCTGAAGAAGGCAGGGATCACGCATCTGAAGCTGGTTGGCCGGGGAAATTATGTGGATTATATGGAAAAAGATATCCGGAACCTGCGAAAAGCGCTGGAAATTTTGGACGTTGCAGAAAATGAAACAGCGTTTCAATGTATGATAAAAAGGATATTGTTTCCACATGGGTGCAGTGAAAAGTGTTATTATTGATGGAAGAATATAAATATTCACGAAAACCGGGATCCGGGCAGAATATATTTTCAGAAGAAATCCAGGACTGAAAGCTGTGAATATCAAATTGCTAAGATAGTGTGAGGAGAAAAGATAAAAAATGAATTTCGAGCGTGTAAAAAGAGAAGAAGCAGATACAGTTCTGAAGCTGTACCGTTCGCTGCTGGGGACGCCCTATTGTGTGTGGACAGAAGATTACCCTTCAGAAAAAGAAGTGGAATTTGATCTTTCCAGAGATGCGCTGTTTTGTATGCGGGACGCTGCAGGAAATATCGCAGGTGTGATCTCCATTGATGATGATCCAAATGTGGAATGTCTCACATGCTGGTCAGAAACAATGGTGCCGTCAGCGGAGGTCTCCCGGGTGGGAGTATGCCGGGAATTCCAGAACCAGGGAATTGCCAGGAAGCTTCTTGAGGGTGTGATGGAAGAATTGAAGAAGCGGGGCTATAAAGCTGTACATCTCCTTGTTGCGAAGGACAATGTAAAAGCACTCCGCTCTTATGATAAGCTGAATTTTGAGAACGTGGGAGAGTGTGAACTCTGGGGACATATGTACTGGTGTTATGAGAAAGCATTATAAAAAGTATTATAAAAAATGAAAAACAGGTATCTTTTTGCCGGGTGGTAGATCGACCACCAATGTCAGATCGATAAGTGGTGGTCAATACACAGTCAGCAGAGAAGATACCTGTTTTTTGTTTGAAAGCAGATCAGATCCTCCGGCAGCTGTCCCTTTCGATCAGCTGGTGAGGTACAATGATCTTTGTGGCCGGAAGGCTCGGATTTTCGATATGACTGATCATCTGCGTGGCTGCTTCCATTCCAAGCTGCCCGGAGTTAATATCAATGGAGGTCAGCTGAGGCGAAGTCAGTCTGGCAAAAAGTGAGTTGTTAAAGGAAAGAATGGACAGATCCTCCGGTATGGAGATATCTGCTTCCATACAGATCCGCTCCAGGGAAAGCGCCAGAATATCATCACTGACAAGCATAGCTGTAGGGCGCTCCTCACTTAAAAGCAGCTTTCGAAGCTCCTGAAACTCATTCTGGGAAGCGGCAGGAACCTCTATACAGTATTCGGGCTGTACGGTTAATCCGTGGCTGATCAGCGCAGTCATGTAGCCGGTTTTGCGGTCTGCGGAAAAGACCAGGGAATTATCTACACCCAGATAAGCGATCTTCCGGTGGCCCAGAGCATAAAGATACTCCGTTGCCTCCTGTCCGGCCAGAAGGTTGTCATTATCGATATAGATTGTATGATTGGTGTATTGTGCCGGTTTTCCGATCAGGATATAGAGAAGTCCTTCACTGAAAAGAAAATCAATAACAGAATCATTCACACGGGAATAAAGAACAATAAATCCGTCAACCTTACCGCTTCTGGACATGGAACGTACTGCGTTAAGGATCTCTTCTTCATTCTGACCGGTAACAATGGTGCTGATATACTGATGTGCGTTACAGTAGTGGCTGATCCCCCGGATCGTCTCAAGGTAAAAGGAATTCTCGTATGTCTCCTTTGGGGATGGAGGCAGGATGATACCGATGGAGCGGGAAATCTGTGCTGCCAGGTTGCTGGCCTGGAAATTCGGCTCATAGCCAAGCTCCGCCATGGCTCTGCGTACACGTTCCTTGGTTTCTTTACTGATAGATGGATTATTTTTGCAGGTTCTGGAAACGGTGGACGGGGACACCCCGGCCAGAGCTGCCACATCCTTGATGGTTACTGCCATAAATTTGCCTCCTTACGGATATGCCGGATCAAAGCGGAAGTATGCATCTGATCTGGCTTTTTTATATCTCAGTTTGATAGATATATTGTAGTTCATAACAAGGATACTGTCAAACATATTGCATAGAAAATTGCATGAAATTGCGTAAAAACAGATGCACAGAGAATCAGGTAGTGAGATGCAGACAGATTTCTGCTTGGCATGATGAAAAACTGCACAAAATCATGATGTAAAAATTGTAAGAAAGGTAGAAAAGACAAAAATGCATTGCACTTCATGCAAAATGGACGTATAATTTACGCAAACGGTTGCGTAGATTATATGAATATGCATCCGTGAGAGGATAATAGATAAGATGCTCTGAGATGCAGGGCTCAACATAAGGAGAGAAAAGATATGGATAAAAGAGCAGCCGGCATTCTGATGCCGATCACAAGCCTGCCGTCAGAATACGGCATCGGCTGTTTTTCAAAGAGTGCCTATGATTTTGTGGATTGGTTGAAGGAGGCTGGACAGAGCTACTGGCAGATCCTTCCGCTGGGACCTACAAGTTACGGAGATTCTCCGTACCAGTCCTTCTCCACCTTTGCGGGAAATCCGTATTTTATCAGCCTGAAGGCACTGGTGGAAGAAGGAGTCCTTACAAAGGAGGACTGTGATAAGGTCAGCTGGGGAAGAAGAGCAGACAGTGTAGACTATGAGAAAATCTACAAAGGCCGTTATAAGCTTCTCCGCAAAGCCTATGAAAACAGTAACATCAGCGAGAATCCGGATTATCAGAAATTTGTTGCAGAAAACAGCGGGTGGCTTTCCGACTATGCACTTTTTATGGCAGTAAAGGATCAGTTCGGCGGTGTTGAGTGGACAAAATGGGCAGAGGATATCCGCCTTCGCTGGGCAAATGCCATGGACTACTATCGCAGAGAATTATATTTTGATATTGAATTCCAGCAGTATATGCAGTTCAAATTCTATGAGCAGTGGATGAAACTGAAAAAATATGCCAACGAAAAAGGCATTCAAATCATCGGAGATATCCCGATCTATGTAGCTATGGACAGTGCAGATACCTGGGCTCATCCGGAGCTTTTCCAGCTGGATGAGGAGAATGTGCCGGTGGCTGTAGCCGGATGCCCGCCGGACGGTTTTTCCGCAACAGGACAGCTTTGGGGAAATCCACTGTACCGCTGGGATTACCACAGAAATACAGGATATCAGTGGTGGATCTCCAGACTGAGCTATGTATTCCGCCTTTATGATGTGGTAAGGATCGACCATTTCCGTGGCTTTGATGAGTATTTTTCCATTCCGTACGGTGCGGAAAATGCTATTAGCGGTCACTGGGAAAAAGGTCCTGGGATCGATCTGTTCCGCAAGGTAGAGCAGGCTCTTGGATGGAAGCAGGTTATTGCCGAGGATCTTGGTTATGTGACAGATTCTGTTCGTCAGCTTGTCCATGACAGCGGATTTCCGGGAATGAAGGTTCTGGAGTTCGCTTTTGATTCCAGAGATTCCGGATGTGCCAATGATTATCTTCCGCATAACTATCCGGAGAACAGTGTAGCATACACAGGAACTCATGATAATGAGACCATTGCCGGATGGTGGAAGAGCATTACTGCAAAAGAGCGTAAGCTTGCCAGAGATTATCTCTGTGACAGCTGTACACCGGACAAGGATTTGTATAAATGCTTTATCAGTCTGGTTATGAGAAGCAGCGCAAAGCTCTGCGTGATCCCCATGCAGGATTACATGGGGCTGGATAACAGCAGCAGAATGAATCAGCCTTCCACAGTAGGAAAGAACTGGAAATGGAGGATCCGCAAAAGGGAGCTGACTGTGAAGCTTCAGAAAGAGATCCATGGTATTGCGCTTCGCTACGGACGTATGAACTGGTCCGATTAACTGGTACGTTTGTGAGGTATATTCCGTTTAAACGGGACGTGTAAGAGAGTGCGAAGAATTTAGATAGAATAGTGTTTTTTTGTGTGATATAATGCTGTTTCGTAGAGGCAGCTGTCAGTAAAGGGGAGGCTGACAGCTGCCTTATTCGTTTATAAGGATGCAGGGAAGCGGAGGGAAATATCTGCTTTGGATGCGTCAGATTTTTTCAATAAGGGGAGAATTATGACAGGAAAAACACACGCAGCAGTGGGACTTGGAACGGTACTGGCCGTAACGCAGCCGTCCACAGTTCACGGGATGATACTTGCGGCAGGAACAGGAATGCTTGGAGCACTGATCAGCGATATTGATGTGGGAACCTCCAAATCCCATAAGGATGCGGACCGGATCACGCTGGTCGCGGTTCTGCTTGTGGCAGCAGAGATCGCATTGAATTATTTTTATAATTTTTCCATCTGGGAAAAGATCCGCAATAACCAGTCTATGGCACCGGTTGCCATGGGAGTTATTCTTTTTATTGCAGTCTGTGCCTTTGGAAAAAATCAGCCACACCGGTCATTTATGCATTCGATCATGGCTATGGCTATTTTGAGTGCGGCCATATCCATGGTGTCAATGAAGCTGGTCTTTTACTTTGTGGTTGGATTTACATCACATCTGGTACTGGACTGCTTTAACCGGAAACGGGTACGGATCCTGTATCCGCTGCCGGGAGGCATTGCACTGGATTTCTGTAAGGCAGGAGGCTTTGTGGATTCCCTGCTTTTTAAGCTTGGATCTGTAGCTGTGATCTTTGAGATCGTATATCTGGCTGTGCAGATGGGAGAGAGCTGGAAGCTTTTTCAGATGTAGGAATGTTTTATTTACCGATTACGGATATTTTTATATGGGGCGGATATTGCAGGAACTGAAGGTTAAGACAAAAAAGGAGCAGATTTTCCAAATGCGGAATATCTGCTCTTTTTTAACCGAGTGCGGATCATGAATATCCGACTGACGGTTTATAAGTGTGATCATTTATTCTTTCTGATCCTGCAGGCGCATGCTGTGTAAAGTACGTCTGTGGAAGAGTTCAGTGCTGTCTCACAGGAATCCTGGATCACGCCTACGATGAAACCGACACCAACTACCTGCATGGCAACATCATTGGGGATTCCGAAAAGGCTGCAGGCCATCGGGATCAGAAGAAGAGAACCGCCGGCAACTCCGGAAGCACCAGCCGCACTTGCAGCAGCAAGGATGCAGAGGATAAGAGCGGTTGGGAAGTCTACGCTGATACCAAGTGTATGTGCAGCAGCCAGAGCCATGATGGAAATGGTGATCGCGGCACCACCCATGTTGATGGTTGCACCAAGAGGGATGGAGATGGAGTATGTATCCTCATCAAGTCCCAGATCCTTGCAGAGCTCCATGTTTACCGGAATGTTGGCAGCAGAGCTTCTTGTAAAGAAAGCTGTGATACCACTGTCCTTCAGGCAGCGCAGAACCAGCGGATACGGATTCTGGCGTGTGCAGATGAAGGTAACGATCGGGTTGATCACCAGTGCAACAAAGAACATGGTTCCCACCAGTACACAGATCAGACGGCCATAGCTTAAAAGAACGCCAAGTCCCTGCTCGGAGATGGTTGTGAAGATCAGACCCATGATACCAAATGGAGCAAGGCTGATGATCCATCTTACTGCTGTGGAGGTTGCATCGGAAATGTTTTCGATGACAGTCTTGGTAGTTTCGCTTGCAGCCTTCAGCGCGATACCGAAGATGATTGCCCATGCAAGGATACCGATGTAGTTTGCATTTACAAGTGCGTCAACCGGGTTGGAAACAATGTTCATCAGAAGATTTTTGAGGACCTCTGCAACACCGCTTGGCGGAGTGACGTCGGAAGTATTTGTATTTTCGGAGAAAGTCAGCATGATCGGAAACAGGCGACTGGAAATCACAGCTGCCAGTGCTGAGAGTACATTTCCCAGAAGATAAAGTACAACAACGAATTTCATGTTTGTTTTCTGGCCTTTTCCCATGTGGCACAGAGAGCTCATTACCAGGAAGAACACCAGAAGCGGAGCAATTCCACGAAGAGCACCGACGAACAGATCACCGAGAATGGAGATCACAGATGCCTGAGGGATCGCAAGTCCGAGAATGATACCAACGATCAGACCACATATGATACGCTTGATCAGGTTGATGCTGTTCCATTTTTGAATCAGTTTTTTCATAACTAGTTTCCTCTTTCCTATTGTGTGAGTGTGCTAAAAAATGCTGAGCCGCAAAGCAACGATCCAGTGTAAAGGGCGGATCGTTCTAAGCCGGTATTACTGCATTGCGTAAAAGCACAACAGGATAATTATATACAATTATGTCCGCCTTGTAAAGACAAATGTACATAAAACGCGAGAAAGATATAAAAAGCGCCAGATCAATGCTTCGTCTGGCGCTATATATTTGAAGTATCAGGTCCGAATTTTCCGGAAGCTTACAGCAAAGAACAGAACCTCCGCAAAGCCTGTAATTCCCCATGAGAAAATATACAGGAGATAAAGTGAGGAAATGGTTTGGAAGTGTGCGAACACCGTATAGAACCAGATGACACGGAATACACAGGATCCCAGAATGATGATGATGGTCGGTGGGATACTTTTTCCGATGCCACGGGAAGCGGCGATACTGCAATCCATAAAACAGCTGAAGGCATAGCTGAAGCCCATGATCCGGATCCTCTCCATGCCGGCATCGATGACTGCCGGTTCTGTGGCAAACAGTGACAGAAACTGCGGACCGAAAACAAGAAGCAGTCCACCAAGGATCGCACCTGCGATGAAGGCATAGGTAAGGCTGATCCCATAAGTTTTTAGCATACGTTTTTTATTTCCGGCACCCCAGTTCTGACCGATGAAGCTTGCGCATGCAGTATAGAAAGCAAACATGACGTTGTAGATCAGAGAGTCTGCATTTGCGGCAGCGGCATTTCCGGAAACCGTGACTGCATCGAAGGAGTTGACACCGGTCTGTACGAACAGATTTGCAATGGCAAAAATCCCGTTCTGCAGACCTGTGGGAATACCAAGAAGCAGTACTGCTTTACAGGCCTTCGGGTGAAGACGGAGCTTACGCAGGGATACCCTGCATTCGTCTTTTCTCCGAAGGAGGTGGATCATTACCAGCGCTGCGGAGATATACAGTGCGATCGCGCTGGCAGTTGCCACACCTGCGGCGGCCATATGACAGACGATAACGAAAAACAGATTCAGAAGAACGTTGATCACTCCGGCAATGGAAAGATAGATCAGCGGTCGCTTCGTATCGCCGCGGGCACTTAATACGCCGTTACCGAAATTGTATACAGCCATGGCCGGCATACCCAGAGCATAAATCTTCATATATAAAACAGCCTGGTCCATCAGCTCCGGTTTCGTATTCATCATGGACAGCATCTGTCCGGAAAACAGAAGACAGACGACACAGACTAGAAGTCCTGCGATGGCACAGAGAAGAAGAGATGTATGGATCGTTTCTTCGGTACCTTTTCTGTTTTCGGCACCAAGCTCGTGTGCTACACGAACATTGACTCCGGCGCCCATGCCGATCAGGATTCCGGTAAATAAAGTGACCAGCAGAGTTGTGGAACCCACAGCTCCAAGTGCCATGTAATCTGCAAATCGCCCCACAACCGCAACATCACTTAAATTAAAAAGAACCTCCAACACCTGGGACCCCATCAGGGGAAGGCTAAAGAGGAGGATATTTTTCCAGAGAGAGCCGGAGGTCATCTCAATGGAAGACGTTTTCTTTTTTTCATTTTCACACATAGTTTACCTCATAAAAATTATAAAAAATTCCTTCATCCAAGGTATACAATACTATGTTGGAATAGGTTTGTAAAGAGGGGAAAATAGCTCTTTTACCAGGCGCAGAGGTTTGTTTTTATTTATAGATTCTACATTGATTTCAGTACGAACAATGATATAATAAATGAGAGCAATAAGAAAGTATTTTCAGAAATATTGGAAATATAAAATACAGCAGACTAAGGAGGAACTCAATACAATGAAAATCGGAAATGATATTTACTATGTAGGTGTAAATGACCATCAGGTAGATCTGTTTGAGGGACAGTATGTAGTGCCAAATGGAATGTCCTATAACTCATACGTGATCAAGGATGAAAAAATTGCAGTCATGGATACTGTAGATGCAAACTTTGCAGAAGAATGGCTGGGAAACGTGGCGAAGGTTCTTGACGGCGCGAAACCGGATTATCTGGTGGTTCAGCATATGGAACCGGATCATGCTGCGAACATTGAGAATTTCATGAAAGAATATCCGGAGACAACTGTTGTTGCCAATACCAAGACATTTACCATGATGGCAAACTTCTTCAGAGGAATGGATCTGGAAGGAAAGAAGCTGGTAGTAGCTAACGGTGACAGCCTGACATTAGGTAAGCACGTTCTTACTTTTGTATTTGCACCGATGGTTCATTGGCCGGAGGTTATGGTTACATATGACAGCACAGACAAGGTTCTTTTCTCAGCAGACGGTTTCGGTAAATTCGGAGCTCTTGATGTAGAAGAGGACTGGGACGGCGAGGCACGTCGCTACTATATCGGAATCGTCGGAAAATATGGCCCGCAGGTACAGAAGCTTCTCAAAGCAGCAGCAACTCTGGATATCCAGACGATCTGCCCGCTCCACGGACCGGTTCTTACCGAGAATCTTGGACATTATCTGGAGAAATATGATATCTGGTCTTCTTATAAAGTAGAGAGTGAAGGTGTAATGATCGCCTACACATCTGTATACGGACATACAAAGAAAGCAGCAGAGCTTCTTGCACAGAAGCTGGAGGAAAAGGGCTGCCCGAAGGTTGTTGTCTGCGATCTTGCAAGAGAAGACATGGCAGAGGCAGTGGAGGATGCTTTCCGCTACGGCAAGCTGGTACTGGCCAGCATTACATACAACGGAGAAGCATTCCCGTTTATGCGTACATTCATCGAGAACCTGACAGAGCGTAATTACCAGAACCGCACCATCGGCCTCATTGAGAACGGAAGCTGGGCACCGACAGCAGCCAAAGTCATGAAAGGAATGTTCGAGAAGAGCAAAAATATTACATGGCTTGAGAACAATGTAAAGATCATGTCCTCTCTCAGCGATGAGAATGTGGCAGAGATTGATGCAATGGCAGAGGAGCTCTGCAAGTAATTTCTGAATGTCAGAACAGCTTATAAAAAATAAAGATATAACATAATAAAAAGACGTGGACCCGGATCGATATGTTCGTTCATTTACTGAGTTGTTAATGAAAGAAATATATCGATCCGTAAAGTCACGTCTTTTTTATTTACCGAGCAACAGTTACATCCTCTTACACCACATAAATCCATAAGCCGGAAGCCCCACATCCTTAAGCTCCAGAGTCTGGTCTGTGATCAGATCGCGGAAGGTTCCCTTCTCCTGCATCCAGGCAGTTTTCTCACTATCACTGAAGTTGAAGATTCCGATAAAGCGGTCATCTCCCTTCTGACGGAGGATACAGAGAATACTGTCATCATGAACATCATATGTATACACATCACAGTCCTTATCAAAAACAGATTCCTGACTGCGGATCTGTTCCATGCGGTCCAGAGTCTGGAAAATCTGTCCCTCAACGGAGGTTTTTGATTTTCTCTTTCCGGCAAGCTCCCACTGGAAAGCACCACGGTGGATATAGCGGGAATCTGCAGCCTTATCCGGATCCTCTTTATAGGAATAATCATTGAGACGTCCGATTTCATCGGAGCTGTAAAGCATCGGGATTCCGGACTGGGTAAGCATATATGCGTGAAGCATCAGATCCTCGCGGATACCCCTTTTCAGCTTCTCGTCATCTTTTTCAAAAAGAGCAGCCTCGATCCCGCACATGGAAGCAGTAGTTCCGCAGAAGCGGGCATCCTGAGTTACCGGGTCATCATTATAGAGCTCTCCGCGGCTGTCGCTTCCCGGATGCTTTCCTGTAAAGAAATCATTCAGGTAACGCTTATGGGATGGCTCATCCATGTCCCATTCTTTCAGGGTGGCGAAATCAAGTCCCCAGCCGATATCGTCATGGCAGCGGAGATAATTCAGGAAGGTGTACTGCTTCGGAAGGCTGTTTACAATGTCCATTTGTTTTTTCAGAAGACGGATATCGCGAGTGGCAATGCTGTTCCAGGTTGTAGCCATAGTGGTTACGTTGTAAAGCATATGGCACTCAGGTTTTTCTACAGTTCCGAAATAAGGAACAACTTTCTCCGGCTCCATAACGACCTCACCAAGAAGTACAACACTTGGGCAGACGATTTCGGCGATCATACGCATCATACGGACGATGGTGTGAACCTGTTTCAGGTTACGGCATGGAGTTCCCAGTTCCTTCCAGATATACGGAACCGCATCAATACGGATGACATCCATTCCCTGGTTTGCAAGGAAGAGGAAGTTGTACATCATCTCATTGAAAACAC
>ERZ1673737.3793-NODE-3793-length-11155-cov-4.232613_pt1 | contig 11155 bp, 9 predicted proteins | sample MGYA00580211_ERZ1673737 | MGnify/ENA primary metagenome ERZ1673737 (study PRJEB41218, sample SAMN15661789) | gut metagenome | host: Homo sapiens | place: Canada: London | collected 2015-08-20/2019-03-30 | study: EMG produced TPA metagenomics assembly of... | reverse complement strand
ACACACCGCAAGAAGCGTGGAACCAATGGAAGGGCACGTATCATCTCAGCATGGTTCTGTGCTACTCCACTTTCATTGCTGCCGTGTGGAAGATGTACACTTTCCCGGCTGACTGGGGCTACGGTCTCGTTTTGTTCCGACACATTCTCGGAGCAGGTCTGATTAGTCTGCAAATCTGGACTTCGGTCAGCATCTACGAGTCCCTTGGTGAATTCGGCTGGTTCTTCGGTGACTTCTTCTTCGATGAGTCCCCTAAGCTTACCTACAACGGTATCTACCGCTTCCTCAACAATCCCGAGCGCGTCCTCGGTCTGGCAGGTGTATGGGGCGCCGTCCTCATCACCAGCAGCGGAGCTGTCACCTTCCTCGCTCTGTTGAGCCACATTTTGAGCATGGCTTTCATCCAGTTCGTGGAACGCCCGCACATGCAGAAGCTATACGGCCGTAGTCTTCGTCAGGATGCCGGTCTCGTCAAGAGCCTCAAGCGGTCCCTGCCTCCCTCTCTCCAGCAGCTCCACGGAAGTGTTGACAAGATGTTTGATGACTCCTTCGACTTCATCGAAGAGCTCCTCGACAACGCCCGGCCAAAGCTCGCTGCGGGAGTGAACACCTTCGTCAAAGATACCACAGCCCTCTTCCAGAAGTATCCCGCTCGTGTCACCATCTCCCGCATCGATGCGGACCTGGCTGGATTCGATACCCGCGACTATTCCCTGTCTGTGGAAGGAACCAATGCCTTGTCTTTTGAGGAAAGCCAGAAGAATAAGGGCCGTGAGGGTGCCAATGCTCGCATGCCCCTGGACCGCCGTGGTGACCTCAAGGACCTGACCTTCGAATACGGTTCCCCAATCAAGGTCAAATGGACTGCCCCTCTCAACCACAGCAAGAAGGACTGGATCGGTATCTACCGCGTCACAGACAACACTTCTCGCGAGGTGACCCGTGTATCATCGCAAGGCCGCTGGGTCGCAACTAACGAGGGTTCATATGACAACCTGACCTGCGAGAAGGGCATTCTGACAAGCGATGTTGTCATCCAATCCTCTCAGAGCAACGACAAGGACGCCCGTGAGTTCGCCTCTGGCGAGATTGTTCTTACCGGCGACAAGCTCTTCTGGACGCAAGGCGTCTTCGAGCTCCGCTACCACCACAATGGCATGCACAATGTCATGGCCATCTCGCGACCCTTCGAGATCCGCATCCGTCGCTCAAACGAAGATGACACCGTCGTGGATGCAGAATCCATCTCGGAGTCTGCCGTTGAGAATGCTTTGTTACCTGTTGTTCGAAACTGCTTCGACCGGGATCCTGAAATCGCTCCGGAGACCGTGGATGAGCAGTTCGGCGGTCTTGTAGAACGGGATGGCAAGTTTGCGAAGCGTGTTGTGTTTGCTATTCATCAGATGTGAGTCCCTCATCCCTACAAAATTTGGATTTGCATTCTCCTAATCACTGATGTATCTTTTGCTAACCCGCCATCCAGGTTTGGTATCGAATTAGCACCCGAGGTTGTCAAATCCGATGGCAATGTCCGAAACCTCGCCTGGAGAATATGCAACGCCAAGAAAGTACTGGTACGTATCAAATAGCTCACTGGATAGCAATATTTCCTTGAACCAAAACCCCGAAACTAATTGCGAAATCATGCAGGCTCCTTACAGCATGTCCAGATCCAATGGGACGACGACACCACTCGAGGAGAACAAAGAATAGATGAGTACGGGTACTTAAAGAGAGAGAGATTGCTTGTCCGAGAAGCCGTGTTCTGTTTGAGTCGGGTATGTGTGTGACCACGGCTGTCTGTGAAGTGCCGACAATGTGAGGGTGGGTGGGCTCGTTTCGTTTCTTGAAAGGCATTTTGCTTTACGTGAAAGAGAAGGGCGCGAATTAGAAATGGTGTCATGAAGAAAAGGAGTTGTTTTGCTTGTTCGCTTGATTCGCTTGATATGCGAAGTTTCATATTCATGATTCCCACGGTGTTTTGTGTTTAGAATTAAGGAGGTAGACGGCGGTGGTGATTCTAATGGCCACGCTATTGAAGGCCCCCGGAGGTTAGGTACGACTGCGAGCCATTTGGCCGGTTTTACTCCTATGTACATTGCTTTAGGGTTAATGCATTACTTTGCTTGAGCTCGCTTACTACGGTGACGATGTACGAGTGGAGAATGATTGACAAATTCAAATCATGGATATTCATTTTTCAAGCTATGTTGGATATATAGAAGTACGGGCAGACCTAAATCTTGGAAGCTGTCAGCGTAATTCACCAAGAGAAGTGATAGCAGAAGCAAGGAGCATGTAGCTTAATCAGCCAGCCGGTTAACTCATCCCATCCCCTGTTGGCCCCTCGCACCAAACAGTCGCCCAAGACGGACAAGCTGCCCAACACGAGGGAACCAACACAAGTCGGGTTGCAGTACCATGCCGCTGGCAAGACAACAGAGTGAAGAATGTACTCAGTCAACGACTTAACCCAAAGTTCTCCAAGTGTCCACAACCTTCCTCCCTTTCACATCCGAAGACATAAAGGTCCAGTATTAGGGAGTTGGAAGACAATAGATCGACGACTGTATTGATCACACTGCTGTACGGCTTGGGTGCAATCCAAGAGGCGGCTCTCACAAGGAGATCATTGAATGGATTGACTAGGTGTCATCATAAAAGGTGGGGGTAGTGTGCAGTGGAAGAGCGATGATACCGTACCTTTGACTTCATGAGAAGGTAGGTGATGCACAATGCAAGCTACGTGACTAGACTTTTGACTTGTCAGTACTCTTGTCAAGACAGGAAGGCTGAAAGGCAACAATGAGGAAGGCTCAAGAAGTGTCAGGAGTTTTTGGTAAGAATTTTGTTATCTTCAAAAATTTTGCAGAAGCAGAACTGAAAATGGTTTTTCATCACTTGAGGGAGTTGAAAAAAGAAAAAAAAAGTTCTTACCTTGTTAGTGAAAATTTTCGCGGAGCTTCCCCGGACACTTGACAGCGACCACTGAGGATTCTGAATCTGCCTGAAGCTATTGTCAGTCCCTGATGCAGAAACAAAGTAAATAATGATAACAATAGAAGGTTGTTGTCTTTAGTCAGATGGTAGTGCATGTTGTTCTTGGCCCATTTTTCGTCGCCGAACAGGAGGTTGGATCTCTCTCGTCATATAGACAGTGCAGGTGGGGGGTTACAATGGTACTCACGTTTAGTGTTAGTGAAGCATGAAGATCCAAGCATCAGTGAAGACGCTGCTCAATGCCCTCGACATTTGAAGGGCTCTGGTAAACAGAGGAGTGTGAAAGGAAGAAAAGAGAGAAGAGCAGAAAAGTCAAGAAAAACCATAGACGCTAGGCGGTGGGGCCGACAAACCATGCAAACCCCAAGATTTCCGTTTCTGGGACTTCAACCATCGCGACACTCGACAGCTTTAGCATTGCGCCAATTCACGTAAAATGGCTGACAGACGACGTATCAACGGCCCGCCTGGGGGCACAAGACCTCCGGTCTTTGCCTCTGTTCAGCAATCCTCAACTGGTGCCGCAGACCGTGCCCGGCGCCAGCGCCAGCCCGCCGAACTACGGAAAATCTGTATGAGCACCTTGAGAAGCTTCCGCTTGATCGCAGCTAACCTCGAACGCAGTCTTGAAAACGGGACTGATCCCAACCGCCTCGGGATCTTCGTACCTTGAATTTGAACCATCCGCCTCCCTCGCCGCCGCCCGCTCCAATCCCAAATCTCTGATCCCACCTTCCTCAGCACTCAAGCTGGCCTGCACGGTCCACGGACCAAAGCCACTCCCCCGATCTGCTGCATTCTCGTCCAACCTCGTTCTCACAACACACGTAAAGTACGCGCCTTTCGCTGCCCGCAAAAGGAAAGGGCATATTCGCGATGCCAGCGAGCGTGATCTAGGCGTACATCTAGAGACTGCCATTCGCGGCGCAATCATTGCTGAGCGCTGGCCCAAGAGTGGGCTGGATATCACTATCACTGTCATCGAGGCAGAAGATGACCGCTGGTGGGGCGATGCTCCCAATTCGCACGACGCCTCGTGGGGAATGATGAATGTTCTCGCTGGGTGTATCACAGCTGCTTCTGCTGCTATTGCGGATGCTCACATTGACTGCCTTGACCTTGTTTCAGGCGGTGTGGCTGCTTTGGTGGCGGACGACTCGAGCCCATCTTCAACGGGAGCTCCACGGCTCATGCTTGACATGGATCCAGCGGAGCATCGTTCGATTGTGTCTGCTTGTGTGGTGGCATATATGCCTGCGCGTGATGAAATCACAGAGCTCTGGCTCAAGGGAGATAGCTCAAGAGCTGCTCTCGAGAAGGATGATGAGCGGACGGGCCATGAAGCTTTGGTGGATGGTGCTGTTGATGCGGCTCGTGGAGCCAATACTGTTCTAGCTGAGGCTGTGAGGGAATCCATTGAGAGGTCTATTGCTCAAGTCTAGGATAGATACATCACATAACGAATGAATGAAGTCTACAGGTATCCTGTACATGCGCCAGGAAATTACCTACGTCTGTCCATTCTATAAAGATATTCAACAATGGAAGACGCCATGATATTTCTAAATGGCGAGGACGTTGTTTAAGAAAGCTCGCATGATACACCTGTACCATCAGGGGGTCGTAAGTCTTTACATTAACTGAAAGTTAAATCGGACATCACTATGATTGTCCTAGTGTCTCTGTTAATATCATGACTTAGGAAGTAGTATCAGGCCCCAAGCAGGTCCCTGAGATTATAATACATTGGCGTTTGGATATACACCAACCCGACACCATTATCACGGAGCTTGGATATCCATGTTTCCCCTACTAGCATGTTTGATGAGGGATCATAGGTATGTTGGTTTAAGAAAGATCATGGAGTATGGACAGTCGAGATGGATTGTCTATCTAAATAGAGAACGCGTAATATAAAACTCCTAGAAGCCATCTCTGTGCATTTTTGTACCACCCAGATCTCTCATGTACAGGTGACGGACGTGATAGACCACCATGGCTTCACATCATATCCTCATTAAGTCCCATCGTGGTCCTGGTAAAAGCTCTTTAGACGTGTCATCAATTCTACACAAGCTAACTGATTGCGGTAGATGACCTTGTCTGGTCTGCCAGTATTGAAAGAAAGTTTTGCGGATCATTCTGGACTTCAGTTGATGTTATGTTTGTCCGCTATACGCATAAGAATGAGAACCATCTACTCGAAGAACTTGCGGATGAAGATGTCTTTCTGGATGGCACCATCGCGTCTCCACAGAGCGTCGGGTCAACCAGCGCCCTACAGTGCCTTCGCCAGTGTCTCTCAGTTACCATCATATCTGGGGAACGAGATTCATGTTTGTTGAAGCTCATTGTTCCCAACTCTGCAGGTCAGATTGTGCGAGCCGACATTATTCCTATTCGGCTGGTGGATCAAGAATACGTCGAATCTGTTGTTTCATTCTTCCGGCCTCGGCAGCAGTATTCACCCGCAGTACCTATCAACCAGGAACTAAAAGCCCTATTCAATGCAGCCGTGGCTGGAATAATAGTCGCGCATGTGCCGAGCGCAGAGCCTTCAAAGTTGTCTACAGCGATAGATGCTGAACTTGAAAACCGGTTGTCGTTTCCCTGGATGATCAACTCCCCTCTGCGCGTGCAGACGCTGGCAATAGTCGAGGGCGGCCACGTTCACCCCAAAAACGGTGGGTATGCGCCATCAGTTTATCTGTCGGCGAAGGCCCTAGGACTCGATGTGGTGGTCCTTGACAACGCGGGCCACTGGTTGGATGGACTGGAATATGCCCACTGGCGTGCTGAGTTTGTGCCTATCGACCTTCCAGACGAGCCGGACCCCGGGCTCGCCTCGCGGATTGTAGCTGCAATTCAAACCTGCGGTCGCAAGATCGACGGCCTGATGACCCTGTGCGAGTGGTACAAACCACATGTCGCTCAGGCCTGTCAGGAGCTCGGGCTGCCCACGGATCCTCCGAGAGCGTATGAGATCGCCACGGACAAATACCAGACGAGCAGTTTAGCCGGGCATTCGGCGCATCTTTGTCGTTCTCTGGATGATGCGAGGCAGGCCCTGCATTGTAAGGCATTCAGTGCCCCGTTGTCATCAAACCCTGCAAGGGCTGGAGCTCCGAAGGCGTGGCTCGTTTCAACACCCCCGAAGAGTTCGAAGCCGCCCTGAGCTTGATCGATACCAGGCGCCACGGGGTGGAGTTTGTACTCGAGCCATACTGTAACGGGCCCGAGGTGGACGTGAATGTCGTTTTGTGGGAAGGGGAGATTGTCTTCTTTGAGATTTGTGACGACTTTCCTAAGCCCGCTGACAGCCTCCAGTCGACAGGGAGCCAGAGCTTCCACGAACTGGATAGCGTGTACCCATCCATTCTGCCCAGCTCCGAGATTGAGTTACTCCGCAGCTCCTGTCAGGACGCCCTCCGAGCGATGGGCTTTGACAGAGGCGTTTTTCACACTGAATACCGGGTCGCGGTTTCCAGCGTCGAGTACCGTCTAGTTGACGGATTGGTAGACTTGGTTCCTCGTACCCACGCTATTTCCAACAGTGCAGGATCGAAACAAGCTCAAGCATGGCTTCACGAAGTAAATCCGCGTCCACCTGGCATGACTGCTTCGAAGATTGCTGAAACGACTTACGGTGTCGATTACTGGGGGCTCTCGCTGTTGATGCCCCTAGGTGATGAAATCCGGATTTTCGCGCCGTCTCGACCTTTCGTCAACGGAGCACAGTATACTTGGCCTCTTGGACAAGGTTTGTGTCTGCAGCGATCCGAGTCGTGATTTCTCCGACGGTATTGACATCGTAAAAGCCAATGTTCTGTCGCAGACACCCCTCAAGGAAGTGTTCTCGGATTTGACAGCTGAGGCGCTCTCCGACATAGATGAAGCGCTCAGGGTCGATAGGGTAACCGTAACAAACTCCCCGATGCACAAGTAAACAAAGTACAACACGATGTGTCTCGTTTTGTCCGTCAGTTCGTCGGAAGTCACCTCACCCCCGTAAGCGCCTAGGAAAATGCCCGCCAGTTTGCCAAAGATAACGGACATTAATGGTAGGGCAGCGCCCCCGGCAATCGCACAAATGGTCCCCCCAACCAGGATGGCATAGTCAAGGACTGTCGCATAGCGGTATAACGTCCAAATCCTGACCTTGGCCGAGGGAAGTGTAATTTGTCGTTTCAACACATCCGCATCGCGGTCGAGTGCCTTCTCTGCCATCTGATAAGTACTTTGTTATTTGTTGCTCTTCTTAGAAAGCAGATTGAGATGAAAGGAGGAAAGAAGTAGATTCGAGACCTACAGCTGCAACAACGAAACCAGCAGAACTGTTCGGCCCTCCGAACAAGCTTCAACAAGAGAATGTGTACTTTGTGATTGGTAATTTGAATGATTATCCTGTACATAGACCCGCAGGCTAAACAGACGGCATGCCTTTATAGAACTAGGCTTATTGACAAGGATACTCCATGGTCCAGCATCTACACTGGTGAAATAGATCACGCCAATATGACACCCCATTCGATCCACATTTTCAGTGTCGTCTGCTGCAGCTCTAGCTGTTGTTCTTTGGTCAGGGCAACTGGTCCCAATCCTCTGTTTTTCCTGGATTCTAATGTCTCCCGTAAAGCCGGCCTTTCGTCCTCATCATGTGCAAAAGCAAAGGAGCGAACCTCAGCATTAGCCCAGTCCGTAGCTTTACAGTATGGATTAGCATGAGACGGAGGGAAGTGAGAAGGCAACAACCCACCATGTGAATTAACGGCATTCACCCAGTCATTTGTAAGAAAATGCAGAAAACAGCCATGGGAAACCACCACGATCTCCTTTTCAGGTCGCTGGCTCAGCCACTGCCGTGCCAGTTGAGCTCTCTCTAAAAGCCTGCCCGCGACTGGAGCCCATTTGCCTTCCTATATGTAGTCCGCTTAGCCTTACCCAAAACTAAACAGATTAGACCCCGAACGCGTACCTTGATGTGCCAGCCAGGCTCTACCACAGTAAAATCTACCGGCAGTTTCTCGAACTCGGCTTTGATCTCAAGCAGGTCCCTACCAGTGTCACAGATGAGATCACTTGCTTCCTGCACCTCTGGCCAGGCGATAACCTGCAGGCCGCCGTCCCCCATCTTTGAGGGGAACGCCAACAGCGCGGTCTGAATCGCGCGTCGCAATGGTGATGAGAGAATCAGTTGAATATTTTCCAATGCAGGGAACCTGGCACCCAAGGCGCCGGCTTGCTCTTCTCCCAGCGGCGTCAGTTCGGGGTCGGGCAAATGGTGGTTTGCATGGCTGAGATTGTGGACACCTTGCGCGTGGCGCACACAGTGAAGTATTGGCGACATTCCTGAAACATCTAGCTTTCAGTGTGAGAAAGTGAAAAGTGGTTGGACTTCATGTTTGAGAGAAGAATCAGACAGACACAGGGGTTTGCCAAGACCGGGGTTTCGTTGATGTCAACCAACGAAGCCCTACATTGAGCTAACAGCCAATTCAACATGCAATATATGTCAGAACCTGCGATTCCATTCTGGTGGACTTTTTTTATATGTCTACAGTAGTTATCCATGGCTCACCAAGTGCCTAATGGGCAGACATCCGCTGCAGAAATGGCGGATTTGTACCGTAACGAAATCCACGGCAAAACCAGTAAGCACCTTCATATGCCCAGGCTTTTGATATCAATAACTTAACGAATATTATACAGTCAGACTGGATACGGTTGGTGTGTATTGTCCCCCGCCCCATCGCCTTCGTATCGACAAGATCTAAGGATCAATACTTAAAGAGATCCTTAGTCTACAAGTGATCATAAGATGATCGTTTCTTAGAAAGGGATTAATTGGATAGCAATATGTAGCTTTTTGGCAGGACTTGAACTACTCTTCAGCCACAGACGACTCGTTCCCACAAAGAAAAGTGCTGCTCATCTTCTCAGCCTCTGCATATCTCTCCTCCAGCAGCATAGCGATATGATCGGCCGACGACTTCTCCTTGGCGAAGACCAGTCTAAAGCCCGCACTCCGCTCGGAGGTCGTGACAGCATCGACCGAAATTCCAAAGCCTTTTTGGTGGGTAGCCAGAAGGTTGATTTCGTTTTCGTCGAATTCTTCCAGATACGGAAGCAGGAGACTAGTAAGCTGAAAGCAACAGCTGTTCGTCAGTGGTTCAGATTTCACATTGCACAGACTGGGTGACAAACCTGGCTGTCGGCGCCGTGTCCATCCATGAGGGGTGTGATGCAGTCCAAACCATCAGCTAGTTGAGGAGGAGAAAGAAATGTGGGCGCTCCATCCAAAAAGCATTTTGTCCAGCTCATCCAATTCGCACAGTGCAATCAAGTGTGAAAATAAGCAAACGTAACCTTCCCCATTACCCCTGTCACCTTCGCACCTATCACCTCATTGAAAGTGTACTTTATCAACGGGTGAGGACCGGGGGTTATATGGTGGCATTCTTAGTGCATGAGGGAATGCTTAAGACCGTTATGATCTGACCTTCAGGTTCCTTGGCCCAAAGATTAGGATTATGGGTTGGCCAGTCATGATGGTCAACGGTAGGGTATCAATCAATCAATCAATCAAAGTTCTATTAACCTGGTGGAGCTTAACTAGTATCGTAATGGCTATGCAGGCGCTTCTTTCCAGTTGAAGCAAGAACTCGTGTCCCGTACGCCTCATCCTGCTCCAGTACAGAACTTGAGCTGGTCTTCGAAATGTGAGAGAGTACCAGCCATACATTTAAGTCAAATAAGCCAAACCGTAATCCCAAAACCTAGTACAAATGAGAAACTCAACGCTAATAAGCAATGAATGCAAAATGAATGCAAAATGAATGCGTGGATGCACCGTCTACCTCTCCTATCCCTGTCCTCGTCTCACAGTCCATAAGCACTCCTCCGCATCGCGATCCCAGCCAATTTGTACTGCTACAAGATGAAGTCCCGTTCTCCGACATCCTCACTTCAGCCTCGATTGCTGATTATCGTTGTTCAGTGCCCAGTCAGGCAACGTATATTCTAATAGCTTGAGTGAGGCTCTCTCCTTCCTTAAACGTGTTGGCAAGCAATACTGAGTGCCTAGCGTCTTCGGGACTCTGCTATATAGCCTCGAGGTCGAGGTCTTTAGGTTCATCATCGGATTCTTCTTGGTCAGCGTGTTGAAACTGAGTAAGAAGACCGGTCTGGTGCATAAACTTGGCAACGTAGCGGGTTGCCAGCGGGTTAGAGACAATACTATCGTAATTCGACGTATCAAATGGTCTAATCGCTTTGTGTAACTGGTCAAAAAGCCGTCTTCTCAGCTCGCCGTACGTCTCACATTGAAGTAGAACGTGCTTTGGTGTCTGTGAGCCTTCTCTATAGGGGTTTATCGGATTCCACTTCGTTAATCTTGAATAGAAAGTGCCGAAGCGTAATGCGTATCGAGCGTATATGTATCATGATCGATAATCGTGGCTTTCAAAGGCATTCGTACAAACGCAATACTTTCTTATTCGGCTATTCTACTAAGCGTTTTGTGGGTTAGGCGGTCCTCTCGCTTTCCTACTGCTTCTTCTAACAGTCTGAGAGCGTATCTAGGATCGCTAGAAGAAGTAGTAGGAGAGCGAGAGGACCGCTCAGCCCACAAAACGCTTGATAGAATAGCCGAACAAGAAGAAGACCTTACGACTATACGAGGGCTTGTCGAAGCCACGATCATCGATCATGATACAAATAAGGTCATGCGTATTGCGCTCCGGCACTTCCTATATAAGATCAACGCAGTGGATTCGGACAAATGCCCCTATAGAGAGGGCTCCTAGACACCGAGGCATGTCTTGATTCAATGTGAGACCTTTAGCGCATTGAGAAAGCGACTGTTTGACCAGTTGCACCGAGCAATTGGACCTTTGAACTGTCCAATTATGACAGCATTGTTTCTAACCCGCTGGCAACCCGCTACGTTGCCAAATTCATGCACCAAACCGGTCTTCTTGCCCAGTTTTAACACGCTGAACAAGAAGAGTCCGATGATGAATCCGGAGACCATGAGGTTATAGAGCAGAGTCCCGAAGACGCTGGGCACTCACCACCGCTTGCCACCACGTTTGAGGAAGGAGAGAGCCTCACTCAGCTATTCGAATACACGCTGCCTGACTGGGCGATCCCTGAA
>ERZ1673737.3791-NODE-3791-length-11162-cov-4.367606_pt1 | contig 11162 bp, 9 predicted proteins | sample MGYA00580211_ERZ1673737 | MGnify/ENA primary metagenome ERZ1673737 (study PRJEB41218, sample SAMN15661789) | gut metagenome | host: Homo sapiens | place: Canada: London | collected 2015-08-20/2019-03-30 | study: EMG produced TPA metagenomics assembly of... | reverse complement strand
TAGATGGGTCTTGAAACGCCAATCGGAGCTGGAGTCGAAACCAGCAGAGGTGAAGGCGCCCTTAATGCCGAGTTCATCCTTCTTGGACTGCATGTCGTCAGCAACGGCCTTCAGCTTACTAAAGGAGTTGATGTCTTTGATGGACTTGGCCTTGGCGCCGGAAGTGCTGAAGTATTTGTTAAGGATGTCTTTGTTGTAGATTAGGCCATAAGTCTCCATGACGTACGGTACGCCAACGACCTTGTCGCCATCCTTGAGGGCAACATCTTGGTTCTGCAGTTGCTTGTATACCTCTGTGCCGGACATGTCAGCAGTGTAGTTCTTCCAGTTGGCGTAACCGACCGGACCGTTGACTTGGAACAGGGTCGGTGCCTCGGACTTAGCCATCTCGCTCTTGAGCTGCTGCTCATAGGTATTGGAGGCCGCGGTCTGAACGTTGACCTCGACGCCGGTTTCCTTAGTGTACTCCGCAGCCAAATCGGCCCACTCGTCGGCGGCTTCTGGTTTGAAATTGAGGTAGTATACCTTGCCCTTGCTTGAATCAGAGCTCGATGAGCTGCCACAAGCGGCAAATGTCGTGACAGACATGGCGGTGACCGCAATGAGGGCTAGTGCGGACTTCAATTTACGATTCATCTTCGAACCTTCCTTTTCTGCATCGGGTCCAACGTCCCCGTTGGATATGTGCACTGAGATAGTGCTGCTTTCTGCCGATGCCCCTATTATGCATCACTTTCATCTTTTTTGCAAACGATGGCAGTATTTTGTTGATTTATCACGTTGCAATACCGGGCAATCCGCTATTTGCTGCCATTTTTAGGCATAAAATTAGGCGACACACTATGCAAGCGTTTGCTAAAAAAGTTGTACATCAAACGATTGACTGTAGCAAAAAGCCGCATCCCCTGAGAGACAAGGGATGCGGCTTGAGGTGAGCTACTTATGGATGACGTCAGCGCGGCCAACGTTCCTCGGCGCTAGGTAGTTGCGGAAATGGAGCGTGTGGCCCCTTCTGGTACCAGTAGGCAACTGATGCCACATCATCCTGACGTTCGAAGAATCCGCGGTGACCAACACCGATTTGCTGAACGGTCACCTTCAGGTTGGAACGGAAACGAATCGGATCGGGGATGTGCCAACGGTAGAAGCCACGCATCGGGGGGCAATCATCATTGTGATAATCGTTGTGAATCAGCTCGTCGTGTGAAGAGTAATACGGGTATCCGAGATACGGTGTGCAGTAGTTTTGCTCCACGGTCTTGCCATTGACCTGCTTGGCGAAGCTCCAAGAGCCTCCGAAATAGTCCTCGGTGCCGGTGCCGCAGATCGTGGGGTACTCTTCATCGTCATCGATGTAGAATTTGAATTCGCCTTCACCCCACCAGTAGCGCTCAAGCGTGGTCAGTGCCAGGTAGGTACCTACATAATGCCCTTCACCTTTCACGCCATCAAGCACCACATAGTCTCTCCCCTTTTCAGTAAGGCGCTGGCGCCGCCATTGTGCGTGGAAATAGGCAATGTCATCGTCGAACGGCTCGTCATTCACGGTGTAGTCAATCTGGTAGAAAAATGCGCTGATGGCGTTCTTGTGTTGGTTTTCGAGCGTGATGCGTGCGCGTGCGCCGAACGGCATCGAAAAGTACATGTTGAAACCGCGGTTCGGCACTACGGCGACAGGCATGGAATTTACTAGGCACGCACGGCCGAATCCGCAGCAAAAGAAGTCACCAAGCGGACACTCCACACTTGGTTCCTCCTCGTCATCCCAATAGAAGCGCAGCACAAGGTCCCGCAGTACAAAACAATCGGCATCGGTGGTCTTCTCGTCAACGGTTATCCAGATGTGTCGAATGCAGCCGGGGCCGGTGATATCAGCAAGAGTCGCCGTTGCGCCGACGGGTATGTTACGTAGGCAAGGGCTGCCTTTGCGACTTGGGCCAAGCTCACTGGCCGCTATGCCGCCTTTGCCCGGTTCGCCGGTCGGGTTTTCCGCGTTGACTGCGCGGCTTGATTCGTGCCGTATCTTGGTCAAGGATTCTAGTGTCATGTTCGTTCCTTTCATGGCGTATGCTGCGTCTGTTTGCGCGATACATTCATATCTGTGCGTATCAGCTTCGGTCACAGACGTTGTTTGTTTTTTGAATATGAGAAAGTCTCCATCGGCGAGCGAGAAAGCCGATGGAGACTGTGGTCATGCCGTTATGGACCAGGTGAAAATGGCGTTATGCGATTCACCGCGGCCCATAGGCGAATCACTTGTGGGCTGGCGGAAGCATGCCGAAGTTGTTTTCATAATCATTCCAGGCGCTGGTCCAATCGTCCAGATATGCCTTCTTCACGCCATTCCAGTCACCGGTGCCCTGAGCGTACTCGAGCAGTGCATTGGCCACGCCGTCAGCCCATGCCTGTCCCGGAATATAGGCGCCATGAATTGGAGTGAGGCCATCGGACTCAAGCTTGAGCGCGGACTTGGTCAGCGGGTTGTCAGGCTGGAAATCCTCGGAGTCAAAGGTGGTGAACGGAACGGCGAAGCCCATATCCTTGGAGAGAATCTTCTTGGCATCCTCGTCGGAGACCATCCACTTGATGAAATCCTCAGTGGCCTTCTTGTCCTTGTCGGAAGCGTTCTTGTTCACAGACCAGGAGATGTCATAGATGGAGTTCGCGGCGTACTTGCTCTCATTCGGGAAACCCATGTAGTACGGCAGCATGGCCAAGTCTTCATCGGCAACTTCGTTGCCTTTGATCTGGCTATAGGCCCATACACCATTCGGGTAGAAAGCGACCTTGCCGGCGGAGAACTCGGCGGTGGAGTCCTCATAATTCACCGAGCCAAGCATGGTGTTTTCGGTCGGGTTGTCCTTCATCTCGAGATCCCACAGATTCTTGTAGTTATCGAGATAGGTGCCCTTGAGTTCCTTCTCGAAGTCCACGCCCTCGTCAATGTACTCGTAGGCGACTGGCACCTGAGTCATATGCGAAGCATATCGGTAGTAGTTGGATGAGTCCAGACCCGGCGTGGAGAACGCGCCGTCGATACCCAAATCATCCTTATGCTGTTGCATGCTGTCGGCGACCTTCTTCAAAGTGTTGTAGTCCTTGATGTCGTCGAAGGACTTGATGACGGCGTAGTCCTTTTTGGCATACTCGTTGATGAGCTTCTTGTTGACGATGATACCGAACCATTCGGCGGCATATGGCAGGCCGTACACGTTGTCGCCGTCCTTGTGGGCCATCTGCTTGCCCTGATCGTTGAGAAGCTTGTAAGCCTCAGTATCCTGCAAAGGTTCGAGGTAGTCCTTATATTTGGCATACTGATCGAAGCCGCCGATACCGAACATGGTCGGGGCGTTGTTCTTAGCGAGTTCGGACGACAGAGTGGACTCGTAGCTGCCGGAGGTGGCGCTCTGAATATCCACTTTCACGCCGGTTTGCTTGGTGTACATTTCGGCGAGTTCGTTCCACTGATTGACAACTTCCGGCTTGTTGTTCAGGAAATAGACATGTCCTTTGTCGTCCGCGGTGTTGGAACCGCAGGCGCCGACGCCCGTCAACATGGCCAACGCGCCGACAGCGGCGATGCCTTTCGTGAGATTCTTCATGGGGTTTCCTTTCCTCCTTGCGACCTTCCTTCGTCGGAAATCACTTGTCAAGGTCATATGCGGGCCCTCTCTTGCCTGATACAATCTGACCGTGGCCTGATTCTTGCAGACGGTCATCGTCTGTGTCGAACCGGTCCGAGATTGATTGTATCGAACCGGTTCGCTACTGTCAAAGTCGGAGGGTTTATGCGTGTTGGCGTATTTTTTGTTGCCGTATTGCGACATGTGTCGAGACTTTGCCGATACAAGTAGACGCTCTTTTTGGGAGCAATAGTGGCTTCGGACATGCCCAATAGTAGATGGCCATTATCCTCTGCGTGCGACTGCAGCAACATCGGGCGTGATAGCGGAAGATGGAAGGAGGGTTGCGTCATGGGGACGATATGACTGAAAATGATGGGCAGGATCGCCTATTCGGGCCGAATCCGAGTGGGCTGGATGAATCGCCTCACGGCATGATGGTGCTGGTGATTGTCGGCATGATCGTCGGCCTGTTGTCCGGCATGTTCGGCATCGGCGGCGGTACGGTGATCGTGCCCGCACTGGTGTGGCTCGGACTGTCGCAACGCCATGCGGCGGCGACCTCTATGCTGGCGATCGTACCGACGTCGATTTCCGGTGTGATTTCCTATGCGCACAATGGCAACGTCGACTGGGTCGCGGCCGCGCTGCTGTTCGTTGGCATGTTCGCCGGCGGACAGTTTGGTAGCTGGCTGTTGTCGCGGTTGTCAGAACTCGTACTGCGGTGGGTGTTCGTGGTGTTTCTGATATTCGTAACCGCCAATCAGGTGATTTTTACGCCGTCGCGGGACCAACGGATCTTCATGAGTGTGGTGACGGGCATCGGGCTGGTGCTGTTGGGCGTGGTCATCGGCACTTTGGCCGGGTTGCTGGGTATTGGCGGCGGCGCACTGGCCGTGCCGGCATTGTCGATACTGTTCGGGGCATCCGATCTGATCGCGCGCGGTACTTCGTTGCTTGCCATGTTCCCGAACTCGATCACCACCAGTGTGGCGAATATGAAACGTAAGTTGGTGCACATCAAGGCCGGGCTGATCATCGGCGTCATAGCTGCGCTGACCACACCTTTCGGCACATGGGTCGCCGGGGCGGTCTCGCCGCGTGCCGGAGCCATCATGTTCGCGGCCTACCTGTGCGTGTTATTGGTCCGCAGCTTCTTCGTGGCCGTCAAAGCCACTCGTGCGGCTCGTGGTTCCCGCGCATAGTTTCGGTCAATGCCGGTCAGAAGACCTGCGCCAAGATCGATTGGCGAGGTCGGGCATCCGTCTGTGAAACAACCGTATCTACAGTAAAGGCGTAGTTCGTGGCTTTGCGGTCGAGCCGCGTACCTGTAGTTGAACCGGGAACGTCTCGAACGGTTTGGGGACGGGTCGTCCTTCAATCAGATCCAGCGCTTTCCTTGCAGCTGCGACGGCCATATCATGCGGCCGTTGCCGGACGGTGGTTAATTGGGCTTCTTCGGCGAACGCGCTGTCATCGAAACCTGTCACGGAAATATCCAATGGGATGGATAGCCCGCTTCGTTGAAGACGGAAGAACAGCGGGATAGCCTGCGAATCCTGGTGGAAGCATAGGGCAGTGGGCGGATTGTCCTGCGCCATCATTTCGGAGATCGCGGCATCGATGATGTTGTCGTTCTTCTGCACGGCCAGTGTGCGCGCATTCATGCCATCGATGGTGCCGCAGGCTTCTTGAAATCCAGTGATGCGGTTGTATGAACTGAAACCGAGCGTAGATGAGAAGCTCTCATAGAGGTACAGAAGATTGCGATGCCCTAGTTTGGCAAGATGCCGCACGATGAGCTTAATGCCTTCCTTGTCGTCGATGCCAACAGTCGCATCGAAGCCCTCGCTGGTGGTGTTGACTCCGACAATCGGTATTTTGGCGGTGCCGAGATGCTTCACTTCGTCTGGGCTGATGCCGAAAGAGGATACGAACACGGCATCTGCGTTGTTGCGGACGGGCAGCTCTTCGAAGAATGCATCGCGTGCCTCGGCCCCTTCGATGGGGTAGATGACGAGATCGTAGCCGGCGTCGCGTAGGACGTCGTTGAGTCCGGCGATAATCTCTGCCGTGAACCATTCGATGGCATGACTGCCGATTAGCAATGCGACACGGTAGGTGCGTCCTGATTTGAGGATTCTCGCCGATCGGGAGATGCTGAAATTCAACGCATCGGCTGCGGCCTGCACTTTGATGCGAGTTGCTTCGGATACCTGCTCAGGGTGCGCGAAGGTGCGCGACACCGTCGCGTTGGATACGCCGGCTTTGAGTGCTACGTCGCCGATACTCGCCTTCATGGTGCCTCCGAATGATTCGTGATGCTTGTTTCACTCTGCCACTGCTTAAATCGACCACCTTATTCATCGTCATCACGTCGCTTATCAGCTATCTGCAGGCATATGTGCAAATTCTCGTCATGACCGAAGGCGGGCCGGGAACATCGACCTACACCATCAGCTATCTCATCTTCGATCAGGCATTCCAGAAATATAACTTCGGAGTCGCGTCGGCGCAGGCGGTCATCCTCTTCCTCTTTACCGGCGTGCTGACCCTCATCATGTTCAAGATTTCGGGAGATTCGGAGGACCTGGCATGAAAAATCGCAGAATCGGCGGCATCATCCTCACGGCGTTATTGTTCGCCGTCGCCCTGATCACCATCGTTCCTTTCATCTGGATGTTTATCTCGTCATTTGCACCGAACAGCGAGATCGTCAAGGTGACCGGAGGGCTGTTCCCCAAGCCATCCGCACTTGCCAACTATGTGAGTATCCAGGAAAAATTCAATTTCCTGCGCTTGTTCATCAACTCTCTGGTCGTAGCGGGTCTGAAAACCGGCATTGCGGTTTATACCAGTGCCGTGCTCGGCTACGTGTTTTCCAAAATGCGCTTCCGTGGCCGTAACCTGCTCTTCGGCGTCGTCATGAGCACCATGATGATCCCATGGGCCGTAACCATCATCCCGCAGTACGAGATGTTCACCAACTGGGGTTTGCAAGACACCTACACGTCCCTCGTGTTGCCCGGCATGATAAGCGCGTTCGGCATCTTCCTGTTCCGCCAATCCATCGCCGGCATCTCCGATGAGCTGATCGAAGCCGCCAAACTCGACGGTGCTTCCGAAACCAGAATCTTCCACAGCATCATCCTGCCGATGAGCCACAATACCATCGCAGCATTGGCGATATCACGTTCCTGTGGAACTGGGAAGACTACCTGTGGCCGTTCCTTATGATCACTGATGAGAAAAAGCAGCTGCTCGCCGTCGGATTGAAGGCCTTTAACGGCCAGTACGGCACTGATTACGGCGGACTGTTCGCGGCCACCTCGCTGGCCATCGTGCCGGTAATCATCGTCTACATGATCTTCCAGAAGCAGTTCATCGCCGGCATCGCGACTGGCAGTGGCAAGTAAAGTGGGAAACACCATGACAAGCAACGTATTCATCGACTATGTACGCAATGCACGACCGTGCATGCGCGACGCGACAGTCCTACAGGGCAAGCATTGGAGGATCGGCATCCTCACCGAATCCCTCATTCGGCTCGAATGGTCCGATTCAGGCGAGTTTGAGGATCGGTTGACGCAGATGGCCGTCAATCGCGACTTTGGAGCCGATCCGGAATTCACCGTAACGCATCGTAACGGGCTGCTCATCGTCGATACCCCTGCACTCTACCTGACCTACGACGGCAAACCGTTCAGCAAGGAAGGGCTGAGCATCGTCGTCAAAGGCGTCTCCGATACTCAGTTCAATACTTGGCATTACGGCGATGCGCCTCTGCACAATCTCAAAGGTACCGCGCGTACACTCGACGAGGCTGATGGCGAAATCGCGTTGGATGACGGTGTACTCTCACGTGACGGTTGGGCTGTGATCGATGATTCCGGATCGAACGTCATCGTCGAGGCCGATGAAGTCGACGGCAAGACGAATTCCGATTCGGTACCGAACTGCTGGTGGCACCCATCGTGACCGATGACGATCCGACGGCACAGCGTGGCAGGACTGAAGCATGGTTGCCGCAAGGCGAATGGTACGACTTCTTCGATGGACGGCGCTATGTCTCCGATAACGCGTCCGGGCGGCGACTTGAAGTGTGGCGCGCGCTTGACCGCATACCTGTGTTCGCTAAAGCGGGTGGCATCATTCCGTTGCAGGAACTTGCAACCGGTGACGATGTCAACGACCTTCGCAATCCCTCGGTCCTGCACGTGCTGGTTTTCCCGGTACGGACGGAACTTTCACGTTGCGTGAGGATGACGGAATCGTATCCTGCGCGAGACGTGCGCACATCGCGGCTACGATGATGACGTTCGATTGGCGTGCCGACATTGCTGATAGTGCCAAGGATGGTGACGCTACCGGATCCGGCGGCAGTCGGTTCGAGATTTCACCGGTTGACGGAGTCGTCGAATCCGTGCCGGAACGACGCGATTGGACGATTGTGTTCCGTGGCGTCTCGCCGGTTGGGTCCGACGAACTGCAGGTTACCATCAACGGCATCGCCTGCGAGACGGCTGAGATTGTGTACGATGAACAGACGCTGAGCCTGTCCGTCGCCGTACATGACGTGCCTTCAACTGCTCGGCTGAGTGTCGCCGTTCCAAAAGGTTTGTCCGTCGCGGATAATCCGATTGACAAGGATGTACTTGATGCGCTGCTACATGCACAGATGCCGTATGTCACCAAAGAGCATGCGTTACAGGCAATCCGAGAACAAGGCGTCCGAGCGGTTGGCGCCTTGCGCACGCTTGACGGCAAACCACGCTTCAGCAAGGAACCGTTTGTCGCATACGGCATGCCCGACGCGGTAAACGGCGTCTTGGAGGAGATTCTGTTGCGTAGCTGATAAGCATGCTAGGGGGCATCCGCCATATGCGATGAATCAGCGGTCGATATCATATAAGCGAGTCAACGGGTCTGCGACTTCCTCATAACAGGGGGTCACAGACCCGTTTTGTGATGGTAGGGAAGTTATTCACTTTGGCAGGCTCAGAATTCATCTGCCGTTAGGGTGCGAATTGAACTGCGTTGGTTTTGCATACTTAGCGTGGGTGATGGAAACGTAAGATTCCGCAACATTAAGGCGCGGAAAGGTTCCGCGTGCAGAAGAAAGAAGAACACATGGGCAAGCACAAGGCTCTTCAGGGCGCCATCGCGGCGTTCGCCTCCGTCGCCACGCTTGGCGCGCTCGCCGTACCGGCGCTCGCTGACAGCGCATCCACCTACAGTCCGAACGGCAAATCCGTGGCCGAACTGGCCCAGCATGGCGGCGCACAACGCATCGCAGCAATCGGCAACAAGTCCGCCAAGAATGTCGTCCTGTTCATCGGCGACGGCATGGGCGACTCCGAAATCACCGTGGCACGTAACTATCTCAAGGGTGTCAACGGCCATTTCGACGGTCTTGACGCGGTAGGTCAGCCCGGTGCGCTCGACGACGTGGAAGCCGGCACCGGACAGTACACGACCTTCTCGCTCGGTTCCAACAGCTCCGACAGTGCCGTCGGTAAGGACGGTAAGGGCAATCTGAACGCCAATTCGAATCCCGGCAAGATTACCGCAGTCACCGACTCCTCCGCATCCGGTTCTGCTTGGGCAACCGGTACCAAGACCTACAACAACGCGGTGGATGTCGACGTGTATGGCAATCCACAGCTCAATCTGTTCGAACTCGCCAAGGCTGCAGGCAAGGCGACCGGCAACGTGACCACCGCGGAAATCCAGGACGCCACTCCGGCCGTACTGGAATCACATTCCTCCGAGCGTGGCTGCTACGGTCCGCAGGGCAAGACCGATGGTTCCTCTAATGATGCTGCGAAGCGTTGCCTCGTGAACCAGCTTAAGGAGAACGGCGGCATCGGCTCCATCTCCGAGCAGCTGCTCGACACCCGCGCCGACGTGACCATCGGCGGTGGTTCCAAGTACTTCCGCCAGACCGTACAGGGCGGCGAATATGCGGGCAAGACCGTGTGGGAACAGGCCAAGGAGATGGGCTACCAGACCGTCGAAAACGATCCGGCGGCCATGAACGCGCTTGAATACAAGGAAGGCCAGCCGGTACTCGCGCTGATGAGCGATGGCAATATGCCGACCAAGTTCAACGCGTCGAAGGCGACCGCCAAGGATCCGTCCAAGGACGCCAATCCGACCGTGTGCACCGTGAACGATCAGTGGCTCGGCAACCAGGGCTCCTCACTCAAGGACATGTCCAAGAAGGCACTCGAACTGCTCAATGCCAATCCGGCCAGCCGATCCAACGGTTTCTTCCTGCAGATCGAGGGCGCTTCGATCGACAAGCAGGATCATGCCGGCAACGCCTGTGGACAGATCGGTGAGACCGATGACTTCGATCAGGCCATCTCCTACGTGCTGCAGAACGTTGATCTTTCCGACACGCTCGTGATCGTCACCGCCGACCACGCCCACACCTCGCAGATTCTCACCGCTCAGCCGGCCTATGCGCTCTCCACCGTGCTCAAGACCGCCGACGGCAACAACATGGTCGTCTCCTACGGCACCGCTCAGGAGGACTCCCGCGATGAGGAAGGCGGCTACAACGGTGGTGACATGGAACACACCGGCACTCAGCTGCGCATAGCGGCATCTGGTCCGGGCGCCCAGCGTGTGATCGGCTTGACCGATCAGACCGACAACTTCTACACCATCGCCGGCGCGCTCGGCTTGGCCACCACCACCGACCAGCAGAAGGCATTGTCCGACAACGCCGAAGTCAAGGTCGCCACCGAAAACGGCTCGTATGCCGCCGATGCGATGGGCTTCAACGGTGATGCTGTACTCAGCTATGAGCTGAAGGACAAATCGGGCAATGTGATTGCCGCTTCCGACTCCACCACTCCGCTCTCCGGTGTGCGAGTCAAGACCGCGCAGACCACCGCGATCGCACCCGACAAGGTGGCCGAAGGCAACGAATATACGCTTACCGTCACCGGACGCCAGTCCGGCAAGAGCGTGACCGTCGACTTCCAGGCTCCGGCCGCCGGTTCTTCCGACAAGAGCGCCGACAAGAATGCCGACAAGAACGGTGTGATCGCTTCCGGCAAGGTCAACAACACTCCGAAGGTCGACGGCTCGCCGCTCGGTGAGACCGGTACCGCGGTGGCCGTCGTCGCGATTGCCGTGGCCATGTTGGCCGCCATTGCGATGATCATCAAGACCGTGAAGATCACCCGCTGATCCGGGTCGTCCATCCTTTTCCCAAACTGCCGACGCTTAGTGTCCTCTAGGCGTCGGTAGTTTGAGGCGTTCTCAATCTGCCGACGGTGAGGTGGTCGTCAGGGTCGGTAGTTTGGGTTGTTTCTTAGTCTGCCGACGGTGAGGCGGGTGTGGGCGTCGGTAGATTGAGGGGATCGACAAAGTTGAGCGAAGATGGCTCAAGAATTTTTGTGGATTCGGGAATAAAAAGTTGCGTTCAAAAGTTGAGTGGTGTAGGCTCAAGTTTTGGAAAGTCCGAGAGACGGCAAACCGAAACTCGGGCGAAAGAACGAATAGAACAGAAAACGCATAGCGAAC